>Ga0302320_10005218_pt1 | contig 29219 bp, 15 predicted proteins | sample Bog_T0_3_FD_202130 | JGI IMG/M metagenome (GOLD analysis project Ga0302320, IMG submission 202130) | Peat permafrost microbial communities from Stordalen Mire near Abisko, Sweden - Bog_T0_3 | ecosystem: Environmental > Terrestrial > Soil > Wetlands > Peat | place: Sweden: Abisko, Stordalen Mire...
AAGGAGGAAATACGGAAGGCCCTTCAGCATCGCTTTCATTGGGCACCTACCTCATTGATTCTAGAGGAGCCGACACAGATTAAAGCCCGAGGCCTTGGTCATTTTGAATTCGAATTCGTGCCGCCTGCGATCAATTGCGGGCGTATCATCGCCTATCCGGAATTTACCTTACAGTAAACAAAATCGATCCGCGACCTTGCAGAGAATTTCCTCTCCACGGCGCACAATCAACGCAGAGAAACCATGCAATTCATCTCCACCGCCGCTGCCACAACCGGTTCAGTCCATCCGTCCGGGATCTCCCCGCCAATTTGCAGAAGATTAAAGCCTCAGAGTGCATCCTATGAATCTAGGGCCTGTTAACACTACTGGGGCAGGTGGCGCCGGGAGCCAATTTTTCGCTGTTCTAGGAGTGAGGAGCGACGCATACCGGGTGTCTGCTAGCGACGAACGACGACGAAATGGGGAAAATTGGCCCCGGCCCTTCGGGTTGCGGTGAAAATCCGGCCATACTTCATTCTCGCCCTCGGCGGTGGACCCGCCACAGTCTTCGGGCTCGGCTTCCCACCCCAGCGACGAAGGCCTGTCGCTGGGGACCCCGGCTTCGTCTGGCCGGATTTTCCCTCGCAACGCCACCTGCCCCAGTAGTGTTAACAGGCCCTAGATTCATAGGATGCACCACGAGGCTTTAATCATCTGCAAATGGGCGGGGATAGGGCACTGGAGCTTTTGGAGCGGTTCCCGAATTCACGTGCCCTCTTGGGTGCAGCGCAAGGTGGCGGCTTCGGCCTACGCCAGTTCGGGAACCGCTGTGGCCTGGATTTCTCACAGACGGTGCGGTAAGCCAAGAAGGCAATTATCCCTTGACATCAAGTAGAACAAATGGCATACTAAAAGAGTCATGAAACCGACTCAGAGTATCCCGAAGCAGTTACGCTATACGATTCAGACGTTTAACGCTCAATTCCCCGACAATGATTCGTGCCTTGATTGGTTGAAAGATCAGCGTTGGCCGGAAGGCGTGATTCCTTGCTCTAAGTGCAAGGTAGAACGCAAGCATCACCGCGTTACGGGCCGTCCTGCTTACGCTTGCGACTATTGCGGAAGCATGATTTCCCCGATGGCCGGAACGATCTTCGAGAAGTCCAGCACGGCCCTGCGGACGTGGTTCTATGCCATGTACCTGATGTCTGCTACCCGTTGTGGCATCTCTGCCAAGCAGATTCAGCGCGAAACTGGGGTAACCTACAAAACGGCATGGCGCATGTTCAAACAGATTCGCACCCTGATGTCGGAAGAGATCAGCTTGGAGGGCGAAGCGGTGGAGATGGATGAAACCTATATCGGCGGCAAACGGCGCAACGGCAAGCGTGGCAGGGCTGGGGCCAATGATGGAAAGAAGACTTGCGTTGTGGGCGCTGTCGAGCGCGGCGGCAAGGTGATCGCCATTGCTTCAACCGACGCCAGCAGTAAGACACTCCACGGCGTCGCTAAGGAGTACATTTTGCCTGATTCCATCGTGTATACGGATGAATGGCGCGGATACAACGGACTGGACAAGGTGAACGGGTATGAGCATCGCCGCATCAATCACAGCGCCGGAGTCTACGTTGTAGGCACCACGCACACGAACACGATTGAGGGATTTTGGAGTCTTGTAAAGAGGGGAATCGGCGGGGGTTATCACTCGGTCAGCAAGAAGTATTTGCAGACTTACCTTGACGAGTACAGCTTTAGGTATAATCGTAGAAACAACGGCCGGCCTATGTTTACTTCGCTTTTGGAACAGGTGAGTGAACGGGCTGAGTAGCTGCCCGCCTCAAGAGGTTGTGAAAAGTGTCTGCGGTTAGTGGCCGCATCTTGCTTTCAACCTCTTTCGATGGCTTTAATTCGCGATTCGCGCTCGGTTCATCTCCCTTTGAGTGTCCGCTCATCGTGATGATACCTCCGCTAGGCGGAAGTGTATCACACCGCCGGAAAGGTGGACGTGCTACACGAAGAACTGATCGAATCGGTTACAAGCCTCAGCAACAGCCTCACACAGCCTAGCAGCCAAGAGGGTGATGAGCACTCCTCGGCACTCACTCTCTTCGACCACTACCATCGGGGTAAACTTGCCATCCACATCCACACATCCATTCTCCATAATGGGGAAAGGTCCAATCTTTGTTTCGAAATGCAATGTGCTGGGAAGATCTCCGATGCGGACGTAATCTATCCCATCTTTTACGACAGGAACCACGTTGCTTGGACTAGGGTTAGCCGTCAAAGCGGCTACGTGGATTTTCGTGTGCTTGTGCTTGTTGGTCAGAATGCGGAGAGTGTTCAAGTTGGAATGCACCGCATCAGTCCTTCCATCGTAAGGTTGCAGGCCCTCAATGACTGCGATTGCCTCAAAGGGGATTCCGAAAAGAGCCTCCTTTCCAATTTCCTTATTGAAGGCGGTGTGATTCGCGACGATGGGGAACTTATGAGAAGTTTTTGCTGGCTTGCCTGGGTTGTATCTCCAGAAGAGTTCGCAAACAAGGTAATCCAGACAAGAGTTGGCGGACTGAAGGAAATCTCCAAAGACATGGGAAATTGCCTTAGTGGAGCCCTTCTTAGCGGAAAGCCGTCCCCATGCCTTGGTGTTCGCGTCCTCGTATCGCTCGGGCAGGAACTCAATGTTCTTCAGATCGATATAGGCCGAGACTACCTGATCGAGAATATTCAAATGATGGTTTGCCCAATCTAGCTGATCGCGTACTGCCTCCATGCCCATGCCCCATCATATCGCCAAGCGGTGGGCTACTTTGAATCACCGCGTAGCATCACGCCCCATGCAAGCAGCATAATTCCGACAGTAATTTCGAGCTGGCTGTATAGGGGCCAGCCAGCCGAAAAACCCCAGTCCGGCCCAGTTCCCCCGCCAATCGTGAATAGCGTCTGCCCGGCGGCATGCCAGCCGGAAAACCCGAAAGCTGCCAATCCGCTGCCAAAAGCGATCAGGAGAGCCGCCAATTTCTTCATGTGAGTATATTACTGCCCTGTCACTGCCATTTCAGTATCCTTGACGTGCGGGGATAATTGCCGCCAAGAAAATCGAGGTGTTGCAAGGCCGCTGGGGGCCGGGAGGCCCCCAAAACAGCCGATCGCGCACCCCAGCGAGCACAGATCGCTCGCCGGGGACCCCGGCCTACAATCTTCCGCGACCTGTGAGAAATGCGGGTTAGGGGTTAGGGGCTAGGGAATAGGGGACGGGTTGCCGGGAGTGGGTGACGGGTTTCGGCGGGCGAAAGATTGGGCGCGGAGGGGGAGAAGTTGGAGATGGGGATGGGTGGGCGGGTGCAAGGGGGCTTGATTACGGGAAGACGCGCAGTTTGAGCGGCGGGAGGGGATGGAGGGCGATGGCTGGGATTTCGTGCTGCGAAACTTGGGAGCGGGGCGAAGATTAGCTTTTCATTGGGAAGAGGGCGGGAATAGGCTTGGTGTGTTTGTTTGATGGGTTTGGGCTGGTTTTGAGGGCTTTCGGTTGCGATGGGAGCAGCGAAGCTGAGGCGCTCTGGGAGCGGGTTGAGGACTGGCCGACGGGGCGCGGTGGCTTGCGGCGCTGACGTGGAGCGATCATTGTCGGATTGACGGCGCGGGCTGGTTTGTTGAATATGTCTTGTTCCAACCAATCGAAGAAAAGTCGCCGGCTAAAGGCGCGCCTGATCAGAAAACGTATTCAAAAAAAGTGAGGAATTATGCGTTCACGTCATCTTGCAGTTCTGCTTGCGGTTCTCTCGTTTTGCTTTAGCGCGGTGTTGGCGGCTGCTGCGGGCCAAGCCGCGCACACGGGCAAGGCGGCCACGAAGGGGGCGCCGGCGGCGACCGATATGCTGCTGGACGGCAGCGACTGGCGGATGGGCTCGTTCGATTTTGACGCGGGGTTGAAGGCGGGCGCCGGCGAGGAGAAGTTTGACGATAGCGGCTTCAAGGCGGTGACCGTGCCCGGCGATACGCAGTTGCAGGCGGGGTTCACGGGCGTGGAGCGCTGGTTCGAGACCAAAGAGCTGATCGCGGTGAACCAGAAGGAGTGGTGGTACAGGAAGCATTTCCACGCCGGGGCGAAGGTTCAAGGGACGGTGAGCCAGATTGCGTTTGACGGGGCGGATTATTTTGCGACGGTCTGGTTGAACGGGCAACTGCTTGGAACGCACGAGGGGACGTTTACGGAGTTTGCGTTCGACGTGACGGACAAGCTGCGCTATGGCGGGGACAATGTGCTGGCGGTGGTGGTGACGCATCCGTGGGTGCCGAAGGGGCGGGGGCTGCTGGAGTATATGAACGGCGACTTCAGCATGGCGTATCCGGGCAACCTGGCGGAGGTGAAGAAACCGCCTTACTTTATCGATGTGGCGTGGGACGCTCTGCCGGCGCAGGGGAATGCGGCGTTCGACATGGGCATCTGGCGGAGCGTGCACCTGCGCACCACGGCGCCGGTGACGATTGACGATGTGCAGGTGGAGACCCAACAAATTGACGCCGACGGCAGCGCGACGCTGCACCTGGGCGTGACGCTGAAGAACGCGGGCAGCGCGGCGGTGACGCGGACAGTGACGCTGCGGCTGATGCCGGAGAACTTTACCGGCGCGGCGCAGGAACTGGCTCCGTTGACGATCACGGCTGCGCCGGGCGAGAGCAAGGCCGAGGCAACCGTCCATGTGGCTCATGCGCAGCTTTGGTGGAGCTGGGACCACGGACCGCAGAATCTCTACAAGCTGGAGGCGGCGACCGAGCCGGGCAAGGGCGAGTGGGGCGACCAGCGCGCGGTTGTTTTCGGCATTCGCACCATTACGCGCGACGCCAACATGGCCTATTGGCTGAATGGGAAGAAGATTTTCATCAAGGCTTCGTGGTTTTCGATTGAGGATTTTTATCGCGCGACGCCGACGGCGGAGAGCTATGAGCGGGACCTGCGGCTCTTCCGCGATGGGAACTTCAATCTGCTGGTGAACTTCACGGTGGTGGAGAAGCCGGAGTTCTACGATTTGTGCGACCGGCTGGGGATATTGGTGGTGGAGGAGCTGCCGTTTAACCAGTTCGGGCCGCAGCACATTATTGACCGGGACAGCCCGCGGCGCGAGCCCTCTATGAAGCAGGCGCGCTTGCAGGTTGCGGAGATTGTGACGGCGCTGCGCAACCATCCTTCGATTGTGGAGTGGGCGCCGCTGGCCGAGGCGCACGAAAAAGCCGGCGAGTGGAGCAACGGGGTCGACCAGAAGAGCTATGACGAGTTCATGGCCGACATGAAGACGATCATCACCGATCTTGCGCCGGGGAGCATCTTTCATCCCAGCCTGTGCGACCTGGGCGAGCAGCACTTTTGGACGGCCGCGGCGGGCATGATCTGGGAGCGGGAGCCCTACCAGGTGCTGTTCGACGCCAAGACGGGATTTGTGTCGGAGTACGGAGGGATTTCGCTTTCTTCCTACGAGAACCTGGGCAAGTATCTGACGCCGGCGCAGCAGTGGGGCGTGAAGTCGACGCTGCCCAAGTGGTTCAGTCTGCCGATCGATACGACGGCCTACGCCTACCTGACGAGCTTTGATTCGCCGGGACTCTACAGCATGTTCTACCGCACCGAGCATTGGATCGATCGCGATCCGCGCACGTTGCCTGAGTTGGTGAGCGATACGCAGCTCTACCAGGGACTGATCTTGAACTATGCGGCGCAGGCGTTCCGGCGCAAAAAGTATGAGCCGGTGAACGGCATCCGGTCGTGGAACTTCCTCGAGCTTGGGCCGGGCTTCCGCTTCGGCATTGTGGACTACGACCGAGTGCCGAAGACCGCTTATTGGTTGATGAAGCGGTCGCAGGCGCCGGTGGCGCTGAGCTTTGCTTACAAGGACGCGCTGGAGTCGCAACTGGCTGGAGCCAAGTGGAGCGCGCCGGTGTGGCTGATCAACGATACGGATAAGGAGATCAAGGGCACGGTGCATGCGGAGCTGGTTGCACCGGACGGCACGAAGGTGGCGGCTACGGATTTCGCAGCTTCGATGGGAGCGGACGGCAAAGGCGCGGTGGGCGACTTCTCGCTGACGCTGCCGCAGGTGGCCGGGGTGTATGTGTTGCGCGCAACGCTGAGCGGCGCCGAGGCGGTAACGGAGACCAGCGTCATCAAAGTGGTTGCGCCGGCATTCACGGCGGAGCATCGGGTGCTGCTGATTGCGCAGAGCAAGGCGGCCGCGCCGATCGCGGGGATGTTGCGCGCGATGGGGCTGACGGTGGATGTGGTTGACCAGAACTCGCTGGACGAAATGGCGAGCGACCTGGCCGATGGCGCGGCGTTGCACGCCAAGTATGACGTGATCTGGGTTGGCTGCTTTGAGGCGCTGGCCAAGGTGCTTCCGCAGGAGACGGCGAAGGCGATTGCGGAGGCGGTGAAGGCAGGGACTGGATTTGTGATCACGGGCGGCGAAGGCAGCTTCCACGGGGGGCTGGGGCACGCGGCCGTGGTGGAGGGGACCGCTCTGAACGAGATTCTGCCGGTGGAGATTCAGGGGCGCTCGGATCTGATTTATGGCGCGCATGGGATGGACGATGCGATGACGACGGAGAATCCGATTCGCGAGATTGCATCGGGGAGCGACGCGACGGAGAACGGCGCATCGCCGGAGGGGTATGCGCTGCTGCGGCACTATGGCGTGGCGGCGTTTAACCAGGTGGCCGCGCGGACAGGAACGCACGTGGAGCTGACCATCGACAAGCAGCCGCTGCTGGTGACGGGTTTGTATGGCGCGGGGCGGACGGCGGCGTTTGCCGGGTTTACGCCGGAGGAGGACGAGTCGTCGGCGCTGCCGATTGATGAGTACCTGATTGCCAAACCGCAGATGCGGGCCTACTTTGTGCTGTTCGCGGACTTGATCTCCGACGTGATGGAGGGGACGCCGCACTGCGCGGCGGATCTGCTGGCGGAACACGAGAAGCCGGCGTTCCAGATGTTGAAGGAGCAGCCGAAGACGGAGATCGCGGTGACAAAGGTGGATGCGGCGGCTGCCGCTGCGGATGGCGGCGCGCGGTGCCGGGTGCGGCTGGTGAACACGGGCGGCTATGCGCACCTGGCGCATATGCGGTTTGAGTGGGCGCAGAGCGGGGTTGCGCCTTACCTGGCGGAGTTGAGCGACAACGACTTTGAGATGCTGCCGAGCGAGTCGCGGGAGATTGAGTTGACTTGGCGGGTGAAGGGCGGCGCGGCGGCAGCGGGGAGTTTGGTGGTGAACGCGGCGAATGCGGCGGAGGTGCGGCTGGCGTTCTAAGGATGTGGACAAGGGGGATTGGTGAGCCGGCGGTTGTGGTATCCCAGCCTAGCGGCAAAGACAAGGGCGCCGTGCCCAGAGGGCTCCCAGGTGGGGCACCCGGCCGTCGGGTTGGTATTTGGGCAGTTGTGGTGTCCCACCCTTCCGCAAAAAGCGCGGAAGGATGGGGCACCCGGCATTTGTGAGTAAGACACGAAAAGCAAACGCAGGTCCCCTTCGACTTCGCTCAGGGCAGGCTTTCGACTCCCTTCGCTTCGCTACAGTCGCTCAGGATGACAGGCCAGCTATGGGCAATTGTGGTATCCAACTCTTGAATCAAAAAGACGATTCAAGAATGGGGCACGGGGCGTTGGCGGTGGGTTGGCGTTCTTAAGGGACGAGTTGGTTTTGGATTCAAGAAGGAGGAGTCATGCAGACGATGCGGCTCGGAATACTTCTGGCTGCAGGATTGGTTGGTTTGGGCAGTTGCGTGGCGGCTGAACAGAAGCCGGGGCATGCGACGGATGCGAAGGGCATGGTTGCCTCCGCGGTGGATGTTGCGCTGGATGGGAACGACTGGCGGATGGGCTCGTTCGACTTTGGAGCGGGGATCAAGGCGGGCGCCGACAAAGAGAGCTTTGACGACAGCGCGTTCAAGGCTGTGACGGTGCCTGGGGATACGCAACTGCAGGCCGGGATTACCGGTGTGGAGCGGTGGGCGAACAGCAAAGAGCTGATCGCGGTGAACGCGCACGAGTGGTGGTATCGCAAACACTTTCAAGCCGGGGCGAAGGTTGCGGGGACGGTGACGCGCATTGTCTTTGACGGCGTGGACTATTTTGCCACGGTGTGGCTGAACGGGGAGCTGCTGGGCAAGCACGAGGGAACGAATCCGGCGTTTTCGTTCGACGTGACGAACAGGCTGCGCTACGGCGGCGACAACGTGCTGACGGTCGAGGTGACGCATCCGTGGATTCCGCCGGATGGGCGCGGAGCGTTGGAGTATCTGAACGGCGGCTTCAGCCTGGCCTACCGCGGGTCTGGCCTGGAGATGAAGAAGCCACCCTATTTCATCGCCGGAAGCTGGGATGCGCTGCCGGCGCAGGGGACTTCGACTTACGACATGGGGATCTGGAGGAGCGTGCGCCTGCGCACCGAGAGCCCGGTGAGGATCGGCGATCTGCATGTGGAGACGGAATCGATTGCGGCAGATGGGAGCGCGACGCTGAAGGTGGTTGTGACGCTGGAAAATGCGGGACCGGAGACGGCGACCAAGACCGTTGCGCTGAAGATGATCGCGGAGAACTTTGCGGGCGAGGCGCGGGAGTTGACGCCGTTGACGGTGACGGCCGCGCCGGGAGAGAGCAAGGCCGAGGTTGAGGTGAAGGTGCCTCATGCGCAGCTCTGGTGGAGCTGGGACCACGGGCCACAGAATCTCTACCGGCTGGAGGCGAGCACGGCTGCGGCGAAGGGCGTTTGGGGAGACCGGCGCGCGGTGGTGTTTGGTATCCGGACGATCACGCGCGACGCCAACATGGCGTATTGGCTGAATGGGAAGAAGATCTTCATCAGGGCATCGTGGTTCCCGATCGAGGATTTTTACCGCTCGACGCCGAAGCCGGAAGATTATGAGCGGGATTTGCAGGTGTTTCGCGACGGCAACTTCAACATGCTGGTGAATTACACGGTGATGGAGAAGCCGAAGTTCTACGATTTGTGTGACCGGCTGGGCATTCTGATTGTGACGCAAATGCCGTTCTCTCAGTTTGGCGGATACCAGTTGCTGGACAGGGACAATCCGCGCAGAGAGCCGTTTCTGCAGCAGGCGCGGCTGCAGGTCTCCGAGATTGTCACCGCGCTGCGCAACCACCCATCGCTTGTGGAATGGGCTCCGCTTGCGGAGGCGCATGAGAAGGGCGGGGGATGGGGGCCTGGCGGCACGGGCGTCGATCAGCAGGGATATGACGACTTTATCGCGCAGATGAAGGCGGTTGTGACGGAGTTGGCGCCGGGGGCGGTGTTTCATCCCAGCTTGTGCGACCTGGGCGAGCAGCACTTCTGGTATGCGGGCGCGGGCGCGGTGTTTGAGGGCGGGACCTACGAAGATTTTTTTGACGCGAAGACGGGGTTTGTTTCGGAGTATGGCGGGACATCGATTTCTTCGCTGGAGAACATGGGGAAATATCTGACGGCGGCGCAGCAGTGGGGTGCGAAAACGAAGACGCCGCGATGGTTCAATTTGCCGATCGATGCAACGGCTTACTCGTACCTGACGAGCTTCGATGCGAACGGGCTGTATAACATGCTGTACCGGAGCGAGCACTATGTCGATCACGATCCGCGGACGCTGGCGGAGCTGGTGAGCAGCACGCAGCTCTATCAGGGATTCATGCTGAAGTACGCGGCGGAGGCGTTCCGGCGGAAGAAGTATGAGCCGATCAATGGGATTCGCAACTGGGATTTTCTGGAGCTCGATCCGGGATTCCGGTTCGGGATTGTGGATTACGATCGCGTGCCCAAGCTGGGCTACTACTACATGAAGCGGGCGCAGGCGCCGGTGGCGCTGAGCTTTGCGTACAAGGACGTGCTGGAGTCGCAGGTTGCCGGGAGCCAATGGTCTGCGCCGGTTTGGGTGGTGAACGACACGGACAAGGAAGTGCGTGGAACGGTTCATGCGGAGCTGCTTTCGCCGCGTGGGGAGAAGGTGGTGGCGGCGGATTTCGAGGCCGCGGTTGCCGCGGACGGCAAGGGGGCGGTGGGCGAGTTTGCGGTGACCTTGCCGGAGAAGGCAGGCGTGTATGTGCTGCGGGCGTCGCTCGCGGGCGCGCCGATGGAGACTTCGTTTATCAAGGTGACGCCGCCGGCGTTTGCAGGGGCGCATCGGGTGCTGGTGATCGCGCAGGCGAAGTTTGCCGGGCCGATAGCGAAGATGCTGCGCGCGATGGGGCTGGGCGTGGATGTGTACGACGAGAACTCGCTGGATGGGATGAAGAGCCAGTTGGCGGATGCGGCGCAGGTGCACGCGAAGTATGACGCGATCTGGATTGGGTGCTTTGAGGCGCTGGCCAAGGTGCTGCCGCGAGAGACCGCGGAGGCGATTGACGGCGCGGTGAAGGCGGGGACGGGCTTCGTGATTACCGGAGGGGACGGCGGCTTCCACGGCGGGCTGGGACACGCGGCGGTGTTGGAGGGAACCGCGCTGGATGGGATTTTGCCGGTGGAGATTGCGGGGAACTCGGACCTGATCTTTGGCACGCATGGGATGGACGACGCGCTGAGCACGAAAAATCCGATTCGCGAGATTGTGGCGGGAAGCGGCGCGGCCGGGACTGGCATCTCAGCCGAAGGCGCGGAGCTGCTGCGGCACTACGGGGTGGTGGCATACAACCAGGTGGCCGCGCGGACGGGCTCGCATACCGAGCTTGAAGTTGCCGGCGATCCGCTTCTAGTGACAGGTACGCATGGGGCGGGCAAGACGGTGGCTTTTACGGGATTCACGCCGGAGGAGGATGCTGCTTCTGCCCTGTCCTTCGATCAGTACCTGATTGCTTCGCCGCAGGCGCGGGGGTATTTTGTGGTGTTCGCGGACCTGGTGGCCGATGTTCTGGCAGGCGGCGAGAAGCGGAATGCCGATCTGCTCGCGGCGCATGAGAAGCCGCTGTTCCAGACGCTGAAAGAGGAGCCGCAGACTGAGCTGGCGGTGACGAAGGTTGCAGATTTGGCCGCAGGCTCAAAGGTGCGGATTGCGAACAAGGGAGGGTACGCGCACCTGGTTTATTTGCGGTTTGAATGGACGGGCGCGAAGCCGTTCCTGGCGGAGATGAGCGACAACGATTTTGAGTTGATGCCGGGTGAGGCAAGGGAGGTTGATCTGAGCTGGCGGAGTTCAGGCACGGACCAGAAAGCTGCGGGGAGGCTGGTTGTGAGCGCGGCGAATGCGGCGGGGGTGCGGCTGGCGTTCTAGCCACCTGCGGTGGGGCCAACTGCCTTCGGCGGGGAGAGCTGACAGCGGTGGTTTCCCACCCTTCCGCGATGAGACTGCGGAAGGATGGGGCACCCACCACCCAGCGTTCTAGGAATCGGGTTCAGGCAGGCAGGAGGGAGCGGGCGATGGTGAGGACGGTAATGTCGTCGGCCTGCGGGGAGCCCTGGCCGAAGGCGCGGGCGGTTTCGGCGATGAAGGATGCGGCCTGGGAGCTGATGGCCTGGGTGCGATCGAAGCCGAAGAGCTCGCGGGTGGTGGCGCTGGCGGCTTCGACCACGCCGTCGGTGACGAGGGTGAAGCGCTGGTTGGGCGAGAGCTGGAGCGAAATCTCAGAGTAGCGCACTTCCGGGGTGAGGCCGAGGGGCAGGTTGGCTTCCGTCGAGATCTCCGCGCCGTTGAGGTAGGGGTTGGGGTGGCCGGCGTTGGCCAGGGTGAGCTGGCCTGAGGGCGTGACCATGAGAGCGAGGCAGGTGGCGAAGCCGTCGGCGCGGCCGTGGAGCAGGCGGTTGAGGCCGGTGAGCAGTTCGGCGGGGCTGCGGTAGGTCTCTGCGAAGGCGCGCATAGTTCCGACGAGGAGAGAAACGGTCATGGCGGCCTTGAGGCCCTTGCCGCTGACGTCGCCGAGGACGATAAAGGCGGAGGGCTGATCCGGATCGCCCTGGTTGGGGATGGGCAAGACCTGGAAGAAGTCGCCGCCGACCTCCTGGGCGGGCAGGTAGGCGCTTTCGATGTGCAGGCCGGGCACCTGGGGCAGCTGGTCGGGGATGAGGATCTGCTGGATGCTGCGGGCGGCGGCCATCTCCTGCTCGATTTTGCGGTTGCGGGCTTGGATGCGGCGCAGGCGGAAGGTCATGGCGATGAGCATGACCATGGCGAAGAGCAGATAAGAGAGTCCACGGATATCGACGTCGTACCCGTGCCACAGCAGGTCCTGCGTGGGACTGGGAAGCCCCAACTGCTTGGCCATGCGGGCCGCATTCTCCACGGTGATAAACAGCACCGAAGCGCCAATCCAGCGCATCTCCGGCAGCTTGCTGCGGAAGCAGGCCGGCAACATCAGCAGTTGCGTCAGGGTCGCAATCAGGATCGCAGTGGGCGTTCCATGAATGCCAATCCAATTCAAGAACCATGGCAAGGGCAGGCCGAAAGCGAAGTAGGCGTCGCTCAATCCAAGCACCTGAATCACGCGGAGCAACGCTGGAACCGGCCGATTCAGGAAACAGAAAACAAACTCAATGAGGAAAAGGGGCATGAGGCAGTTGGCCGACAGGTAGATGGCGGCCTCCAGCCACAGAGGCAACCCAACATGCACGTTGGGCGCAATCTCGACCACGCGCAGGGCGGCGACGGCGCTTAAGCTCAGGGCGAGCCAGAAGTTCTCCCACAAACGAGGGTTCACGGAGTAAAGCAGCAGGAAGACAAACCCGGCGAAGCCGACCGCCGCAAAGCAAAGATAGTGGGTCGCGTTGACCCTCAAGTAGCGCATGGTCTCCGCGTCCGCGACCGTCTGCATCTGATCGGCGGGCGCCACCACATAGTGTTGCGACGATTGGAGAATCCGCGCTCGCCACTGCGGAAACGACCGGACGGCCAGCACCAGGCGGCCATCGGGAGCCAGCGCACTGGGAAATCTGAAAAAGCCGGCCCCGTTCTCAGTGTGAGAGAGCCCCGGGCCGCCGGTTCTACCAATCACCTGCCCGTTGACATACACCTCGAACGAGAGGACCTTATCCCCTGCGAGCAGGCCCAGTTCCGGTGTCTTCCTCAGGTCTTCAGGCAGCGTGATCTCGACGCGTTTCCAGTAGATCGTGTTGCCGTTCAGCGTATCCGGCGCGTGTGGCTGCCAGGCGCATCCGGCATTGTCGACGGTGGCACAACGCATGTCGTCGCCGGCGTGGTATTGCCACTGGTCCGGAGGGATGCGCAGGGCGCCGGCTTCTTGCGCGCAGGCGGGCGCGGCAAGAGCGAACAGGAGGGCCGCGGCGTGGAGCAGTACGGGAGCTGTTTTCATTGGAATCGGGGAAATTCCGGTCATTGCCGCTAGCGTAGCAGGTCTTCGAGGGTGGTGGACAGATCGGTTTTTTCGTCGCGGTACTTGACGATGACGGGGGCGTAGAGGCTCAAGCCCCAGGCTTCGCTGTCGGGATGGCCTTTGCCTTTGGCGACGGCGCGGGAGCCGGGGACGACGACGGCATTTTCTGGAATGATGAGCGGCGTGTCGCTGGTGGCGCGGAGGGTGAGGCCGTGGACCAGGTCGAAGACGGGCGTGCCGCGGGTGAGGATGGTTCCGGGGGCAAGGACGGCGCTTCTGCGGACGATGGTTCCTTCATAGACGCCGCAGTTGCCGCCGACAAGGACATCGTCCTCGATGACGACGGGGCTGGCGTTGACCGGCTCGAGGACGCCGCCGATCTGGGCGGCGGCGCTGAGGTGAACGTGCTTGCCGATCTGCGCGCAGGAGCCGACGAGGGCGTGGGAGTCGACCATGGTTCCTTCGTCGACCCATGCGCCGACGTTGATGTACATGGGCGGCATGCAGACGACGCCGCGGGCGACGTAAGCGCCGGCGCGGACGGAGGAACCGCCGGGGACGACGCGTACGCCGTCGCCGGAGTTGAAGTGACGGACCGGGTAGGTGCCTTTGTCGACAAAGGAGAGGCCTGCGGCAGGGAACTCCTGAAGGACGCCGAGGCGAAAGCCGAGCAGGATGCCTTGCTTGACCCAGGCATTGACGCGCCAGCCGGTGGGGGCATTGGCGTCCGGCGAGGCGGCGCGGACTTCGCCGGCTTCAATGGCGGCGCGGAGGGTGAGAAACGCCGTCATGGCGGCGGGGTCGCCGATGGCCGCGGGGCCGGCGGAGAAGTGGCGCTCAATCATCTTTTGCAACTGGCTGATGGTCATTTCATTCCGAGTTTATCAATCAAGGCGAAGGCGGGGAAGACGGGTGCGGGAAAGCGCGGACGGCACGAAGGGGAGATAGCGAAGCAGGGCCGATGGCTGGGGATCCAGCTTGAGAGGGAGGGCGGGACGGGCGGCGGCGGAGGCTGAGCGTGTTGCGCCGGGGCCGGCTCTGCTTTGCGGTCAGGCCAGAGGGCCGGACGACATGTTGGCCCTGGGATGCCCGGGCAGGCGCACGGGTTGGAGCCGGAACGAATTCTTGCCCTCCGGAACCATGGCCAGAGGAATGGAGCCGCGATCAGGCTGTGTGTGCATGTGCTTGGACTCGAGCCAGGCACAGAGGCGCGGATCGCTGATCTGCGGCCGACCATCCCAGAAATCGGGTCCAAGTCCGCATTGAATCTGCAAGTGATCCAGTTGCAACTCGATGACCGCGATATGTTTTGGGAAAAAGCGGCGGACATTGTTGACGCCGACATGCAGCCCGGTGATTTCGCGTCCTTTGCTTTGAGTTTTGACGACCATAGATGGCTTCCGTTCTGAGGCAGATGAGCCAAGTCTAAGGAGGCGGCTGAGAGGAGCCGCACATGAGCCAATAAAATCCGAGGCACGGATTCCTTATTTGAGACGAACGGAGGCCGCGGGCTGATTTGGGAAGAAAGGAGAACAGCTTCATGAGCCGGGTTGGAAACCCACCCGGCATTGTGTGTTGGTTCACTTGCGCTGGTTCGCTGAAGGCGCGCCAGCGCAGGTTCCACGCAAAGCGATTATAGCCCCGATTTGCTGTGGAGGTTGTTCAATTCTGAACAAAAAGCGGAAGACTCTGGAATGAATCTGGGCGGAAGCGGTGGGATTGCAGCGCGCTGCAAGCTTGGGCGGGGCACCCGCGCGAGACTGGAACTCGCGGTGCGGTTCAACCGGCTGCTCGCTTACACTAAGGAGGTTCCGCGGCCTGTTGAATCTCAACATGCTGGCGCCGCGTTGAGGGAGCTTATGAGGATGACCGGGCCGTTGGCCCTTGCGTTTTTAGCGGCGGTTGGCGCCGCGGCTGCCACGCCGCCCCACTTCGACTCCGAGGCGGTGCGCGCGAACAACCGGGGCGTGGCCGAGATGAGCCAGCAATCCACGGAGCGGGCGGCGGCGACTTTTGCCGAGGCCTTCAAGAAAGATCCCAAGCTGGCGCAGGCGGCCATCAACGAAGGCATCGCGCTGCTTTATCTGCAAAAGGCCTCTGAAGCCGAGAAGGCCTTGCAGGCGGCGCTGGCCCTGGAGCCGGGCAGCGCGCAGGGGTGGTACAACCTGGGGCTGGCGCAACACGCGGGGTTTGAATTGGAAGCGGCGCTGGCCAGTTTTCAGCAGGCCATCCAGGCCGATCCGCGGGATGCGGACTCCTACTATTTCGCGGGCATGTGCGAGCAGGATCTGAAGCAGTTCGACAAGGCGATCGAGACCTTTCACAAGGCGCTGGCGATTGAACCGCTTCATGCTTCGTCGGAGTTTGGGCTGGCCCGCGCGCTGCAACACCAGGGCCGGGCGGCGGAGGCGAAGGAACACTTCAAGATCTTCCAGCACCTGACCAACAGCAAGATTTCGTCGGCGATCGGCATGGGTTACGGCGAGCGGGGACACTACTCGACGGTGACGCCGGTGGAGGAGCCGGAGGCGATTCAGCCGGGGATGATTGCGGTGCGGCTGGTGGCGGAGACGTTGATTTCCCAGGTCTCAAAAGCGAGACCCCCTTCGACAAGCTCAGGGCAGGCTTTCGACAAGCTCAGGGCAGGCTCTGGGGCACCCATTGATTCGACTACGGGCGGGGCCTGCATGATGGATGCGACCGGGTCGGGACGGATGGACCTGGTGCTGATGCAAACGGGCGATGAAGCCATTCGGGTGCTTCATGCGAGGAGCGACGGAGGGTATGAGGAGTTCGACACCGCGGCGGCGGGACTGAAGGCGAAGGGCCGCGGGGTGGCCTGCGCGGTGGGCGACTTTGACGGGGACGGGCTGAACGACTTGGCCGTGGCGCTGGACGATGCGGTGCTGCTGTTTCACAACCTGGGGAAGGGCAAGTTTGAGGACGTAACCGCCGCTGCGGGACTGGCCGCGCGCAACCGGCCTTCGGGGATCACGTTTGTGGATTACGACCACGACGGCGACCTGGACTTGTTTGTGACAGGCGAGGCGTTGAAGGCAGGGGATGCGCCTAATGTTCTGTGGCGGAACAACGGGAACAGCACGTTTACCGAGTGGACGGAGCCGACCGGGTTGGGCGGGACGGGCAAGAGCGCGGCGGCTATTCTTACGGATTTCAACAATGATCGCGCCGTGGATTTGGCGGTGACGGGGGATGGCGCTTCGCCGCTGATCTACGTGAATCCGCGCGAAGGGAAGTATCCGACGCAGGCGCTTTACGATGCCAAGCTGCCGCCCACGGTCGGGATTGCGGTTCTGGACTACAACAAAGACGGCTGGATGGATATTGCCGTGACGCACGCAGGAGCGCCGGGGCTGAGCTTGTGGCGGAATGTGGAGGGCGCGAATCACCTGGGCCGCCGGTTTGAACGCGTGGAGTTGCCGCTGAAGGATGGGTTGCGGGGATGGGGCGTGACGGCGATCGATATCGACAACGACGGGTGGATCGATCTGGCGGCGATTGTGGAGACCAAGGCCGGGCCGAGGGTGCGCGTGTTGCGCAACAAGGGCGATGGCACGTTTGAAGACGTGAGCCGCGCGCTGGGGCTGGACCGCGTGCCGCTCGAGGCGCCGCGCGGGCTGATCGCGGTCGAGGGCGACGGGGCGACAGATTTGATTGTGATGCAGTTGAATGCGCCGCCGGTGCTGCTGCACAACGTGGGCGCGAGCAAGAATCACATGGTGCGCCTGGAACTGACGGGCTATGCGGACAACAAGACGGGGCTGGGCGCGAGCGTGGAGATCTTCTCGAGCGGGCACTGGCAGAAGTGGGAGGTTGCCGGCGCGGCGGGCTACCAGACGCAGGGCGCGCCGGGGATTTTTGCCGGGCTGGGGCAGGCGGAGGGGATCGACCTGCTGCGGATTTTGTGGCCGACGGGCGTGTTGCAGGACGAGATCGATCTGCCTCGGCAGGCAGTGATTGCGATGAAGGAAGTGGATCGCCGGGGCAGCTCGTGCCCGGTGCTGTTTGCCTGGGACGGCCACAAGTACAAGCTGGTGACCGACGCGATTGGCGCGGCGGTGGTGGGGCACTGGTTCACGCCGCAGCGGCGCAATATTCCCAACCCCGGCGAGTGGATCAAGGTGGACGGCGCGGCGCTGGCGCTGGTGAACGGCAGGCTGAGCGTGCGGTTTATCGAGCCCATGGAAGAGGTGAATTACGTTGACCAGTTGCGGATGGTCGCGGTGGATCATCCGGAGCAGGTGGAGGTGAATCCGGACGAGCGGTTCCTGGACGAACCGCCGTTTGCCTCGGGGCGGGTGGTGGCCAGCAGGGGCGCGCGGCTGCCGGTTGGGGCGTGGGATGGGGAGGGGCGGGATGTGCTGGCTGCGTTGAGCCGCAGAGATCACCAGTTTGCCAGCGGCTTCACGCCCACGCCGTATGACGGGTTTGCCAATCTCCACGCGCTGACGCTCGATCTGGGCCCGCTGGACGCGACGTCCCCGCTGCGGCTGCTGATGACCGGGTATGTGAACTACTTCAGCGCGACGAGTCTGTATGGCGCATGGCAGGCGGGGATCAAGCCGGTTTCGCCTTATGTGGAGGCGGAACTGCCGGATGGGAGCTGGCAGCCCGTCGTGGAGGATGCGGGATTTCCGGCGGGGCTGGAACGCACCATTGTTGTGGCCTTGACGGGCAAGCTGCCCGCGGGCGCGCGGCGGATTCGGCTGGTGAGCAATCTGGAGATCTTCTGGGACCAGGTGCTGGTGGACAACCAGGCCGAGGGCGAGGCGAAGACAGCGGAGGTTCCACTGGCGACGGCCACACTGCATTTCCGCGGGTACCCGACGCAGATTGAAGGAGCGAGTCCGGGGGATCTGGATTACGACTACGATCGCGTGAGCCTGACCGGACCGTTTCAGCATGAGCGCGGCAACTATACGCGCATGGGGGATGTGACCGAACTGGTGAAGGGCGTGGACGACCGGTACGCGATCTTCGGCAGCGGGGAAGAGATTGCAGCGGAGTTCGACGCGAGCAAGCTGCCCGCGCTGCCGGCGGCCTGGAAGCGCGACTACTTTTTCTATGCCAACGGGTACGTGAAGGATATGGATTGGTGGGACGCATCGCCGTTTACGGTGGCGCAACTGCCCTTCCACGGGATGAGCGCCTATCCTTACCCGGCCAGCGAGAAGTTTCCCGACGATGCCGATGCGCTGGAGTACCAGTTGAACTGGAATACGCGATTCGATTCCGGTGAGCGGGTGCGGTCGTATCGCTTCGATTACCGGTTGCTGCCGTCGACGCCGGAGGAGGACAAGGCGCCGATGGCCAGCGGCGGGATCGCCCATGAATGATGTGGTTCTCGAATCCGCAGTGCGACAGCTGGAGCTTCTGCGCACCGGCAAGATTTCGGTTGCGGATCTGGCCGAAGCGCATATCCAACAGATTGAGCGGCTCGATCCGCGGTTGAATGCGTTTGCGGATTTTGACGCTGGCCGGGTGCGCAGGCGGGCGATGGAACTGGATGAATGGAAGGAAGCGCGCGGGCCGCTGCATGGGCTTCCGGTGACGGTGAAATCGTCGATTGCGACGGCGGGGCTGAAGTGCGAGATAGGGAGCCTGCTGCACCAGGGCGAGATTCCGGCAGAGGATGCGGTGGTGGTGGCGCGGTTGCGTGCGGCCGGGGCGCTGATTCTGGGCACGACGAATTGCCCCGAGTTTCTGATGGCTTACGAGACGGACAATCTGCTGCATGGGCGGACGCGGAATCCGTGGGACCTGGAGCGGTCGCCGGGCGGGTCGAGCGGGGGCGAGTCGGCGGCGATTGCGGCGGGGATGTCGGCTGCGGGGCTGGGGTCTGACAGCGGCGGGTCGGTGCGCGTGCCGGCTCACTTTACGGGGATCTGCTCGCTGAAGCCGACGCCGGGGCGGATTCCGGGCCGGGGCCATTTGCCGCCGTGCGTGGGGCCGTTCTCAACGCTGGGCGCGATTGGGCCGATGGCGCGCACCATGGAGGATGTGGCGCTGCTGTTCCGTGTGCTCAGCGGGCAGGATGCCTGCGATCCGGCGAGCCCGCCGGTTCCGTTCCGCGAGCCCACGCCGAGAGCGCTGCGCGCCAACACCATTGGGGTTTTTGAAGACGATGGACTTGTTCCGGTCACGGAGGGTACACGCGCGGCGGTTAGGGCGGCGGCGGCGGCGCTGCGGGCCGAGGGCTTTCGCGTGGAGCCTTTTCGGCCGCGGACGCTGGAGGCGCTGCGGAAGCTTTGGTGGAAGTTCTTTGTGCAGTGCGGGGCGATGTTCTATGCGCCCGAGATTTGTGGCCGAGAAGACCGGCTGAGCCCGATTTTCAAGGAGTTTCTGGGGATTGCGGCCAGTGCAGAGCCGCTGACGGCGGGCCAGCTGCTGGAAGCCTGGGCCGAGCTGGATTTGCTGCGGTCGGAAACACTGGCTGAGATGAGGGAGCACCCGGTGCTTTTGTGCCCGGTGGCCAGCATTCCGGCCTTCCGGCACGGCGATCGGCAGTGGACGATTGACGGCCAGCGGGTGGAATATCTTGACGCGGTGCGGCATACGCAGTGGTTCAACACGCTGGGCGCGCCGGCGGCGGTGGTTCCGGTGGGCCAGTCAGGGGAACAATGGGGCCCGGGGCTGCCGGTTGGCGTGCAGATTGTGGGGCGGCCGTTTCAGGACGAGACGGTGCTGGCGATAGCCGGAATCGTGGACGAAGCCTTCGGTTATCGTCCGCCGCCGATGGCTACGGCTTGAGCAGGACCATTGTCAAGTTCATCCGTCACATCAGTATCGCAACTCCGTCTCCACCTTTCGATGGAGGCGCGCGGGCGAGTGGACGGGTAGCCTGAAACTTCCCCGGAACGGAGCGCACAGGGTGCGTCAAGATTGGCACGAACGATTCGCTGAGAGCCCCGATGTCTTGAGGAGTTCCCGGCTCCGGCAGACGGTGGTGCCGGTACTCGATCTTGAGATCGGCGGCGGCGAATTTGTGACTATGGCCGGGCCGTGTTCGGTGGAGACCGAGTTCCAGTTGATGGCCACGGCGAACCACGTTCGCCGGGCGGGCGCGCGGATTTTGCGCGGCGGCGCATTCAAGCCGCGGAGTTCTCCTTATTCCTTTCAGGGACACGGGCTGGAAGGCCTGAAGATGCTGGCGCATGCGCGGCAGGAGACGGGCCTGGCGATTGTGACCGAGGTGATGTCAGAGGAAGACGTTCCGCTGGTCGCCGAGTACGCGGACATCTTGCAGATCGGGTCGCGCAACATGGAAAACTACGCGCTGCTGGAGGCGGCGGCGCGCTCAGGGCGGCCGATCCTGCTGAAGCGGGGGATGGTGGCGACGATCGCCGACATGCTGTGCTCGGCGCAGGTGGTGCTGGACAACGGCAACCCCAATATCATTCTCTGCGAGCGGGGCATCCGGACCTTTGAGACGGCGCTGCGGAATACGTTTGACGTGGCCGCGATCGCGCTGATCAAGCAGGTTTCGCATTTGCCGATCATTGCCGACCCCAGCCACGCGGCGGGGGCGAGCGACCTGGTGCCGGCGCTGGCGCGGATTGCGGTGGCCGCCGGCGCAGACGGGATGATCGTCGAGGTGCATCCCAATCCGGAGAATGCCTGGAGCGATGGCGAGCAGTCACTGGACTTTGCCGAATTCGACGAGCTGATGGAGTCGATTGAGCCGTTGCTTGCGTTGCGGGGGCCGGCGCAGTGTGAACGGAAACTTGCGCGGCGCGGGGTTGCGGTTGGTTCTCGCCAGGCCGCCGGCTTTCGTGCCCTGGAGGCCGTTGGATGAGATCCACGGCCAGAGTTCTGGCGTCCGCCGTTTCGATTTTCATGGTTTTCCCTTCTTGCGGCTTCTCGCAGGGTGCAGCGAAGGCACTGGGCGCGGATGTGATTGTCACAGCCGCGCCGGTTTACCAGCCGCTGGCGGCTCTGAGCGGAGGCGAGCGCTTTCCCAAGGGCGCGGAGCTGCTGCTGGTTCACAACGGGAAAGCTGAGCCTCTGGTGACGGGCTTCGCGGCCAGCGCCGATGCCAATGTTTCGTTCGACGGCAACACGGTGCTGTTTGCGGGCAAAGAATCGGATGCCGCGCCGTGGCAGATTTGGGAACTGACGCTGGCGACACATGCCGTGCGCAAGGTGACCGCGACCGCAACCGACGCGATCCGGCCGCTGTATCTGCCGACGGCGGTGCCCGGAGGGCGGCTGGTGTATGCGCAGCGCACGGCGCAGGGATTCCAACTGGAGAATGCGAGGGCGATTGAGTTGGCGGCGAAGGACGCACCGAATGACCCGCAGGCGGCGCTGGTGCAGGTGACTTTTCTGGCGGGGAGCGCTGTGCCGACGGATGTGTTGGCGGATGGGCGGATTTTGTTTGATGCCGGTTTTCCGCTGGGCGGCAAAGAGCGCGCGACGGCAGAGCTGTTTCTGGTTTATTCGGATGGGTCGGGCGTGGAGTCGTACCGCTGCGATCACGGGTTGGCGCGCTGGGGCGGGAAGCAACTGGCTTCGGGCGACGTGGTGTTTACGCATGGCGCGAGGCTGGCGCGGTTTACTTCTCCGCTCGCGCATGAGGCGCCGGTGGCCGCACCGCATGGCGAGTATGCCGGTGCGATCGCGGAGACCGACGGTGGTGCGTGGCTGGTGAGCGCGCGATTGAGCGCGGGGGCGCATTACGCGCTCAAGGTGTGGAAGCCGGGCGCCGCGAATTTGGGAACGGTGCTGGCGGTGAGCGGCAAGGATCTAGTGGAGCCGGTGGTGGTGGCCGCGCGCAAGCGGCCGAACCGGCATCCTTCCGGCCTGCATGACTGGAGCTATGCGAACCTTCTGGCGCTGGACGCGCGGCAGTCGCGGGCGGGCGACCTGAAGACGGCCCCTGCATCGGTTCGGCTGGAAACGCTGGACGCCGACGGACACGCGGTGGTGAATGGGACGGCGCCGGTTGAGGCGGACGGGTCATTCTTTGTGAAGGCGCCGGGGGACAAGCCGATTCGCTTTGCACTGCTGGACGAAAAGGGCGCGGTGGTTCGGCAGGAGCACGGGTGGTTCTGGATCAAACGCGGAGAGCAGCGCATCTGCGTGGGCTGCCACACGGGGCCGGAGCGCGCTTCAGAAAATCGTGTGCCCGCTGTGCTGATGCGGACGACGACGCCGGTTGATTTGACGGGTTCGAATCCGGCGAGCAATCCGCAGAACAAGACGCCGGGAGGCAACTGAGATGGATATTCGCTATTTATTTTTGTTGGGAGCTGTTTCAGTAGCGGCCGCGCAGAGCGCTGCGCCTAAGAGTGCGCCGCAGGCGCCGCCGGCCCCACCGCAGGTGGCGCAGGCGGGCGGGGCGGAGTTGCTGAAGAGCGCGATCAAGTTTGAGGATGCAACGGATCAGGCGGGGATCAGCTTTGTGCACAGCTTCGGGTCGCGGCAACTGGGTTCGCTGCTGGAGGGCACGGGCGCGGGGTGTTTGTGGTTCGACTACAACAACTCAGGCCTCGAATCTCTCTACGTGGTCAACGGACGGCCGCTGGACGACTCGATGCATCCGTATCCGCTTAAGGAGAAGCCGGCGACGCCGCCGCACAATCATCTCTATCGCAACGACGGCAACGGGCACTTTACGGATGTGACGGAGAAGGCGGGGCTGAATCCCGACCTGTATTCGGTGGCGGTGACGGCGGCGGACTACGACAACGACGGGAATGAAGATCTGCTGGTGACCGGCTACGGCAAGGTGATTCTGTATCACAACGACGGCAACGGGCACTTTACGGATGTGACGGCGAAGGCCGGGATCAAGGTAGATGGCTGGTCGATCAGCTCGACGTGGCTGGACTACGACAAGGACGGCTGCGTGGATTTGTTTGTGGGCCGGTATGTGAAGTTCGATCCCAAGTACCGCGCATTTTACGCGGCGGACAACTATCCGGGGCCGCTGGACTACGAGGGCGAGACGAACAAGCTGTTCCACAACAATTGCGACGGCACGTTTACGGATGTGAGCGAGAAGTCGGGGATCGCGGCTTACGTGGGCCGCACCATGGGCGTGACGGCGGCGGACTACGACAACGACGGCTGGGACGACATTTACGTGGCCAACGATCGCACGGAGAACTTTCTCTTCCACAACAAGCACGATGGAACGTTTGAGGAAGTAGCCAACGACACAGGCACGGCGTATGGGCAGAGCGGCGAGTCGACTTCTTCGATGGGGCCGGTGTTTGTGGACTTCAAGGGGCGCGGGGTGCTGGATCTTTGGGTGACGGACGGGCACTATAACCGGCTGCTGTTCAACGTGGGCACCAAGGGTTTTGAAGACGTGGGCGCGGAGACGGGCGTGTCGCAGGTGAATGCGCAATACGTGAGCTGGGGCACGGGCGTTTCCGACTTCGACAACGATGGGCAACTGGACATTGCGATTTTTCACGGCGGGCTGATTCACCTGATTCCGCAGGAGCACACGGTGTTTCGCGGACTGGGCGGGGGGAAGTTTGCCGATGTTTCGCGGGACGCCGGGGCGGTAATGAGCGTGCGCACGACGGCGCGTGGCGCCTGCTTTGCCGACTACGAGAACGACGGCAAGGTGGACGCGTTCGTGGTGAACCTGGGCGCGAAGGGAACGCTGATGCGCAACGTCTCAACCAATACCGGGCACTGGGTCGAGATCAAGCTGGTGGGGACGAAGAGCAATCGCGACGGGATTGGCGCGCGGGTTGAGGTGCTCACGGCCGGCAAGCGGCAGACGGCGGAGCGGGTAGCAGGGTCGGGGTATCTCTCGCAGAACGACGGCAGGCTGCACTTTGGGCTAGGCGCGGCGACGGCGATTGACAAGGTGATTGTTCACTGGCCGAGTGGTCGCGAGCAGACGCTGGAGAAGCAGGCCGTGGACCGCGTGCTGACGGTGGAGGAGCCGAAGTGAGCGGTGGCCGCCAGATGGGAGTGCGCGCTGGTCTGGGGCTGCTGGCCCTGGGACTGCTCGCGGCCGTGCTGTGGCCGGGGCGGGCGGCGCGCGCGGGAGAGCGCGAGACCAAGGCCGACGTGCTGGAGTACGCTTCGCCGCTGGAGATGCTGTTTTCGCCGGATGGAGCGCGGCTTTACGTGCTTTGCCAGCAGAGCGCGGAGATTCGCGTGCTGGATGCGAACAGCTACGCGGTGACGAAGAAGATTGCCGTGGGGCGCATGCCGCGCGGGATTTCGCTCGCGCCCAAAGGGGACAGGCTGTTTGTCACGAACTCGTGGGACGACACGCTTTCAGTGATCGACACGGCTTCGCTCAGTGTGGTGGCGACATGGCCGGTGGGCGCTGAGCCTTCGAGCGTGTTGGAGGACCGGGCGGGCAAGCACCTGTTTGTTGCGAATCGAATTTCAAACGACATCGCGGTGCTGGATGCGCAGACCGGCGTGGAAGAGAAGCGGTTGCTGGGCGGGCGCGGGTCGAGCTACCTGACGCTTTCGCCGGATGGGAGCCGCATTTACGCGACGCACATTTATCCCAACCAGGACCCGCAGCGCACGGGGCTGGAGAATCGCACGGCGCCGGAGTCGGAGATCACGGTGATTGACGCGGCGCGCGCGGTGGTGGTGGAGCGGATGCCGCTGCACGCAATTGCCGGCGTTTTTCATTTGGCGTTCTCCGCCGATGGGCGGCTGGGCGCGGTGGCCGAGTATCATCCGAAGAATCTTGTGCCGCTGGCGCACCTGGAGCATGGCGGCGCGTTTGAAGACACGCTGACCTTGTTTGGCGCGGATGTGGGCAAGCCGGTGGAGGTTCCGCTGGACGAGTTGGAGCGCTATGCGGCGCAGCCGTTTGGCGTGGTGATTTCGGCGGACAAGTCGCGGATGTATGTGAGCTGCGGCGGGTCGGAGATGGTGACGGTGATCGACGTCGCGCGGCTGTTGCGCTTTGTGCACACGCATCCGAGGCCGGCGTCGGGGTCATTTGTGCAGGATCTTGCGGCGAGCGGGAATTATGTTGTGGCGCGGATCGCGGTGGGACGGAACCCGCGCGGGATGGCGCTGAGCGGCGATGGGCGCAGGCTGCTGGTGGCCAACCGGCTGGAGGACACGATCAGCGTGATCGACATGCGGACCAACCGAGTGACATCGACGATCGCGCTGGCGGGGCCGAAGACTATTTCGGTGCTGCGGCACGGGGAGCAGACGTTTTACACCGCGCGGCAATCCTTTCAGGGACAGATTGGCTGCGCGACCTGCCATATTGACTCGACGTTTGATGGCCTGACCTGGGACCTGGAGCCGGATGGGTTTGGCCGCGATATTGTGGACAACAAGCTGCTGGAGGGCGTGAAGGGCACGGAGCCATACAAGTGGATCGGGACGAATCCGAATCTGCCGACCGAGTGCGGACCGCGGACGGAGAAATATTTCTGGCGGTCGGAGCAGTACGACGACCTGACGCTGACAGACCTGGTGGTGTATGTGCGCGAGATGCCCACGCGGCCGAACCGGTGGAAGTTGGCGGGCCGCGAGATGACGCCGGCGCAGGAGCGCGGCAAGGCACAGTTCGAGCGGGCAACGGACAAGTTCGGGCAACCGATTGCGGAGTACAACCGTTGCTCGTATTGCCACAGCGGGGCGAAGGGAACGAACCAGAAGATTGTGGACGTGGGGACGCAGAAGGCGAGCGACAATACGGGACTCTTCAAGGCGCCGCCACTGACCAACATCGCGCTGACGGCACCCTACCTGCACGACGGGTCGGCGCGGACGCTGGAAGAGATCTGGACGATTTACAACCCCGACGACAAGCACGGGCGGACCAACGACCTGACCAAGGACGAATTGAACGACCTGATCGAGTACCTGAGGACGCGATGATGAAGGCTACGGGCAAGACAATCGGGTTTGCCGTGCTGCTGGCCGCGACAGTGATGGCCGCGGCGCAGCAGCCTGCGCCTCACGCGCAAAAGGCGAAGGTCGCGCGAGCCGCGGCTGAGGCACCGCAGGCGCTGCCGCGCTACCGGTTTGAGAACTTTACCACCGCGAACGGGCTGCCGGACAATCATGTCTACGCAGTGCTGGTGGATGGGGAGCGCATTTGGGCGGGGACGGAGAACGGGCTTGCGGTCTATGAGAATCGCGCGTGGAAGACATACACCACCAAGGATGGGCTGGCGCATCGCGCGGTGCTGACGCTGGCGCTGGACAAGCGCACGGGCGACGTGTGGGCGGGCACGATGGGCGGGTTGAGCCGCATCTCGGGCGGGCGCATCGATACCTTCACGCAACTGAACTCCGGCCTGTCGAACGATGTGGTCTACGGGGTCTCAGTGGAAGGCGAAGACGTGTGGGTGGCGACGGCCGCGGGCGGTTGCCGGCTGAATCTGCGCAGCGGGCAATGGACGCTTTATAACGAGCGCAACACGCCGATGGTGGAGATCTGGGCGTATGGGGTTTCCGCGACGGCGACCAAGGTCTACTACGCGGTGTGGGGCTCGGGGGTGCTGGAGTACGACCAGAAGACGGGGCGCTGGGACAAGTACGAAGACCCGGACGGCGAAAACGAGATTGTGCTTTTCAAGGATCAGGGGCTGATTCACGAGATTGTCACTTCGGTGAGTTTCGTAGACAATATTCTTTGGGCGGCCACTTACTTTGGCGGCAGCCGCTACGATGGCCGCTACTGGCACAACTTTCTGACGAAAGACAGCGGGCTTCCCTCGAACTTCATCAATACGATCAAGGGCGTTGACGCCAACCGCTGCTGGTTCGGCACCGACAAGGGCCTGGCCTACTACGACGGCGCGAACTGGGCTGTGTACCGGCCCTCGCTCACGACAGGCAAGCCGGAGATGACGGTGCGCGACGCGCAGGGAAAGGTTACGCCGGTAGCGGTGACGACTGCGCCGGCTCACAACTACGTGCTGGGCATCGATTTCGAAGGCGACGATATCTGGGTGGCCACGGCAAAAGGATTAAGTCACGGGATTCATCAAAAAGAATAAGAGATCAGGAGACAAGGCAATCATGAATGTATTTGAGGATATTTTGAAGAGCATCGCGCACGCGCCGATTCAGAAGCGCGCCATGACCAACCACGGAGTTCTGAACGAGGCGTATGCGTATGCCAAGCCGAGTTCGTTCTCGCGCGGGATGCGGATCGACATCGGGGGGGTGACGATTCTGCTCATCTCCGGGACTGCGTCGATTGATGAGAACGGCGTGAGCGTGCACGTGGGCGACTTCACCGCGCAACTGCGGCGGACGTTCGAGAACATCACCGGGCTGCTGGAGAGCGAGGGGTGCACGTGGCACGACATTGTGCGCACCAGCTGCTACCTGCGCGACATCGACCGCGACTATGACGTGTTCAACCTGGAGCGGACGAAGTTCTTCAAGGAACAGGGGCTCGATCCGCTGCCGGCGTCGACCGGCATCGAGGCGCATCTTTGCCGGCCGGAGCTGCTGATCGAGATTGAAGCCATCGCCATGTTCCGCACGGATAAGGCAGACGGCAGCAAGGAGTAAGCGCGATGGGCAACGGATGGCGGACGGTTGCGGCAGGCGCGCTGGCCCTGGCCGCGGCGGTGAGCGGAGCGGGGCAAAGCGCCGGCCAGGAGACGGGCAAGTGCGAGTGCGGCGCGCATCCGCCGGGTCCGCCGAAAGATCGCGTGGTCGCGCCGTATGCGGGCGAGCCGAGCGACCTGAGCCCTTATGCGAAGTTTGCCGCGCCTTACGATCTGAACTACGTCCATCCCAATATTTATTCGGGCGCGGGGCGGGATCTTCCGGAGCCGAAGGACATCACGGAAGTGCGCATCGGTTTTTTCGGGCCGATCGAGCACAATCCCGAATCGGTGTTCGGGCAGCGGATGCTGCACGGGGCGCAACTGGCGGTGGAAGAAGCCAATGCGCGCGGCGGCTACGGCGGCAAGCCTTTCAAGCTGATGCTGCACAACGACTACGATAACTGGCAGGCCAAGGCGGTTTATGGCGAAGACCGGCCGACGGATCCGGCGATCTGGGGTTCGGCCTCGAACGAAGTGGTCAAGATGGTCTACGACGACCGGGACTGGGCGATCTTCGGATCGATCAGCTCGGAATCGACGCACATTGCGCTGCGGGTGGCGCTGCGGGCGGAGATCTCGATTGTCAACTCAGCCTCCACCGATCCGACGATTCCGGAGACGTATGTTCCGTGGTACTTCACCGATCTTCAGGACGACCGGGTGCAGTGCCTGACGCTGGCGCGGAGGATCTTCACGGAACTGGGGCTGAAACGCGCGGCGCTGTTGAGGGTGAACAGCCGGTATGGACGCTTTGGGGTGTTGAAGTTTCGCGATGCGGCGCGGCGGCTGGGACACCCGGTGGTGATCGAGCAGAAGTTTTTGCCGGGGGACACGGATTTCAGCAAGCAGTTGAAGGTGATTGCCTCTTCGCGGGCCGACGCGATTGTGCTGTGGACGGACGAAGTTCCGGCGGCGCAGATACTGAAGCAGATGCGGGCGATGGGGATGAAGCAGAGGGTTTTTGGCGCCTATCGCACGCTGGGGCCGACGCTGCTGGCTGAGGCTGGCGATGCGGCGGAGGGCTTTGAAGCGGTTTTCCCGTACGATCCGACACGCAACGATCCCAGGTGGCTGGACTTCAACAAGCGTTTTGAAGCGCGCTTCAACGAGCCGCCGGAGCAGTTTGCATCGCTGGCTTATGACGCGATGAACGCGCTCCTCGACTCGATCTGCAAGGCGGGGCTGAATCGCGCGCGGATTCACGATGCGCTGGCCAACATCGAGCACTACGATGGCGTGACCGGGCCGATGGTCTTCGATCCCAACCAGAAGAACGTCGCGCCGATGTACCTGGGGACGGTGCACAACGGGGCGGTCAGCTATCGCCTGGCGACAATGGAGAAGCAGCAGCCCGCGCAAGCGGAGTTGGCCGCACCGCAGGTGCCAGCGGGGCGGCC
>Ga0302320_10005219_pt1 | contig 29218 bp, 22 predicted proteins | sample Bog_T0_3_FD_202130 | JGI IMG/M metagenome (GOLD analysis project Ga0302320, IMG submission 202130) | Peat permafrost microbial communities from Stordalen Mire near Abisko, Sweden - Bog_T0_3 | ecosystem: Environmental > Terrestrial > Soil > Wetlands > Peat | place: Sweden: Abisko, Stordalen Mire...
TATCTCCGCCACCGTCGAACGCCCGGCGAGCAACTCGTCGATCAGTTTCCCATCAATCCCCATACAATCTCCTCTCTCTGTTTACCAGAGTCGAAAAGATCGTTTACACAAAATGTTTTACACCCTCGATAGTTTAGCCGAGCGGGCAATGCTCATTGCTCACGAACTCGGGCATGTTTGTATTCATTCAGGTTCTACGAATTGTTCTGGAGACGATATAGATCCCTCACGTTCCATGGAGGTTGCACCAGTTGGACTGCAGCGTGTTGAGGATTATGGGGCGCGTGAGAGAAGAGAGTTGCAGGCGAATATCTTTGCACGCGAATTCCTTCTTCCTCGTGCATTCGCACGACGCCTGCATGTAGACGACGGTATGGGAGCTACCGCGATCGCAAATAGGACTGGCCTGTCCAAGAATCTAGTCCGCCAGCAACTCTTTGACGCCCTACTGCTTCCGTCACAGGCACCGCATCATAAGGACGAAGCGTCCACGGACACCTTCGCACCCGACCCATCGCAAGAAAAAGCGGCTGCACATCGAGGCATCCCATTTCAACTTCAAGCAGGCCCCGGAACTGGCAAAACCCGTACTGTCGTAAAACGTGCTCTCTCCCTAATTTCAGAGGGAGTGGATCCCGCGTCCATCTTGGTTCTGACATTCTCGAACCGTGCAGCAGGAGAACTGTCCGAAAGAATAGCGACTGCAACGCCTGATGCTGCACCTCGCGTCTGGATTGGAACGTTTCATGCGTTTGGACTCGACCTTGTCCGCCGATACCACGACAAGTTGCAGCTTTCACCTAATCCGAGTCTTTTCGATCGAAGTGATGCAATTGAGATGTTGGAAGAAATCTTGCCGACCCTCCCCCTGGTGCACTATCGCAACTTGTGGGATCCTGCTATGGTCCTTCGCGACGTGGTTACTGCCATAGGACGCGCAAAGGATGAACTCGTTGGTCCAATTCGCTATCGAGCATTGGCTATAGAGATGGATATGCGTGCAGGCAACGATGATGAACGAATTGCAGCCGAGAAATGTTTGGAGATTGCACAACTATATGATCTGTATGAAAAGGCCATGCGTGATCGCGGCGGCGTGGATTTTGGCGACTTGATTATGCGGCCTACCTTGCTGCTTGAAGCAAATCCGGACTTGCAAGCGGCGGTTAGGCTGCGGCACCGCCATATTGTGGTCGACGAATACCAGGACGTGAATCGAGCAAGTGGTCGCCTCCTCAGGGTAATTGCGGGCGACGGCAAGCGGCTGTGGGTGGTTGGCGATTCCCGTCAATCAATTTATCGATTTCGAGGAGCGTCATCGGCCAATATGGCTGAGTTCGGCAACGACTTCGCAGATGCAAAGACTGATCAACTTTCCATCAACTACCGCTCAACTCAAGAAATTGTGAATACTTTTGTTTCGGTCGCTGGGCACATGGGAGCGTCACACGGAATGTTGCCATTGGCGCTCACTGCTACGCGAGGTCATGGTTCAGTCTCTCCACAAATTCGCCGATATGAAACACTAGACGATGAAGTCGAAGGATTAGCGGCTAGTATTCGTGAAGTCGAGTCCGCGGGAATGCCTCTTCGGAAGCAAGCGGTCCTGTGCAGGACGAATGGACGCTTGAACGAGATCGCTTCAGGACTAGAGGAGCGCGGTATCCCGGTTCTTCATCTTGGGAGTCTTTTTGAAAGAGAGGAAGTGCGGGATCTACTTGCCATTTTGAGTCTTGCTGTAGATCCTTTTGCTGACGGTTTGGCCCGTGTGGGTGCGATGTCTCGCTATAATCTTTCCCTTCAGGATGTCTCCTGCGCCTCGCGCAATCTACGAGCAGCAAATCAGCTTTCGCCGCTAGGCCTCTCTACGGCATCGAAAGTTCCTGGACTCTCCTCCCAAGGCAGCAACAGCTTGGCGATTCTGGCGCAAGACTTTGACGGAATCGCAGCGACATCCTCTGCGTGGGATCTGCTATCAACATACCTCCTCGATAGAACTGACCTGGCACGTTCGATGTCACTCAAAGACGCTATAACCGATAAGATGCGATCGGTCGCCGTTTGGCAATTTCTGAACTTCGTGCGTGATCAGAGCCGCGTCGGTTGGGGACTGCCGATTCAGCGAACACTTGATCGTGTGCGTCAGTTGGTCCTGCTGGCAGAAGAACGAGACCTGCGACAGGTACCCGCCGCGGCGCTCCATCTGAATGCTGTGCGATTGATGACAGTTCATGGAAGCAAAGGCCTGGAATTCGAAGTTGTTCATGTCCCTGGCTTGACCGTTGCCAGCTTTCCCTCATCCAACCGCGGGCAAAGATGTCCTCCCCCGAAAGGGATGATTGAGAGCGCCGGAACCCTATCTGTCGCAGACGAGGGGAAGCAATCGCACGATCATGAAGAAGAGTGCCTGTTTTTCGTCGCTCTTTCGAGAGCACGGACTCATCTGCGTCTCTATCTGGCCCGGCGCCAGCCGAACGGAAACAACCGTTCGCCATCACCCTTCTTGGATTGGCTTACGCCCTCTCTTGTCAGAGAGGTTGGTAATCCAACGCGATTGCCGTTGCCGGCAAATGCAGCGCGGTCGTACCCAATTCTTGTTCAAGGAACGGCTGATCGCCACGTGACCGATAGCCACTTGAGTCTATATGAGAAGTGTCCCAGACGATTCTTTTACACCCATGTTCTTGGTCTCGGTGGCAAGAGGAAGACGACCGCATTCTCCCAGACCCACGATTGCATCTATGACCTGATTCACTGGCTCTCCGACGCTCGGCGAGGAGGTGAGCCTAGCCTTGCTGAAGCTGAAAAAGCCTTCGATGAGATTTGGAAGATCCGTGGGCCTGTTAGCCATGGATTCGCGGATGACTATCGGCGACTTGCGTCGCGGTTATTGGTAGCACTCACCCGTGCCGGAGCGGGGCGTCGTTTCCGTGATTCCGAATCGATCGCGATAGATATGCCAGGTGGCCGTGTGATGGTCGAGCCCAATGAACTTGCAGAGCTTCCGAATGGCGCGGTTGTCCTTCGGCGTATCCACACTGGATACAAGCGAAGCGATGAGAATGGTCGCCTCGAATACACCCTATACCACCTTGCCGGGAAGGCGAGGTTTGGAAACAGCTACTCCGTCGAAGCAGTGCATTTGACGGATGAGGTGATCGAAATGGTCACAATCTCCTCGACAATGATGAACAATCGGCGCACCAAGAGCAACCGGATGTTGGCAGATATTGCAGGCGGACATTTCCCAACTAACATTGATGCTGTCACCTGCCCGCGCTGTCCGCACTTTTTCATTTGTGCTGCAACTCCGCATGGTGCTTTAACTCTAACGTAGAAATTGTAGTCGGTGCCTTCCGGGTTCTTTCACTCCCTGCGATTAACAGAGTGAGGGACAGAGACGGGCAATAAGGCCATGAGCTCATGTTCTCTCCAAGGGAGTGTGAGCCATGGAATCTGTTGACATCTTCTATCAAATCGAGGGACGCCGCGAGATTCAGCACCTGGAGGCGCCCGCCGAACACAATTTTGGTGCGGTCAAGGCCCTTCTCATTGAGAAGCACGGCCTTCCTACCGAAATGATACTTTTTCTTGAGGACGCCGATGAGCCGATTGACGAACTCATCGTTGTTCGTGAACGCATGGGTTCCCATGGCGTAAAGGCGCATCTGCACCGGTGCCGCCATGTCAAAGTAAGCGTCATTTTCAACGGGCAAACTGTGGAGCATAGCTTTGGACCCTCTGCCACCGTGGCTCGGATAAAGCGGTGGGCGGCCGAAAGCAAATTCGGCATGACCCCAGAAGAGGCTGGCGAACACGTTCTGCAAATAGCCGGTACTCATGATCGGCCCGCACCCAGCACGCACTTAGGGGCGCTCGCTGCCTGTCCACACTGCCAAGTCATCTTTGACCTGGTACCCGACCAGCGTGTCAACGGATCTTGTGGAGAGGCGAAATGAACTCTCCGGACGAGCGTGCGTTTGAGGCGGATGTAGCAAAACCTGCATTCCGCCTTGGCCAGGGAGAAGGGCGGTGGCTCCTCCTCAAGACTGTGTGGCCGTACGTTTTCATCAGCGTGACCGCCAAAGATGGACGTACTTTCACGTTGCGGTTCAACTGCGCCGGTTATCCTCAGACACCGCCAACGGCAGGTCCGTGGGATATTGATTGCAATGGCGTACTTCCCTTTGACCGATGGCCGCAGGGTTTATCAGGCCGTGTAAAAGCGGTATTTCGAACAGATTGGAAGAGCGGCACCGCACTCTACTTACCGTGTGACCGTGAGAGCATTGCCGGGCACCCCAATTGGCGCACCGAAATGCCTTCAAAAATATGGCGTCCGACTGACGGAATTCTTCAATACCTGGAGCTTGTTCATGAACTTCTTCAAAGCTGCGATTACGCAATACCTGTTTGCGCCGCAATGTGAGCTGAACTGTTCAATATGGGTCTGGTGGAGATTAATAAATGGACTGCGGCAACGTGGCTGTGGGTATACGCGGGAAAGTGGTGCGTTTCTCCTAGGCTCTCGACAAAATGGCGTGGCCCAGATCGTAGATTATGTTCTATACGACGATCTCGATTCTAACAGTCTCAACAGCGGCATAGTTTGTTTTGATGGACGCTATTGTGGGTTCCTTTGGGAGATATGCCAACAGCGTAGTCTTACTGTGGTCGCCGATATTCATACTCACCCTGGGGCATCGGATCAAAGTGACTCGGACAGAAATCATCCGATGATCTCACAGGTCGGACACATTGCCTTGATTGTGCCACGTTTTGCAGTTGCACCTGTGCGGCGGTCTGAAATCGGCATGTATTGCTATCAAGGTGCCAAATCCTGGACTGCAGTACCGAACAAAGACCGGCGTAACTTTTTCTATATAGGTCTGTGAGGTCAATCATGACAACATTTACGCCTTCCGAAACACTCCATCGGCTCGTCAAGCACGCGTTGGATAGTGGCGCAGTCGGAACACTTGAAGAGGCCGAGAAACTCTTTCGTGGCTATCGCATCGCATTCGTCATTGAGAGGGATCAGGCGCTCCAACCATTGGAGCAAGCGACTCTTCTTACCGCAGTTGCGCTTGCCTGCCGTGTATTCCTTGGCGGCGTTTTGGTAGAAGGCCCTCTTGATGTCCCACTCTGCGTGGGAGGATCACGCGGAGGTACCTTAGCCGACGCTATTGTCGAACTCGGAGGAGAGGCAAGTGGCTTCGCACTCGGCCGGCCCACAATCATCATTGGTGGTCCGCCCACGCCCCGCCGTGAAGGGTTTTGTATTCGAACCATCTGCGCAGGCTGGCGAGGCGGAATTGCTCCGGGCCATTCTGCCGTCGGCCCAGTCGCTGGTCCAGAAATGCCTCTAACTGCGATGCTGTCGGCTGCTCTCGCAATTAACGAGGCATTTCTCTATGTGAGTGGTGGAGTTCCCGCTGCGGGACATCGAATTGTAGGGCTATCGCTGTGGGAGCCAGCTACCAATATAGATTGGTTGATCGATAATAGCGGTGAGCCTCGACTCACTTATCTGCCAAGTCAACTTTGGCTAATTGGACTCGGTCATTTGGGCCAAGCCTACCTGTGGGGATTAGGCTTGTTGCCATATGCAGATCCAGCATCGCTGTCCCTGGTCTTGCAGGATGTCGATGTCGTGACACCGTCCACGCTCAGCACTTCGATTCTCTCGGACCGAACTGTGTTGGGCAGCAAGAAGACACGCTCGATGGCAGCGTGGGCAGAGCGTAGGGGATTCACCACCACCATTTGCGAACGTCTATTTGATGCGTCGGTACGACGACAGATAGGAGAGCCTTCCATTGGACTATGCGGCTTAGATAATGCGCTCGGCCGTCTCGCCCTCGATAAGGTCGGCTTTGAATTCGTGGTCGAGGCCGGGCTAGGCAGAGGTCATCGAGACTTTAGAACAATGCGTATTCATACCCTCCCTAACGGCCGCGCGACAAGCAATTTGTGGAAATCTGACGGTGCTACTGAAGCTATGGAAGAGGCAGAGGCCTATCAAGCAATGCTCAAGAATGGCGAGTTGGACAAGTGCGGAGTTACACTCTTGGCAGGCAAAGCTGTCGGCGCACCATTTGTTGGTGCAGTTGCTGCAAGCCTTGCGCTCTCCGAAATATTACGTCTTCTCCATGGTGCTCCGGTTAATCAACTCATAGACGTTGATTTGCAGGGTGTTGAACACCGCAGCGTTGTGAAAAACTTGTGCGACTTTAGCAAACTTAACCCTGGCTTTGTTATCACAAGATGAAGACAAAGCCAGCCTCTGGACCAAATAGCAATCATGCCGGATCGACGCTGCGCGTGGCAAACGCCCATTGTTGCGTTCCTGAAGTATTGTGTTCAGATACCATCTTAAAAGGTGCCGATCAAGCGGCGGATGCTCTTGCGGGTCTCGATCCGACCGAATTATGGCGCAACTAGCCTGCTTCATTCACGAACCAGCATCCGGTGAGATTTTGCCGGCGTTTTTTGGAACTGGGTCCAGTTGACCCGTTTGCATGCGGAGTTTTTGCTTGGAGACTTTGCCCTGAGGTCGGCCGGAGAGCGCAGTGTGCGCATTTCGCGCGTGGCTGTCCCCGACAGCTTTCGCGCCCTGGTGTTGATCCGTTTGTCGGGTGGGTGGGAGTGGTCCTATCCGGAAGTCGCTCCTAACGCCACAGCGATGCGCTGAAAGTCGCTGCGCCAAGGGAACGATTCCGGCAGATGCACCACGATGCGCCGCACCGAGGCCACCACCCGTGCCCCGAGTTTGAGCAGTCGCTCGCGCAGCGTCCACACCTGCGCCCGGGCCAGCCTGGTCAGCGCCGCGTTCAGGCGGATCTCCTGCAACAACACATAGGCCGCAGCCGCCATCAGCACGCGCAGTTGATTGGCCCAAAAGCTGGTGCAACTGGTGCGGTCCACATCGAGCGCCTTGAGTTCCTTGATGCGATTCTCCACATCGCCGCGCTGGCAATAGACCTCTTCATAGAGCCACTGTGCGCCTTGCTTCATGTTGGTGACCACGAAGCGGGGATTATCGCGGGGTTGCTTGCCGTCGGCCTTGACCACCTCGGCCTTGAAGATCACACGCCGCTGGCGTTTCCAACTCTTCGCGGCATAGCATGTCTGGCCGTAAACATGCTCGGTTTCATCGCTCAGTCCCGAACACAACCGCGCGACTTCCATGGCTTCTTCGCAATGCCGGTCGAGCACGGCGTTGGAGGCCATGGCGACGACATACTCGACTCGGGGTTCGGCATCGAGGAAGTCGAAGAGCGCAGGCGAGGCAAAGCCGCCATCCAGACGCACGCGGATCTGTGCCTTGGAAAATGAACTCCGCACCAGTTGGATCAATCTCCGCAACAGGCCCACGGCGCCCGTCGCCGCGCCCACATTGCCGGGCTGCAAGACGGCCGCGCAGAGATACTGATCCGGCTCGTGGTCGAAGCTGACGAAGCCCAGCATGGGCAGATAGCAGTGGTTGTCGTAGTGGGTGTTGAAGAAGGACAACTGCTGCGCCCCATAAGTCGCCGCGTCGGTGGGGTCCATGTCGATGGTGACCAGACGGGCATGGCCGTTGCGGCGCTGGCCGTGGCGCGCGATCACGCTCTCGGCCAGCGTCATGCCCATGGTGAAAAGCGAGCGCGGCGCGACGCTGTTCTCGAAGCGCGACAGGGTAGGCTGCGAGGCCAGATCGCGGCCCTTGACGGGGTCGCGCCCAGCCAGCAACTTGTGCATCGGATCGCCGCCGATGCGAGCCGCATCGTTGGCGTCCTCATAGCCGCAGGCCAGTCCGTAGATGCGTTGCCGCATCAACTCGGCCAGTTGATGATCGACATTGCCTGGCTGGCGAGCATCGGGCAGAGAGGCGCTCAGGGATTCGATTAGACCGTTTCCAAAGCGCCGATTGGCCGCCGAGAGCAGCATCGCGCCACCATCGCTGGTGCCATGCGCCTGATCAAATGCCAACAAAACCGGGCGCTTTTCGAGATCGGAAAACAAGACACACTGTGTGGGAGTAAAATCAGTCAAGCGAAGGTCCTTTTGTGCTGTAAATGCTGTCTAGTCAACATGTTTGTAGCACATCGGGCCTTCGCTGTATAGAGCTTCAAGCATAATGCAGGCTAGGGCGAGTCTACAAATCCTGCCGACTGGTGGCCCTCGGTGATCAAGGTCAGCCGACGGGTGATGGTGGTCGAGCGAAGGTATCTTGGACATCCTTCCCTTACTTATCGTCTGGCAGCACCACCTGAGCACCGTGTTTGATTGGATAGACAACCGTGTGCTTCGAAACTTCCTCCAGAATACCGGGCTTCATAAGACGGTTGAGGAGCCACCGCTGTCTCCAGAAGTCGGCTAGCATCTCCGTTCTCAACTGGTCCCGCGTTAGTGGAACGTAGTAGTGGGCAGAATCAGTGAAGCCCAGCAAGACATCGCGAAAGTTCCTGGCAAGGGAGACACCATACACGACGCGCTTGTTTCCGTGGTTCATGAGCACGTCGGCAGGCAGGCCGAGTAATTCCAGTCCCTCCCTGATTTTTCGCATCAGTGGGTTGACCCCTTCACCAAAGATGGAGTTTACTTTCCGTGCTTCCTTAGAACGGCCGATCAACGTGGCCATTAAGCCAAGCGTCTCCTGGCTTATATGAAAAGAGCCAAAGCCTTCGCTAAGTCCTATGGAACGGTATTCAATCTTCTCGGGCGGTTTGCCGCCAATCGCTTCAGAAGGAACCTTGACACGGCTGTATTGGCTCAAGGATGATCCATACAGGCTTGTCGTGCAGAGCAATACTAGGCGTGCTTTCCTCTGTACGGGTGCCCCCCGCATACTCGATGCGATTAGACTGGTTTGATGTTCATAGCGCTTCTCGTATCGTTTGACGATCTCTGGGCTGCACAGGAGTAGGCAAACAAGTTTACCGCCGAGAAGAATGCTGTAAGGAGCCACTGCGCCGCAGACAGTGATGTCCATCATATTGACTCCAACGCGCTCGCCTTTCAACATCCGAACGATTTGACCGACTGCGTGACGGAATCGCACGCTCTCGAATGCTTGATTCCATGCCAACTTCGTGATGTTGCCGCCAATCTTTCCATCCTGAAATGCAATTCGGACAGAAAGCAGCACCGCGAGTTGTTTCGCGCGCTTGCTCCGGAAAAGACTTGTCTCAGCGCGGGTATGCCACTCCGCGTCGGTGCCAGAGATTACATGCTTATGTTGCGCGGCGTTCGGGTAACGCCGATGATGTTTAATAGCGCGCTCCGAATCCTTCAAGAGCCTTTCGATGACTTGGGGCGTCGGCTTCCTCAAATCTGCTTGTGTGACAATGGCGTTGTCGAGCAAGTCCTTCAGATATATCCCCTTGATGAGACGGTCTACCGTGGCAACAAGCCACGCCGCATCACGTTTGGGCTGAGTAGACGTTCGGAAGTGTTCGATGGCGCTTTCCGCATCCCAGCCAATCCATTTGTCTCGTGCCGACTGCTGGACAACGGAACTGGCGAGGCAGGCGATTCCAATCACAGGGTGATTCGCAGTCGCAGCATCGCGAATGAGAATCATCATGGATCGGCCAGGGACGTTTTTGTAAGAGTTTACCCAAGTGTGCCGGAAGTAGCGCCAGATGTCCTGCAGCCGAAGGCCGGTGTGTTCGCAAAAGGCATTCGGCTCGACGAATTGTATGTATGGTTTGATTGCGCAGCGAAGCTGCTCAAGTTTTGCCCCCAGGTCATTCGCCCCGCTTATGGCCGATAGTTCTCGGGCAAGACTTTCGCCGTCTCGCATAACTGAATAAATGGAGTGCCAGCCCTTTGCGGTCAGGCGACGTTTCTCCATCCCCTTAATAAAGGAGTGTGTCGCAGGCTGGCGCAACTGTTCATCGCGGTCAATCAGGTGAACGCGCCGGATTCGCTCCTTCTCCTCTTTTGGCGAAAAGCCATTAGTGAACTCGATAACAACCTTGGGAGAGGTTGTAACAACGCGCCATCCCTGGGCAATGAGGTCAATTGTGACGCTCAGCGCTGCTACCAGATACAGTTCCTCATTGAGTTGTATCTGAGTTGTTTTTGGCAAGGGAACGAGGACTTCGGACCGGAGTTGATGAATCAACTCTGTTGAGACAGCCTCATGACATTTTCTAACCATTTTTTGAATGCACGCGCATCTCTTGCGAAACAGCGGCATAAGCACTGTGAGGTTCGGATTGAGAGTGACTGTTTGGTCCATTGTGATTGCATCCTAATCCAGGAAAGCCGTAAGAGCATTGCTCCACGTCTCCCTCAACCTTTGGACAGCAATCTTCTCCTCGACCGATTGCAACCCGCATTCGGCACGCCCCACTGCGAGGAGCATGAGTTGTAGCTGGTTCAACACCCTGGCAGATTCGATCTGCTGAGTTGCCGCCAAAGGCTGATAAATCTTTTGATAGAAACTGTGATCGCGGTTCAGCGTTAGAGTGAGCCGCTCGTGTGCCAGCGACGGACGATAAAAGCTGACATCTTCCAATACGTGTTCATTGATCCTGTAGCCTAGTTGAGTGATTCTACCCCCTAAGGATGCAGAACTACTTGCTGTCCGGCCACGCAGGACCACTGGTACCATCAGGGCATCCTTGTGCTGCGCGACAACCGTACTTTTTAATTCTACTGGCTCCTCGCGGACAGCCAGGTAGCGGCGTCGAACGTGGCTGTTCAGTTCTCGTGCTATCCGTTCAAAATCCGGCGTTAATATGCTTACCAGTGTTTCTGTGGGATTAATCTTCTGCTTGGTGTGCGTCACACCAAATAGTTCATCGAGTTCAGGGGAAAATGAGATTTCGCAGCGCCACCAGTCGTCGTAGTTTTCCTTCCTCTTAGAGCCCATAAAATACCAGCCGCAATCAATCTCACGCCCGCCGCGCACCACAGAGATGCCTGCACCCTTCGAAATCCGGTGAGTGTTTTTCTCCTCGTTGGAAAGCCGGTACCACTTTTCGATAGGCAGGATGGCGAACCTGACCGAGATTTGAGAGGCTTTTCCCCCCGGCGCCGTCACATCGTAGCAGAGGGCGGATCCATAGGGCTCTGCGCCAGTCAGGTTATTACCGTTGCTAAAAAAGAGCGGATCGATTGGCTTGACCCGTTCTCCGTTAATCAGTAGTTTCTTGCCGCTGTATAGATGGTGACGAAAAGTTCGGCCAAAGTCGAGGTGGAGGTACTTTGCCTGTGCTTTTTGCGTTCGGAAATCGAGCCGGTCGCATTTTGTCAGCGCAACCACCGTCCCACTAGGCGACAATGGGTAGTCGTCAGTCGTATCCGGTTTGAACCGAGTTGGCACTGGAACGGTTGAGAGGCTGCCCGAAGCAATCTCGTCCACGTCGAGGTAACTGGTCCAGATTTTTCCGGAATTTGTCCAACTGTAAACATCGACGCGCTTTGCCTGACTAAGGGAACCATTCGGGAGACCCATGCCGTAGCGGCCTAAGCCCTTTCGAGAGTTGAACCTCGTACTCCCCCCAAACTGCAATGCCATCTGCATGGTCTGGGGAGACATCCCGGTTCCATCGTCTGTCACCGTGATGCATTTGCCCTCTGCGTTTTCGGAGAGGCAGACGGATACTGTACTCGCTTCCGCCTCGAAGGAATTGTCGACGAGTTCGGAGAGAGCTGCGGCAGTGCTCTTGTAGCCAGAATCCCGTGTCGCTTCAATAAACGTTTGTATCGACACCAGTGGATATTCGCCGGTCCTATACTTTGACATGCTTCATCACCTCCTGATAAGCGGACGGCAGGTCGCGCTCTACGAGGTAGTCGGGCAGTAGAATGGGAGTCCCACCCGAATGGAGGGATAGGCAGTGACGTTTCTCTGCCTCGGCCTTGGAGAGGAGCGCCGGATACGTGCTAATCGCAACCGGTTTACTCCAGCCCTCCGGAGTGGCCAGCAACGCAGAATCCTTCCAGTTGACACTCCATCCCTCAAGTTCGAGAAATCTGACCAGCGGTTCTAGAGTCTTCCTCTGGTCGCCGGACGACGGAATCAACGGCTCCTCGCTGAATCGCGCATAACGCAGGAGTTGCAACCCGAGCCGGCGATCAAGCCGCGGGTGCAGGAATCGATTCCCGTAGTGCCGCAGGCATTTTGTGCAGGATCGCTCGCATTGCCCCGAGCAAGTAGTCAGCATATCCTCGATCTGAGGAAATATCTCATGCAAATTCCGGCCGACTTCATATGCGTAACCAGCGCCACCAGAGGCAGTGTCAAACAAGTAAATCTCGGCCGCGCCAATGCCCCCGTGCGATGGAGGTACGAATCTATACCCGGAGCTAAGCTCGCCAGGATCAATTGAAAGCCCGAGGCTCGATCCGAGCGCCACAGCCTCAGCACAGGTTGCCATCGCATCGTTTATCCAGGGGCGATCTGGACTGAAGTCCATTGTAGCCTTGAATTCGATCCTCAACAGAAGGATGTCGGTACGGAACTGGTGCCCGAGATAGAGACCTTTTCGTACATGTCCGCTACACTTTTTAGGCGGCTGTTCTCTCTTAACCACATAGTCGGGCAGAAGGAAGGGCCGCACGTGCTCCTTTTCCGACTCAGGATCGTCGGAGAGCCAGGCGGCAGCGCAGGTTTCACAGACACCGAAGCCGGTGCCGTTCTTGCCCTTGTTGGTGACGATCAGTTTAACTCCCTCCTGGTAGGCAAATGACATCTGCGATCCGGTGAGAGTATCCCAGTCAAAATCCCGGTCGAGTAGTTCGGGCAGTTGTGCGCTGGAAGCGTAGGTAATGTCCTGGTCTCTGTCCTCATCCTTCAGACGCCTGCCGGCCTCTGGAGAGAAGGCTGGAGGATCGAGCAGTTCGTTGACCTGCAACTCGCTGCGGCAGACAGGGCATTCTGTGTTCGAGAGCGGGCTTCCCACATTGACTGTCTGGTCCAAGCGAACATACGAGCAAAGCGGACAGCCTATGTATCGGTCGCGGATGCCATCAAAAAAGCCTTTTGCCGGACTTGCAGTTGCCAACCCGTCAAAGAAGATTCCTCCGACGCGATACGTCAGCTTATTGACGACGAGAATTCTTCCTGGAGCGTATTCGCTCAGCGCCTGAGACTTGGCGAGTTGCGGGCGCTCCCTCTCTATGACCTTGCCTTTCTCGCGCTCCTGGATGACGAAACTGCAAAGATCGGTTGGAAAGGCATACGAAGGCAATAATCCCTTGTCGAAGAGAAGATCAAGCAAAGTGGTCGGCTCTGTCGTCTCTTCCTCTTCAGCGCCGTTCCCTGCCTCCCCCTCCTTTTTTGCCTCAGCCTCCTTCGGCACTAGTTCCTTGCCGATCTTTGCGAGTTCTTCGAGAAGATGAGATCTGGTGTCTTTCACGAAAGCTATCCTATCGGCATCTTGGCTGCTCTTCTCTGGGAACAGTTCATCTGGCAGCCATGAGACGATGCGCTCGATGACATTTTTTGAGTTCGTCCCCTTCATCCACTTCTCGAAAGCTGCGAACGTGAATTCATCATCGCCGCCGAAAAAAGCTGTCGCCGATCCAAACGCGCTCATGAGGTCGGGTCTCGCGGCGGCCAGGCTCTCCTGCTGGGCTTCCGGAAGTTGGTCCATTTGCTGATGGAAGAACGTCTGAAGAAGGTAAGAGTAGATGTGACGCTGGGCGAGGCGCCGGTTGTCGGACTTAATGCGGGGCTCGCGGGCTGGACCGCTGATCATCACCTCAGGGTGTTCGAAGTGATACGCATCGTGCGCTCCATCCTGCGCGAAAGTGAGCACACTCGAAACAGAGGTTCCTCTGCGGCCGGCTCGGCCGGCGCGCTGCTGATAGTTCTCCCGGAGCGGCGGAACGGTACGAAGACCGACTGCTGTTAACGATCCAATATCGATACCCACTTCCATTGTCGTTGTGCAACTGAGGACATCGACCGCAGGCTTGTCCTTTCCGAGCGGGACGTCCTGGAAGCGCAATTCAAATTCCTCCGTTGTCGCGTAGACGACTCCGGCGTCACGTTGCGACAGTTGCGCAGTGTGCTCTTCGGCCGTGATATGAACGGGCCGCTGTCCCTTCAGAACCGCCCGGAGCGGTTCACGGAAGAAATCCTTCCTCGCCCTCATATATGGGTGGTTGGGCGGACGTGCCTCCAGTTCTTTTTGCCCGCATTTCTCGCACGATCCGAGGAATGGCTTTGACTGTACATCGCCGCAGAAAAGACACTGCCACCAATCTTCATCAATCGCAGTTTTGATGGTGAGGGTATCGCCGGTGAGCAGTCGCCCCGAATCGTCTGCGCTCACAGCCGTCCGTGTAAACACATCGAATAGTTCTCTGCGTAGTTGATCGGTTGTTGCAGCGTCCAACTGCGCACGCTTTGCAACATCGGCAAAGAAGGTCTTGAGGCCGTCATCCGCGCGAACGGGCTCGAAAAACGGGAACTCCTGGTAGCGTGCGGTTAGCGTCAGACTCGGATCGAAGGCATCATGATACAGCATCTCCCGAATCCAGGCCTCTGTGATCTCGCTCAAGGTTTCGGCGGGCACCGCAGGTACACGACGTTCGAGCAGTTTGAGTTTCGTTCGGCGCGGCTGCACAACAACTGCACAGGCAGCGATCAGCGAGTAATACGGATCACTGATTTGACGCAGGATCGCCTGTCGAAACCGCGTCGTAGGCGTAGGCTTCCAGTCATCATCTAGTGCCAACGAAAGTTCTAGGTCGTAGTCTTTCTGCAAACGCTGGCAATCTTCAAGCAGTGCTCTCTGGTCGTGACCATCAAAGAAATGCAGGTGATGGAGCGCGCATACCCTAACAAAGGCCGCATAGAGGGTATCGTCCGGAACAGGTTCTTTCCCAATATCCGAGAGTTCCTTCAGCGCAGCGATAAGCGCCTCACGGAGAGAGTCGCGCTCCACTTCGCGTGGGAGATCTCGCGCAAGCCGCGCGGCCTTCTGTCGGCCGTCGCTGAAGAGCAAGGCCTTTCGCCCTTCGTTCGGATGGCGTTCATCCAGGGCTTTAGTTGCAACTTGATTAACGAACTGCTCGCGAATTAGGTTCGCAAAGGGTTGTTCGCCCTTTGTAGCCAGGTCCATGATTTTCAGCGATCTGCCCGTGCCCGTTCTGCGTGTGCAGATGGGGCAGACGCTGAATGTTGACAGACCGTCTTTTTCATCCGCTTCCGTGGGCCGATACATCAGCCTGAATCCGGTCCCTAGGGCCGGTTGCGCGTTCTTCAATCGTCCCGTAGCAATATCGAGCCAAACCGGTTCCACGTTTCGCACCTGGTCTGGATGCGGTTCTTCGAGAAGGAAGTGGATTTCGTGGAGAGGCGCGCCAAACTGTGAGAGAGTTCCCCCATGCTCGTTCCATAGAAAGTCCGCTCTGCGCCCAACGCCGAACGCCCGCATGAAGGCTACGCCGCAATCCCGGTGCGTGAATATCTCGAATACTCGCGCGCCACACTTGCAGTGGGTTCGATGTTCGGTATAGAAGCGGCCCAGAATGGACTTTGCTCCCTCGGTAAACCGTCGCTCCGTGCATGCTTCATTCAGACAGGCATGGACAGAAGGAAGCCCGCGGAAGAACATGTGCATGCGCGTCGGAAGCAGCGGCTGTTCTTGCCGCCCGACTTCATGGCGTCTCGCGAAGGCCCCCAGCGCCAGAAGGCCATCCGTCGCTGCCTCAGATTGTTTATGTGGCACTGTAGGGAAGAGCAGATGCGCGAGTTCTTCGAACGCCGTTCCGTTTCCTGCGCAGATTTCAATCAAAAGCTCCAAAGGGCCAGTGCCAGTCAGTTGCTTACCGACATACTGACGCAGTTCACCGTCCGGCGGTGCCCAGCCGAGTGAGGCTGCAACCGAAACCAGCGCATGTTCGATGGCCGCTTCGTCAATGCCGGCGAACACGGCGGGATTGACAGCAGCAAATGCAACTGCTTCTTCCGTCGTCCCGGGGCTTGGCTTCGGTCTCGCCTCTTTTGTGCCGCGAATGACCGTAAAGCTGCCCTTCTGTCTCTTACCAGTGAGCGCCGCCCCAAAGGCCTTTCCTGCCTCTTCCGCAGTCAGGCCACTGCCCAGACTCGCGCTGGTCAAGATACACCGCATTTGTTCGCGAGGAATTCCAAGCCTCGATTGCAGGCGCCGAATCAGCAATCCGACTTCCGCGCCGGAGACTCCGCGATACATGTGTGCCTCGTCGAGGACCAACAGGAACTGGTTGTGGGAATCGCTCGCCAGCCACTCGCTTGTCTTGCGGAAGATGGACCGCTCAATAGGACGCAGCAGCATGTACTCAAGCATCGAGTAGTTGGTGACGAGCAGATCAGGCGGACTCTTCTGGATCTCATGTCGGGTGAGCAACTCGCGATCACCAGGCTGCGTGAAAAGACGGTGGTCCCAGTGTTGCGACCGGTAGGTCCCTCCAGCCTTCTTTCCTGACCTATAGGTCTTAATCTCTTCTTCGTCCGGAGCAAGGAAACCGATGAGGTCCTTCGAGGGCCAGCGGCCTCGACTCTTCAGTTCCTTCATCAGGTTCTGTTTTTCTTCGTCCTCTGACTCTTCGAGATCGACGAAGTATTCCAGCAGCGGTGCGATGTTGCGGCCGTCTTTGCTGTTGGTTCGTATTCCCGGATACGGCGTGCGGCTCGTGTACATGCCGAAGCGCGGACGCCGGCCCCAGCGCGTTTCAAATAATCCCGCCATGCGTTCGTCGCCGAAGAGTCTCCTAAGTCGCGACGTCTGGTCGCTGACGAGCGCGTTCATCGGATAGAGTAGCAGGACGCGGACACCAGGCATTGCAAACGACGTGGACCGCTCCTTGGCTTCTATTGCGAGCAAACCGATCGCAGAGTAGAGGAATGTCTCCGTTTTTCCCGAGCCGGTTCCGGTGGCGACAATTAGGTCATCGGCGTTCTTGCCGAAAAACGCCTCCAGCGCATCTGCTTGGTGCTTGTAAGGCGGATAAACGCCGATGGACGGCCGGAATGCACCCAACTCCGTCAGGAGATCGCTGATAGTCCGCGGAATCTTGAGCGTGCTGAATCCGCTCTCGACGGCATAAGAGGGCGTCACCTCCACGAAAGGCCGCTGGGCAATCGCGCCAGGTTCAAGGAGCAACAAATGACGTTCCTCGATCAGCGCACGGTCCTTAATGTGGTATTGCGCTTCAAGGTAGCGCTGAAGGCGGCTATGAATCTTCTCTGCTACCTGCTTGATTCCGATGTCGTTCATCTTTGCGTCCTTACAAACGTGCTGATGCCCAACTTAGTCAGCCGTCTCTTGATCTCTATAGCGTGTTCCGTTTGAAACGTCCAATTCCGCGGATAGTATTTATCTTCAGGCACGAGCAACTGGCCGAGAGCAGCAAATAGTCGTTGTTCAGCTTGTGGCAACTCGCTCTTGAGGACAAACGTAGTCTCGTTGCGACCAGGGATCTCTTCTACCGTCACCGGTTTCTCCGCCAGTTGATCGAGTCCATACATTAATCTCCGAAAATCGGTAGGCTGCATGGCCCTAATCCCACGGATTTGTCCCTTCGCTATTTCCGCAGCAAAGTATCTCCTGCCGCCAAAAGGTAACTCCTCGCGCGAGAGATAAGTTCCTGCAAGTTTGTCGGTGCGATCTACCCAGCGAAGCAGTTGCGGTTTCGAAACTGGAAATAACTCCGGAGCATAGACCTCGATGGTGCTCCCAATAGGTCGATAACGTTCATAATCGCCGTGGAAAATTGACTGTGTCCATTCGCACAGGTCATCCGGAACATGGCCCATCCACGCATCCCGGCTTTGTGAAGGCAAACCGAGTTCTTTCGATAGTGTGCCACCCCTCAACTTTCTATACGGTCCGATGTGCTCGATCTGAGAGGCGTGTTCGGAAGAAAGCAGCGAAGTCGGAAATCCGCCAACAAGCAATCGCCTATCGTCAGCAGTCTCTAATCGGATCTCGCGCGTTGGCGCTGGCAGCCATTGCCCGCTCGATAACTCAGCGAGGTCCCCACACGCTGAAAGCTCTTCCAGCGTTTTCTTGAGTTGTGCTCTCGCAATCTCGCCCGAGAAATGGTGCGTGGCTGCGAGATTCAGCAACCGCAAGATGTGAACTGGGCGAACGCCGTCCGTCAGAGCCCACGCGCAACTTCGTAGCAAGGCACTATCTTCAGCCACCTGGTCGCTCGTTTCGGTGCCTGTCAGTTCGCGGGCGAGAATGCCGTGCGCTTCGGTGTCGGTAATGGCATGTAGATGCATCATGCGATCGACCGTCTTGCGATATTGACCCACTCACTGAGTCCTTTGCCAAAAGTTTTCTCTAATCGCGTGACCTCGTCCACACGCTCCTCTTCACCGGAGATCGAAGCCACGTGTGGCACAACAATCGATCTTGTGATCGCAGTTTGCAGAATGGACTGATCTGTACTCAAACCAGCTAGTCCACCGGCCATTCGCCTTGCAAGGCCATGCAGTCGGGGAAGTTCCTCCAATATCCAGTCGAGTGGTTCCCTTGCGGGAGCAGAATCCAGCAGGCTGCTCAATCCCTCGACTTCCGAAGCCTCACCGAGTTCGGTTAGGCCGGTGAATTCGCCGTCTGCTTCGGCGACAGCCAGGACGCTCTCGTTCCAGACGTCGGGCGCAATCGGGAGCGTCGTCGGTCCCTCCATGGCTGTCGCGGCGAGTAAAAGGTTCGACGGCCACTGTACATGTGCCTCCGACCGATATGCGTCGGACGGGTCAATCGCTTGCGGGTGAAAGAGCGGGATCGACGCCGCACGGTTCCGGACCAGCCTGATAAGGGGAAGGAGATAGGACTCCGTAGGTCCGCGATTCGCGCCATTCAGCACGACAAGGAACGGTCCCTCGTGCTCCTTCGCCGCTCGGAGCACGTCAATTAGGCCTGCCGGATGTGGCGTGAAGGTTCTGTCTTCCACTTTGCCGAAGAGATCCTGCACATCGGCGATGGCTGAGGTGACGTCCACAATGAGGATCCGATCCGCGCACATGACATGCGCGTAGGCCTCGAGTGCTTCGAGCGCCCGCGCTCCAGTGACGATGGGCACCAAACCCGATGCAAATCCGGCATGGATGGGTTGATAAGCCACTGTCGCCACTCCAAGTGCCCGCAGCGCCCGAATAACACGCGTCCTCAACTCCTTGATGTCCGTGATCTTCGCCTTCGCCGAAGGCCATTCAAGATTCAATGGAGCACCTTCGCCCAACGCCAAGATTTCTGTTACGCGCGAAGGGGTGGCTTGGTTCTGCGATGGGCGTCCTTCGAGTAAGGGCTTGAGAAGCGCCACGTCCGCCAGGAGTTTGGGAACGTTCCCCAACACTTGATCGATTCTGCCGGCGAGCGCACTCTCAATCGCGGAAGCCTGCTCTTTGAGGCGAGTCTCCGTCTCTACGAGTTGACGGCTGGCAGAGCGAAGCGATTCCTCAGTTTCCTTTCGCTGCTGTCGGAGCTTTGTGATGGCGTCCTGTTCGGCCGTATGCTCACTCTCAATTTTCGACCGAATCTCGTCCCGCTGCGCCTGGACAAACTTCTGGACCTCTTGAACCACAGATGGATGATCGCGGAGGCCGGCGAAGATTTCGCCGGCAAGTGACACGACCTGCTGAGTATCGGCCGCAAGTTGCTTTGCCCTTGTGAGGCGGTATATTTCGAGTCGCGCATTGGCATCGGCACCGAACTGCGTTAGCTGCGCGGTGGCATCCTCGATCAATTGCCTCGGCAGGTTTGTGCCGTTCCCTTTCATTTTGGCGGCGACTTCGATCGCCCGTCGCATGACCAACCTGTCTTCATCCCAATCGACGTAGCTGTAAGGAGTTGGTAGAAGGTTGCCGGCCAGAATGGTGCGCGTCACCCCTTCGAGTTCGATTCCGAGGAAGGCGTTCTCCGCTAGTTGATAGCAGTGGATGCGGGCGCGATTGCTTTTCTCAAGGGTGACCTTGCCGGAGCTATCAAAGACTAGCGTTATCGGGCCGACAACAAGATCATCAGCGCATCGGATCAGGTATTTTGGAGAAACGAGATAAGGCAGTTCGATTCCGTAGGTGAGCGCGAGACGCACCTGCTCGCAGTCACCTGCCGCACGTAGGTCGATGACTTCGAAGGCCATTTGCGGATCGACGGCCATGAATTCATCCGGGCCACCGTTCTTGATGTCGTTCTCTCTCGCGTGGAAGCGGATGAGCGCGTTCTCTTTGGCGCCTGCAGCACGGGGCCAGAAGATTGAACCGCGGGTCGGAAACTCCGACTCCGGAGACGCAACGGCTTCCCAGGAATCGTCGGTCTCTGCTGCCAGGGGGCGGATCCAAGCGATCTGAGTCTCGTTTTTGTCGCGCTTTGTTCCGGTTATAACGCCAATCAGTGTTTTCATGCCGAGCATCCCAATCTGCTAAGTTCACTTCTCTAACCGCTTCAACTCATTCACCAGCAATGGAAGCCATCGCCTGGAACTTCCTCCCGTTTCTACTCGCAAAGGCCTATTCTTCGTTTCAGCTAGGCTGCGACGAATCCAATTGCTGGCGCCAAGTTCAGGCCGGTCCATGGCGAGAACCGCCCAGCGCATCGCCCGACTCGATGAAGGGCGACTCTGAGAACGATTGGGGCGTAGGAACAGCAGACGAACAGAACCAAAGGAACCAGCATTGATATGAAAATTGGCATCCTGGCCCCAAGAGGCTGCTAGGCGGTGTTGAACCATTTGCGCCGTAAGACCGTAATCACACTTAACGCCATCTTCGGTCGTCCATTGCATATCGAACCGGAGGGCGTCGTGATCGGGAAGAATAGTGACAGGGGGGAGTTCTCTTTGCCCCGGAGTTGCTCGCAGACTCACCGCTTCTTGCCATGCCGTAACCGAAATATCTCCGATCCATATCTCCAAGGGCCGGACGGTGTCCAGCTTCATACGAACCTCGACAGGGGTTGGCCCGGCAGCGGTTTCGACACCCACGCTGCCCCGGCGGTCAAAGTTCGCCGTAAGTGTTGTCATCCCGACATCGCAAATCGAGAAGGTCAAATACGTTGGAAACTCCTCTGTTGGCCAGGTCGAACATGATTCGCTTCCGAGAGGTGTGCGCAGCGATAAAGTTCCTTGCGCTTCACCCGGAGCCCATTTCACCTTCGCAACAAAGCAATGGCCCGCTGCGAAGATAGGGCCGTCAGGACCGAAGCCGTGTGGAACACCGAGGAGCGATAGTTCGTCTATCGGCTGGGCGAAACTCACTTCGATGGCTTCTGCCCATCGGTCCAGTGCATTCGAAACCGCATCCGGTAAGGAAACACGCCACATCCGCCACGCAACCTTGTTGTGTGATACGGTCACGGAGGCTCCCGACGAATACATTGCGGGAGGCGCGTTCGTGGCTTCAGCCACGATTCGAATTTCACTTCCCAGTTTGAGTTCTACGCCAGACCTGAGACGCTCCCACTCGCCATTTCGGAACACGAAGGGTGTGCCTCGCAGATTCATCCCTGCACAGCTTCCGCTCCATCGATCCGATGGAAGGTCGGCGGGCCATTTCCCGGAAGCAGTTGCGTCGTAGGAATTGATGCTGGGCGGGACGACAAGACGGGCACTCCCAACACCGGGGCGCAGTTCCATGAGGGAGATGTTTTTTGAGTCGCTTCCAGTGACTATATTCACTGACGCGTCCGCCAATGTCCGCAGTCGAGTGTTCCCGATATCCGAAATTTCGAAAAAACGTAGATAGATCGACCAGTTTTCTTGATCATCCAGGCACAGGTCGAATTCGCTCGTTCCATCGTCTTCCAGCGCGCCCGCCCAGACGGTTGAGGCCTCGCCGCCGAAGGAAGGATGATAGAGGTCGCAGTCGAGCCGCGCTGCGTGCGCGTTATGAGCAAAGCCGGGATGGGGGCTCAACCCCATTGCGGTCCTGAAGTGGACCGCAGCTTTGCAGACCGGGCATTCGTAAACACGGTTTCGCTCAGTCCACCGGATCTTGTCCGCCTGGACGATTCGTTTCGTTCGCCGGTCTCTTGCGTAATTCATTGAGTACCATCAGGATACATCTGCTTCACCGAGAATCTTTCATTTTCTTTGACTTGCTCGCACTGGGCAGGCGTGACGGAGACCGTCTGGTTATGCTACCCGCAGATGTGTCCTACGCCTCACTTCCACCCCCGGCACAACCTCGTCCTGCGCCACTGCCGCCTTGATGGCCTCGTAGTCAGGCCGAGTCTCCTGGATGGAGGATTCCAGCCTCTCAGCGAGTTCGTCCGGCAACAAGGAGAGCGTAGTCTCCCAGACGACTCCCGGAATCCGTATATCAATCCTGCAATAGCACTTCGGCAGCGCCGCCTTATCGGTGATCCGTACCGAGTCCTGACTGTTCTTCTGGGCGCGCAGGGTGAATTCGCGTCCCTCGATCGATTTGAGTTCGCGGCTCATGAGATAGTAGAGAACCATGTTCTTCGTTCGCTCCACCTTGCCGGCAGCGGCACGGGCACGGTCGCTAAGTCGGACAACCTCGGCGCGGCAGAACTGCTCACGCGCTTCCATCCGGCGCAGGAAGCGCCCGATCCGGTCCACCTTTTCACCGTGGGCCGAACAGAATTGCTGGAAACGGGCGACGATCTCCTCGGCAGGTTCGCCGCCCTGTGCAGTTTGCTCCTCTATCTCATCGAGAAGGCCATCCAGTTCTGTGTCGATCTCAAAAAGCGAATTCGTTTCAGCTATCGCTGACATGGTTTCCCCCTTCACTGGAGTTGTGGTCTATCAGCAGCATCAAGCAGCAATTCGTTCCTGAATGGTGGCTGCTCTGGCCGCCTGGTAGGCAAGCGCATCAGCGCGTGACTGGACGGGATGGCCGCTGTGTCCTCTGATCCATCGCCAGCGAATTGTTCGCTGCGTATTGAGAAGGAGCAACTCGTGCCACAGTTTTTGGTGCTGCAACTCAACGCCACGGCTGTTGCGCCAACCAAACCGCTGCCAGCGTAAGACAAGGAACCGCATTCCGTCGATGAGCAACTCCGAGTCAGAGCGCAGTTCGATTCGGGCGCCGATTGGCGTTAGGCGCAGGGCCTCGACAGCGGCGCGCAGTTCCATTTCGGAGATGGTTGACCACGGAACTGATCCCACGATCTCCTGCCGCTTTGTCCCGTGGATCAAGATAGCTGCCCAGCCGGCAGGACCGGGGTTGCCGATGGCCGAGCCATCGGTGAAGATGAAAAACTGCTTGTTCATGGGGATGCTCCGGGCGAGTCGCTTATTCGCAACGGATGAATGGGAAGCTGGTTCCTCTTGTCACTGAGCGATAATGTTTCATGCAGATTTCTCCACATTGTTATGCCGTGACCGGGCTCGGATACTTCTCTCCGTGGTGCGTCAATGCTGGCTTTGTGGCGGGCGATACCACAACGCTCATCGTCGACACCGGCACAAACTGGATGGCGGCGCAGACGATTCACGGTTACGCTTGCGCAGTTCGTCCCAGCAATCGAATCCTGGCTGTGAACACCGAGAAACACTTCGATCATGTCGGCGGCAATGGCTTCTTTCGCGACCTCGGAATCGACATCTACGGACACGCCGAGAATCAGCGAACCGCCGAGGAGTTTGCGGCCGAGATTGCCGTGTTCAACGATTCCACTCTCGACCGCCTGCGCCGCGAGCGCCAGGAAGCCCATGCCTTCTTTCATCGCACGGAGTTGACCGCGCCGAACAAGAAGCTCAGCGAAGAAACCGCCTTCGATCTGGGCGGAGTAACCGCGGAGGTGCTCTTCACGCCGGGACACACGTGCACCAACCTCTCCATCTGGATTCCTCAGGAGCGCGTACTTTATACGGGCGATTGCGTGGTGAGCCTGTACCGGCCGAATCTGGAGGCGGGGAGCAGCGAAGACTGGCATCTTTGGCTTGCCTTGCTCGACCGGATCGAAGGACTGCGCCCGGCGTTTGTGCTCGGCGGGCACGGTAATCTACTGAGCGCGGCCGAACTGACCACGGCCATCGAGATCATCCGCGGCGATCTCCGCGAAGCCATTGCGCAGGGTCTGTCGCCCCATCAGCAATTTTGCCAACAGAATTCAGATAAGACAAAGGCCGACTACTTGTAAAAAGCCTTTTCCAAAGCATCCGCTAGGCGATAGCGACGCGCTTTGTTCGAAGCGTTGGCGATAACGAAGAAGCCTTCCTCGACCCAGTACCGGCAGAGCGCCGAGGCAGCGCGTTGCTTGACTCCGAAGAGCGCCGCAATCTCGCGAGAGCTGATCTCACGGGACTCTGCAAAGAGGGAGATTGCCTTTCGTTGCTTGGCGTCGAGATCTCGCAGAAGGCGCGATTGATCGCCGCCGCCTGTTGCCGCTTCGCGTTGCGCCTGAGCTTGTACCTTCTCAAAAGACGAGGCCATGCCCTCGACGAAATAAGCAACCCACGGCGTCACATCCGCCTCGGCGCGGCCCATGTAGTAGTTATGCGAGGAACCAATGTCAAGTGCGCGATAGTAGGCTCCGAGATCGCGGGCGTAATATTCTTCCAAGGCATAAAGCCCCTTCAGTCCGTAGCCGCCCAGATGGAGGATCAGCGTGGTTACCAGACGCGCGGTTCTGCCGTTGCCATCGTAATAGGGATGAATTGTGGCAAATTGATAGTGAGCCACCGCAGCTTTAAGCGGAACCGGCAGATCATCCGCGACGGTCAGCCATGCTGCCAGATCCTTCATCAGTCCAGGCACATCGCCCGCCTCGGGCGGCAGATAGACGATGCTGCCGCTCCGGCTGTCTTGAATCACGTTCTGAGCATCTCTGTAGGGCGTTGGCTTCACTAGCGTTTTGCCGCCTCCCATGACCAGGGCGTGGAGCCTCCGAATGACGGCTTCAGTCAACGGGCTGCGGGCTTTGGCCAGCTTTTCGGCCTCGTCCAGTGCCGAATAATAGCCGAGCACCTCAGCCTGATCGCGCTCCCGGCCCGGAAAGTGCTGCCCATTGGCGACGACCTGGACGACCTGCGCCTGGGTCAGCAAATTGCCCTCAATCGCCGTCGAGTAGTGCGTCGAGAAGAGCCGGGCCGTCTCCCGGAGGCTGGCGAGCACTTGCGGCGTGATGGGCAGCGCGTCGATCGACTGACGGACCGCCTCAATTCGCATCAACCATCCGGCGATGGCCGGAGTGATCGAGTATTTCGGGGAGAAGCCCTTTCGATTCTGTTTCATATGCCCACAATTTCCAGGTCTGGCTACCAACAACATACCGCTTCCATGCTGTTATTGTGCCGATAATATGCCGATATTGCAAGGGAAACCTGCACGCTCGAACTGGCACATCACCGCGAGCGATACTGCCAAACCTCAGCTACGCAGCATTCATTGGGATAACGCTGCCGAATGGCGCATGGCGGCTGCCGGTGGAGGCCCAGAGCACGGGATAGTCTGGAGCGTCGTCGGGAAATGTCCCGTAGAGATCCGTCAGAAAGACCAGCGTCTGCGGCTGAATTCCATGCCCAGCCAGCCAAGAGAAGCACGGACCGAAGTCTGTGCCCCCGCCACCGACGGGATTGAGATGAACGGTCTCGCCAGCTTGGTAGGTCTCCACTTTATGTACCTCAGTGTCGAAGTACAGGACGTGGACGCACTGTGGGCGTTGGCCTTCGAGGATCGAGCAGACTTCAGCCTCAAAGAGACGCAACAACCGGCCATTCACCGAGCCGGAGCAATCGACAGCGATGGCAATCTCTCCGACACCTTCGCGCACAACTCCAGGCAGATAGATTCCATTCCAGATGTGGCGGCGGTTAGGCCGCATCCAACTCGAATCAGCGGGGATGGTGTCGGACCAGAGGCGACGCAGCAATTCGCGCCAGTCTACCGTTGCCTCTGCGGTTCCTTCGAGAGTGCGGGCCAGACCCGCAGGAGTCTTGCCGGCTTGCTTCGAGAGCGTGACTGCTTGGTTGACGGCAACACTCCACTCTCGCGCCTGCTCTTCCGCACTTGGCGTATCTTCGCCCGGCAGAGGTGCATCTAGAACTTGGCCGATGCCGCCCTCCGTCTCTGGCACAGTTGGCTCATCGGTGCTGCATTGCTTTTCTGGCGTTTCGCCCGCGCCAGCTCCGGCACCGTCATTTGAACTGTTCTGGCCGCCAAACTGTGGCTGTGCCTCTACTTCGCGCAAGTTGTAAATCTGTTCGGCGCTCATTCCACGGAAGCGGTGATCGACAAGAACGCCTTCCGGCAGACTGAGGCCCGCATCGAGCAGTAGTGGATTGATGGCGTAGTCACAAGCCTCATTCCACCGCCGTGGATCGCGCCCGGAACGCCGTACATGATGCTGGAGCGCGGGGTGCATGACCTCGTGAGCCAACACCCCGGCGAGCGTTGCCGAGTTCAGCGTATCGACGAACTCAGGGTTGTAGTAGAGCGATACGCCATCGGTCGCCATGGTTGGAATTGATTGCTGCTCTCGCCCCTTCAAGCGAAACAGGAGCGATCCGAAGAACGGATGATCGAGCAATAAAGTAGTCCGCGCCTTCTGAATGCGGATGGATGCTGGTGTCTCGTGTCTCATGCTGCCGCAGACACCTCCATGTACGCAGACATACGGGAGAGGATGTCATCGACCGTTGGAGCGTCTGGTGCCTCCTCCGGCACGTTGGCTTCGCGATCACGCAGAACGCTGTCGATTTCGGCAACAATCTCCGCGGCATCGTTTGCCGTGGCCACTCGCAGCAGATCGTGCTTCTTGAGGTCCTGCGCCGTAAAGCCGCACAGCCGTTGCCTGATCTGATCTGCGAAACGGTTGAGATCGGCGTCGCCATTCACGTTCAGGTGCGGCAGCAACTCCACCAGGTCGAAGACATTCGTGACCATCGTCGCGTGGAAGCGGGACTCCGGCTCGTTCAAGCGGTCCACCATGTGCGAAACCACGTCCCGGAGCCTCTTCCACAAATCTTCGGTGCCGCGCGTCAAGGATTCGCGAACATTGGCGTCGATCTCGCGGGCCACGCGCGCCTGTTCCTCGGCCGACATCTGCACGCGGAAGTCATTGCCGGTCGGGATAGGCAAGATCTCCAGCTTCACGCCGAACTTCTTGCGCAGCTTGTCGGCGGCGGGATAGTCTTCCTCTCGAAACAGGCCGTTCAACTCCGGGCGTACCTGCTCGATGTACTGCGGATAGACCTGAAGAAAGCTCTCCACGCCTTGCTCAAAGCTGCTCTCAAATTCCCGCATACGGGCCGTCAGATCGAAGTAGAGGTTCGACGGCAGCAGGCGGAAGCCCTCATCGGACCACGGCAACGTGATTTTGTAGAAGTACTGCCGAACCTGCCCAGCCAGCGTGCGCAATTCATCCAGCTTGTCGGCGCCGCGTAGCAACTGCTTGTTGTACCGGCCCGCTCCCTGGTGCGCTCCATGCAGGTCGGCAACGTCGCGGCTGATTTTTCGGTCGTGTTTGATAGCAGTCCAAATACTGATGTGGACGGCGGCGAGCATTGCGCGTTCAGTAATCATCGAATGGCCTCCTGTTGCACACCGAAGCGGACAAATTCCGGTGTGTGGGTGATGGCGGTGTCCCGCGCCGCCGCGTCGCGCATCGCCATGACGCGCATTTCGGTCGGCATACGGTCCAGATACTTCAGTCCTCTGGCCACCGAGTTGTCAGTCATGGCCCGGCCCAGTGCCGTTGCAATTGCGATCTGCGCCGACGTCTCCGCAGGAAGCGGAGCCGTCTCAGGGTTGAGCAGAATCTCGTCGATCGACGGCAACTGGCGGAAGAGCCGCAAGAATGCAATCAACTCCGCCGCCGCCGCCGGCCCCACCGTTCCGTCGAGCAACTGCGCCTCGAACTCACTCGCGCCAGAAAGGAAGGTAGTCTTCTGCCGGTTGGCAATGCCGCGCAGGACATTGGAGGCCATCTCCCAGGATCGGGGAGTGGGCCAGGCATTGGCGTCCGAGGTCGCATCGGCCGTGTGCAACAGGTCCGGCTTGAAGCGCAGAAACGCGATGATCTCCGGTCGCACGCCCGCGCCCACAGCCCACTTGCACCAGTCATTGAGATCGGCTTCGAGTTCCAGATGGACAAAGCGATTCCGCAACGGACGCGGCATCGAGAAATGCACACCGCGCTCGGAGGCAGGGTTGCCGGCGGCGATGACCACCCAGCCGTCTGGCAACACATACTCTCCGAGTTTGCGGTCGAGCACCAGTTGATAGCAACCAGCCTGCGTCATCTGCGGCGCGGAGGTCAGCTCATCGAGAAATAGAATGCCTTTCCCTGTGGTGGGCAGGAACTTGGGAGGCACCCATTGAGTCTGATCATCCTTGATCCGCGGCAGCCCTCGCAGATCGACCGGATCGAGTTGCACGGCGCGAACATCCAGGAACTCAAAGTCGAGATCGTCCGCGACCTGCGCGACGATCTGCGATTTGCCGACGCCGCACGCGCCCCAGATATGGAGAGGCACACGTTCGCCAATCAGCGCATGGAGCGCCTCATACAACTTGGATGGTTTCATTCGGGATTTCCTCAGGCGGAATACTGGTTTGGGTGTGAAGAATAGCCGGTCGGCCATCTATTCGGGGATGCGTTGGATTGCCGTGCTAACCGCTTTGGGGCGGAACAGCGAAGACGATATAAACTGATTTCTGAATGAATTCATCAAGCGTTCAGCAAATCGAGGCGCTTCAGGCCGCGCTTAAGGCGGCCCGTGAAAACGAGAACCGGTGGATGGAAATCTCCGCCGAGTTCTCCACTGATCCTGATCGGATGGAGCAGTGGTCTAGCACCGCGAAACTCAGGCGACTCGAAGTCGAGCGGATCGAGGCGCTTCTGGACGGTGCGGCGGAGCCTTGCGGCTTGGCGCAACCAGTGCGCAGTGAGATGGTCGAAGCTAATAACAGAATGGGAGAGACGGCATGAACGAAGCGGAAATGAAAGCAGAGTTGGAGCGCCTGCGGGCAGAAAACGAAAAGCTCAAGAGCAGGGATTCAGCAGGGTTGAGTCTCAAGGTCAGCGAGAAAGGTGCCGTATCCCTCTACGGAATGGGCCGTTTCCCCGTCACCCTCTACAAGGAACAATGGCTCCGCATTCTTGCCAGCGCTCCTGTGATCGAGGCGTTCATCCAGGAAAACGACAGCAAACTCAAGACCAAGGAATAGCGCCGTCCGCGACTTCCTTCTGAGACGCACCCCGAGTGGTAAGGCGATTTCGCGTCATTCCAGAATCTATTCTGGTGCAATCGGCGTTTTTCAGGTCCGATCGTGCCAACTGTATTTCCTACGGTTTCATCGCAAAGGAAG
>Ga0302320_10005220_pt1 | contig 29218 bp, 28 predicted proteins | sample Bog_T0_3_FD_202130 | JGI IMG/M metagenome (GOLD analysis project Ga0302320, IMG submission 202130) | Peat permafrost microbial communities from Stordalen Mire near Abisko, Sweden - Bog_T0_3 | ecosystem: Environmental > Terrestrial > Soil > Wetlands > Peat | place: Sweden: Abisko, Stordalen Mire...
CCTTGATCCGCAGCCATTGATCCTCTCGCAAATGCACATAATAGCTCAGCAAAACCTCCTGGTTCCGCAAAGCCTATCTTATTTACCCTTGAATGTCCACAGGCCCTAGTGTGCCTGCGAATCCTTCACGGCATTCCACGCTGCGTCCAGCTCCTCCATGGTGCAGTCGGTCATGGTCTTTCCCTGGGCCTTGATGAGGGCTTCGACGGCCTGGAAGCGGCGGGTAAATTTGTCGTTGGCGCCGGTGAGAAGTGCCTCGGCGTCGAGCTTGAGATGGCGGGTCAGATTGACGATGGAGAAAAGGAGATCGCCTATCTCCTCAGCCGTCTCCGGTGAGGCGGCAAACCTCGCTTCGTTCGCGCGGGCAAAGGCGAGGTCGGATTCGATTTCTGCGGTCACTTCGGCCACCTCCTCGCGCACCTTGTCGAGCGAGCCGCTCACGTCGGGCCAGTCGAAGCCGACGTTCCGCGCCTTCTTTTGCAAAGCCTCCGCGCGCATCAGGGCCGGGAGGGCGCGGGGCACGCCGTCGAGAGCACTTACCCGCTCCGGCTTTTCCGCTTGCTTCAATTGCTGCCATTGCGCGACCACGCCCGCGGCATCGGCCACTTTGGCATCGCCAAAAACATGAGGATGCCGCCGGATCAATTTTTCGGCGATGCCGTTGGCCACGTCGGCAAAGGTAAAGTCTCCCGCCTCACGCGCGATCTGGGCCTGAAAGACAATGTGGAGAAGCAGGTCGCCGAGTTCCTCGGTCAGGTGGCCGGGCGAGCCGGAGTCGATGGCCTCGATCACTTCGTAGCATTCCTCGAGCATCTGCGGCTTCAGTGTGGCGGGGGTTTGCTCCCGGTCCCAGGCACAGCCATCGGGCGCGCGCAAACGGGCCATGATTTCAAGCAATCGCTCCATGGCCAGGGCGGAGGGCGTCGGCTCGCTCATGGCAACCTCAGGAGTTGGATGCGGGAAGGATCATCGGTTCCGAGATTATAGGAGGCGGCGTCAGGAATGTGGCTGGCGGCCTTGCCGATGGGATCGATCCGGCCCTGTTTGTCCTCGGCGCGCCATTTCTCAAGCCGCTTCAGGACGAGTGAATCGATGGCGACCGGATCGCGGCTGACATAGATGGCTCCGATCGATTTCGTGAACTGGGGATCGAAGCCCGGGCCGCCCGCGTATTGCGAGACGAGGGCGTCCAGGATATGAACGACGACCTTGCGGCGCAGATAATCGTTACTCAAAATTTCGCAGATGGCGGGATCGCCGTAGGTGGGATCGCCCTGGAATCGCCGGTTATTGTCGACGCTGGCGAGGGCAAGACTGCCCAGGCAGCCGTTCATGCCGACGTAGGAGTTGTCGGTGAGGACCGGGACGTTGATGATCTTGGTGCAGATCGTCGTGACCAGACGCGCGAAATGAGAGCGGGTGCTCGTCTGCGGCGGGGCGGAAGTCGTCAAGGTGTTGTCGCCACCCGATCCGCTATTGCCGTTGCCGCCATAGGCATTGTTCTTCACGGCTTCGCTGGCCGCCGCAGCCAGTTCGTCTTCGCCGTCATGGCGAATGAACTCGGAATCGCCCCAGATGAGAGTGCCGAGCAATCCGTTTTTATAAATCGCCTCGGGATCGTAACCGGTGCCGGGAAAAATGGCGTCGATGGCCACATGCGCCCCGGTTGCTGCGCTGGGCGTATAACCGGCATAGCGCATGTCGGAAGCGTTCTTGTCCCAGATAATGATTTGGGAAGGTGGAACGCCCGCCGCCTGGAGGCCTTCACAAATGGCGTCGATGATGGGGCGATGCGTGGAGAGCAGCGGGCCGCCCATGGTAGTGATCTTTATGCCCACGACATCGCCCGGGGTGATGCCCAGTCGCGTCCAGGCCGTGCCGGGGTCGGACGCGCTGGTGAGCCTGAGGAGACAGCTGTTCACCATTTGCCGCACGCGCTCCCCATCCACGTTGAAGCGCTGGACGACGTCGGGATGCTCCGTCCAGATAACCGGCGATAACGTTCGCGGCGGGGGTGGCGTTGGAGGGGTCGGCACGATGGGAGCGGGCGGATTCGCCAGGCCGGAGGGGGCGGCATCCTGGGCGGACAACCCTGCGGTAAAAACAAGAAAAAACATCGCCACCGGAGCGAGCACAAACCGATTCATCAAGCGCAGAAGCTACCTGTCTCCAAGGCGCGATGCACCACAATTGCGCGGGCGGCACGGACGGGCCTTGCCCTCATTTGAAAAAAACCCCAATGTGACTCACCTCTTTCCGGAGAGACCGGGAATCATCTATGCAGGACCACGCGGCATCACTCCTCGAACTCCAGGTCGTCATCCCGGTCTACAACGAACAAAGCAACATCGGTACGGTGATCGATCAATGGTGCGCGCAACTCGACGCCTGTTCCATCCGATATTCGATCCTGGCGCTGGACGACGGCTCGACCGACGGCAGCGCATCCGTGCTCCATTTGCTTCAGCAGACCTGGGGCGCGCGGCTGGAGCTGGTCCGGCAGCCCAATTCCGGGCACGGCCCGACCATCCTCAAAGGCTATCGCCTGGCGATCGAGCGGCAGGTGCCGTGGATTTTGCAAATCGATTCGGACGGACAATGCGACCCGGGCTATTTCCCCCAATTCTGGGCGGAGCGCGAGAACCATGATTTCATCGCCGGTTACCGCGCCCGCCGCGAGGATGGCCTGGGGCGCGTCTTCATCAGCCTGGTTTTGCGCGGGGTTATTCTCCTGATCTCCGGCGCCAATTGCCGCGACGCCAACGTCCCTTATCGCCTCATGCGAACCGCCGCCATCGCGCCGCTGGTCGAAAAAATTCCGCCCACCTGCTTTTTCACCAACGTGGGGCTAACCGTCCTGGCCCAGCGCGCCAAACTCCGGTTCGCCCTGATTCCAATCGTCTTTCGCGCGCGTCTCGGCGGCACGACGACGGTGCCCTATCGCAAGATGGGCAAGCATGCCTTGAATCTCTATCGGAACTTGAAGGAAATGCTCGGGAGCTAGAGAGTTCTTACCGCCATGCTCATACTCCAGGCCCTGTTTCTCTGGCTGATCGTTTCGGCGCTGATGATCGGCGGGGCGATGATTTTCCTCCGGCTTTTTCCCGAGGAATCGCCCTGGTTTGGTTTTATCGTTCCGCCGCTGGCCGTGGTTCTGTTCCTCAATTTTGTCGAGCATTTGGTGGCGTTGCCGGTGCTCCTTTACCTTCTGCCACTCTTTCTCGGGGCCACGGTCTGGATGGCGGTTTCTGGAAAGTATTTCAAGGAGCCGCTGGTTTTGCCGGGGGCCGTGTTCCTGGCGAGCTTCGCTTTCACGTTCGCCATCCGTTGCCTGCAACCCGACATCGCCTTCACCTCGGACGGCATTTCAGACCTGAACATGGTCAATAATTTCTCGCAGGGACAGGCGTTGCCGCCGCCCGACACCTGGATGCCGCCTTACCCTTTCGTCTGGTACTATGACTTGCAGCATTACGCCGCCTCCGTGACGGAGCGCCTCTTGGCCGTGAAAATCGGCGTGGCTTATAATGTCTCGCACGCGCTGCTCTCGTCCCTTATCTGCGTGGCGGGCGCGGCGGCGGCCCATCGCATTTCGGAAGGGAAATTATGGATTACCCTGGCAGTTCCGTTCCTCATCGAATCGGCGGCAACCGGCAGCACCGCTTATCTCGTCCTGTTTTGCCATAACAACGATCTCTGGCTGCCCTTCGACCTGTCGAGTGGAATGACCCTGCCCCATCCCAACAACAATGCCATTTGGCAAAACCCAATCTGGAAATATTTGTTGTGGGACCCGCGCCCTGAAATTCTCCATCTCGACAAGCCCGCCATTTTGCGACTTCAGGTGCCGGGTTTCTGGACCTGGCGCGACGAATACCATGCCAATGCCTCAGGACATTTATTGACGGTGCTTTCGGTGTTCCTCATCGCGGAAATAGTCGCGCTCAAGCGCTCGACCTGGCCCTGGGTCCTGGCGGTCATCATGCCTCTGCTCGCCTCGACGGCCAGCGCGTGGGCCCTGCCGATCACCGTCCTGCTCTGCTGGGTCATTCTTCCGGTGGGGTGGTTTTGCGGCCGGCGCCCCGCCTCGATCCCCTCCGCATTGTGGATGCTTTTTGGTACTGTGACGCTGCTCTGGCCCGCTTTCTACAGCACGACCTCATCCCCGCAAGTGCCGGAGATCACGTGGATCAATCCCGCCGATCGCACGCCTTTGCTCGAATTTCTCGTGCAATGGTGGCCGATTATTCTCCTCTGGATTTGCGGCTGCCTCTGCTTCCGCCAGCTCTCGTTTGGACATCGCTGGGTGCTGGTCGTTGTGCCGTTCATGCTCATCGGCATCGACATGGTGACCATCGAAAGCCGTTACAATACCATTGAGAAAATGTGGGGCTACACCTGGGCCGCCGGGCTGGTCGCCTTCTTTCCGTTTGTCGCCTCGCGCACCGGCGTGGCGTTCCGGCTGGTGTCGATCATCCTCCTCCTCTCGGCTTTCGTCAGCCTAAGCTCCTTTGTTCACAGTGTCTGCGGCGGCACTTGGGACAACGCCGCCTTCCACCTGGAGGGCGATCAATATATCAACGCGGACGCACAGAAAAAACGACTGCTGCAGGTCGTGGGGCAAACCCGGCACCTCACCTATCTCTCCGGGAAATGCGTGTTTTGCTATAACGAAGCGCCCGCCCTGACGGTCTTTACCGATAACCGGAGCTACATCGCCTGGTCGTGGTTTGAATCGGTAACCAACTACATCAATGAGGCACAAAACCGGGACAAACTCGACAACGATTTCTATTCCGGGGCCATGACCGACCGGCTCCAGTTTCTCCACGACAACCAGATCGCCGGAGTCATCATCTGGCCGGACGACAATCTTTCCGACGACTTCCTGGCCAACCTCCGCAAGGAACTGGAACCGGCTTACGGCTATATCGATTGCAAAGGCGACGGCGACAAAAACGCCGGCGTCTTTTTGCTGCGTCCCCCGCCACAGAATTGAGTCGCTGAGCGCGCTTAGCTTAGAATCGGGTAAGATTCAACGCGATCGACATACCAGCTATAGTCTCGGGCGGGAAGGAACGGCTGAACGCTGCGCGCACTGATCATCTGCATGGTAAAATTCGTCGTGAGCGTGATGACCTGGAGGAGAAACACAATCAGGATGCCCGCCAATACGGAGGTCCAGCCTGGCAGGGGAAAGTAGTCGAAGAAGCGCAAGGTGAGGATCGCGACGATCCCAAAAACGCTCCATCCGAGCAGCAAAGACGAAAACAGCAGCAGACGCACACCGATGATATCGTTGTAGCAGCTCAAGGCCGAGAGCCCGTGGATGACCAGCCTCACGAAGCCCTGCCGCGATTTTCCATCAAGTCGCGCCGCGCGACGGGTCGGGATCGTGCCCAAGGGCAACCGGCCCCCGACCACGGTGGCCGCATAGTGATTCCAGATCATCGGCTCGACGGTAAGACCGACCAGCCGGGCCCTGGGAATGATACTGAAGTTGCCGAAGCGAATCCCGCGGCCCGTGAGCACATAATGAAGCATCCGGTAACCGAGGTAGCCCAGGCGGAAAACAAACGATTCCGAGCGCTGCGTCCGCTCGGCAAAAATAATCGGCGCCAGATTTTCGCCCCCGTTGAATTCGCGCAGCTTATCGACCAGGCGGACGGCATCGTTCGCATCGTCTTCCCCATCGCTGTCCATGACGACCACGGCATCGCAGGTTATTTTCTCCGCGATATGACAGAGGCCGACCGCAATCGCCCGCTGGTTGCCGAGGTTTTTCTTGAGCTTGAGCACGCTCACGTTCCGCAAACAGGTGTAGGGGCCCGCGCCAAAATGGGCGGGTGGCTGCTCGGTTGAGCCGTCATCGACGAGCAAAATCGAGATGGCGTCGGCCTTCGGTGCGAAAGCCGAATCGAGCAGGGAAAGAAGCTGCCGGGCCGCCATCCAGTCGTCCAGTACCGGCGTCAAAACCACGATATGCACTGGAGGAAAGGCTGTCGGAAAATTAAGCCCGGGTCACCTTATTTCGCCGCAGAAATTGCGTTGGCCGGAAAGGCCGTGGTCCGGGGGTTGCGCAGAAAGATGCCCGCATTGTTGGGGCCGTCGCCCTTGCAATCGATGTAGAAATAATCGGAGCCGAGCTGTCCCTGCAACTGCTGCACGATGTTGTCCGGGATGGCGTCCTCGGGCCAGATCATCACGGCGGCGATGTCATTGCTGCGGAGAAACGCCAGCGGGTCGGCCATCGTACCGGCAAAAAACGAGTTGCTTTGCTTGTCGCGGTACTCGGCTTCGCCGCCATGGCCGCATTGATATTCCTGGTAATACCACGCGATGTAACAGCGGTTCTCCGAGAAACCGACGATCGACGGCGACTGGTTGTAGGCTTCCTCGCTCTTTCCATTCAGGACCGTGACGCCGTGAAATCGTTGAAGAATTTGCAGGAGCCGTTTCTTCTGCGGATCATATTGGAAAACAGTGTCTCCCTGAAGATGGAAGGCGCTGTAACGCCAGTTACCCTGGTCCAGGCTGATTTTCCCCCACGCCCCGAGAAAGATCGTGCTGATAAATAGAAAGACGACCGTCAGGAGGCGAAACGCGCTGCTTCTCTCGGTAAAGACCAGCGGGATAAACGTGACCAGCCCCACGCCGTACACCGCGCCCCACATTTTCTCCACCGTCAGCGTGCGATCGCTGATCGTGATCACCTCGATGAAGACCAGCAGCAACGGAACGGCGGCGTGGATCCAGCGGGCGAGCAGACCGAGCTTGCGCCAGATGAAGCAGAGAAAAATCCACGGCACGATGATCGGCCACCACTGGATGACGAACTCCCAGAAAGGCGTGTACTCGACCCAGGGCGTAAAATGAATATCGACCGGATAGGAACCCGCGATCAGAGAATTGACGCTCGGCCAGAGCAGCGCAAAGGCCAGTCCGGTGCCAGCCCAAACGATTCTCCCATCCTGGGGCCGCCGGCCGGAAAGCAAGGCCACTCCGAGGCAACCGGCACAAAGGACGCCGACGACAATCAGGAACCAGGTCGAAGTGATGATCGTCATCAACGGAAAGACCAGGAGACAAATCCAGGGCCAGTTCGAACGCTCCGTCTTGAAGGCCTCGTTTGCCGCCAGCACCGAGGCGAGCGTCATGAAGTGACCGCCGAGATTGGCGTGGAACTCCGGGAAATAGGTGTTGAAGGTTGGCAGGAAAAGACGCAGCCCGGGGGGTGTGTCATGAAACACCCAACCGAAGGGGTTATACCGCGAGGGGTCGTTCCAACCATCGCCGATATCGTTCGCCAGGCGGCTGTCGAACACGTCATACCCGGCGTGGGGATGGAAGCTGTTCCAAAACAACAAAAGCACGGCGGAGCCGTTAAAATTCGCCAGCAAGACCAGGAGGGTTGCCAAACAAACCCACGTCTTCTTCCCGCTCATGGCATAGGCCGCGCCTGCGCCAACCAGGATGGTGAGCGTATTGAGCAGCGTATAGCTCATGTTATAACCGGTCCCGATATCGAGCGAAAAGAGCCGCTTCAGAATCGAGGCCCCGTAATGCTGGAACGTGTAGTAACCGCCGTGATCGTAGGGCGGGCACCAGCTATCGGTCGGTGGAAGTTTGTCGCCCAGGCAAAAATCGACAATGCGCGCCATGTCGGCCACCCCTTCGGTATTGCAGGTGATTTCCGGGTTGAGGCACCGGATGAGATGGACCCAGGTAAATATGAGCACGAAAAGGACGCCCGGCAGGCGCAAGCCTTCCCACGAATAACCAGGCCGCACCATCGCCCAGAAAAGTCCGGCCAGCGTGAAGGGCAAAAGCCAGCCGAGGCTCGGCAGCGCAATGAAGTGCTCAAGGAAATTAAAGCCGCTCATCACGATCAGGATGGGCACGATGAAGGCGAGCCAGGGCGATTCGCGCGGGAAAAAGCGCCGGAAGAGGACAGCCGCGCCCATGACATGAAAACAAACCAGCAATTCGAGTATCGCGGCGCGGAGAAGAAGCATCCAACCGAAGGCTATCCTAAAAGCGATCCCAGAGTAAAGAATCTCGGTTGAGGCTCGCGACTCTCGATCAGCACCTGAAATTTACCAACAATCTTGAGCAACCGCAGACAAGCGCGTAGTTTGGGAAATATGTCCAGCGCACGACTCATCGACGGCAAGGCGATCTCCGCTCAAATCCACTCCGAGACCAAAGCCACCACGCTCGCCCTGCGCGAAAAACTCGGCGTCACCCCGGCCATCACGTTCGTGCGGGTGGGAGAAGACCCGGCATCGCGGGCTTATGTCCGCATGAAGGGCGCCAAGGCCGAGGAACTGGGCATCCGCTCGGATACGATCGTGCTGGACGAAAAAACGCCGCAGGAGGAATTAGTCGCCCTGATCGACCGGCTCAACCGCGATCCCCAGGTCCACGGCGTCCTCGTGCAGGCTCCACTACCGCGCCACATCAAGGAAGATGAGATTTTCAGCGCGATTGATTTCCGCAAGGATGTCGACGGCTTCCATCCGGTCAACGTCGGCAAGCTTTTGCTTGGCCAGAATCCGCTTTTCAGACCCTGCACGCCCGCCGGAGTCCACGAATTGCTCATCCGCACCGGCGTCCCGTTGAGCGGCGCGGAAGTCGTCATCCTGGGTCGGGGCAATATCGTGGGCAAACCGATGGCCGCGATGTTGCTGCAAAAAGAGAAGCACGCCGATGCGACCGTCACCTTGCTCCATTCGCGCAGCCGGAACATCGCCGAGCACTGCCGTCGCGCCGATATTCTGATTGCCGCGATGGGGCAGGCGCATTTCGTCAAGGCCGACATGGTCAAGCCCGGCGCGGTCGTCATCGATGTCGGCGTCAACCGTGTGGACGATCCCTCCGCCAAAAACGGCTATCGTCTCGTCGGCGATGTCGATTTCGAGGCGGTCAGCCAGGTCGCCGGAGCGATCACGCCCAATCCCGGCGGGGTCGGCCCCATGACCATCGCGATGCTGCTGAGCAACACCGTCCGCGCCGCCGAGCTGGCGTCACAGGCCAATTGATCGCGCGGCATCTTCTGCTAGGCTATTGGCTCCGTGACTGCCCCCATCCCTCGTTCCTCCCCGCCCGCCCTCGTCATCGGTTCCGGCTTCGGCGGACTGGCCGCGGCGATTCGCCTCCAGGCGCGGGGCTACGATACGACCATCCTCGAAATGCGCGACAAGCCCGGCGGCCGCGCCTATGTCTTCGAGGACAAGGGCTTCATTTACGACGCAGGTCCGACCATCATCACCGCGCCGTTTTTGATCGACGAACTTTTCGCGCTCGCGGGCAAGCGGACGGAAGATTACGTGAAGATCGTGCCGGTGACGCCGTTCTATCGGATCGTGTTTCCCGACGGACGCCATTTCGACTACACCGGCGAGGAAGCCGAGATCATTGCGGAAATCAGGAAGTTCAACCCGGCGGATGTCTCCGGCTATCTCGAGTTCGCGGAAAAATCGCATGCCATCTTTGACCGCGCCTTCATTGACCTCGCCGACAAGCCCTTTTCATCCATCGCCGACATGATCCGGGTCGCGCCCGACCTGATCCGGCTCCGCTCGGACCAATCGGTCTTCAAACTCGTCTCGCACTACGTCAAGGACCCGCTGCTGCAGCAGGTCTTCAGCTTTCACCCGCTTCTCGTCGGCGGCAATCCGTTCCAGTCCTCCTCGATCTACGCCATGATCCATTATCTCGAGCGCAAGTGGGGCGTCCATTTTGCGATGGGCGGCACCGGGGCGCTCGTGCAGGGGCTGTTGCGTCTCTTCACCGGGATGGGCGGAAAACTGCGGCTCAACACGCGCGTCGAGCAATTGCTGGTGGAAGACGGCACGGCGCGCGGCGTCCGCCTCAGCTCAGGCGAGGAGCTTCCCGCCGCAGTCGTCGTCTCCAATGCCGATGTCGCCCATTTTTACAAGAAAGCCGTCCCCGCTCCGCTGCGAAAGAAATGGACCGACAAGCGCCTGGATGGAATGCGTTATTCGATGAGCCTCTTTCTCATCTATTTCGGGACGGACCGTACTTATCCCGATCTGGCCCACCACACCATTGTCCTGACCGAGCGCTACAAGGAATTATTGGAAGACATCTTCCAGAAAAAGATTCTCGCGGATGATTTCTCGCTCTATCTCCACGCGCCGACGCGGACCGATCCGTCGCTCGCGCCCCCTGGATGCGAATGCTTTTACGTGCTCTCGCCGGTGCCTAATCTCGACGGTGACGTCGATTGGAACGTGGTGAAGGAGCTCTATGCCGACGCGATTCTTGCCTCGCTGGAAAAGCTTTGTCCCGATCTGCGCCAGCACATCATCAGCAAGATGATCTGGACGCCGCTCGATTTCGAATCGCAACTCGATGCCTATCTCGGCTCCGCCTTCCAGTTCGAGCCGATCCTGACCCAGAGCGCCTGGTTCCGGCCCCACAACGTGAGTGAAGACGTGAAGAATTTCTTTCTCGTCGGGGCGGGCACGCATCCCGGCGCGGGCGTCCCCGGCGTCCTCAGCAGCGCGAAACTTCTGGAGCGCGTGTTGCCTAACCCCGCCGAATTTCTCCGTAAATGTTGAGTTTGCGAGCTTTAAATTTCTAGCTACTCTGCCTCGAAATGATCAGCAATCCCTTCCTTGGTCTCATCTTTCATTGGTTCGGCGGACTCGCCTCCGCCAGTTTCTACCTTCCCTTTCGCGGGGTCAAAAAATGGGCCTGGGAAACCTACTGGCTCGTCGGCGGTGTTTTCAGTTGGATTCTTGCGCCCTGGTTTTTTGCCCTCCTGATGACGAACGATTTGTTTGGCGTCTTGCGCGAGGCCCAACCTTCCACCCTTTTCTGGACCTTTTTCTTCGGCCTGCTTTGGGGCACGGGCGGCCTGACCTACGGACTGACCATGCGTTATCTCGGTATCTCCCTTGGCATCGCGGTGGCGCTCGGATTTTGCGCCGCATTCGGAACCCTGGTGCCGCCCATTTACGATGCTCTTTTTGTCCCACAAAGCCCTTCGCTCTCCCAGGTTTTCGGCACGAATTCGGGCATGGTCATCCTGGTCGGCGTGATCGTTTGCTTCACCGGCATTGGCGTGTCGGGCATGGCGGGGATGACGAAGGAGCGGGAGATGACGGACGAGCAAAAGCGGGCCATCATCAAGGAATTCAATTTCCGGAAAGGCATTCTCGTCGCGACCTTTTGCGGCGTCATGAGTGCCTGCTTTTCCTTCGGCCTCCACGCGGGCGAACCGATCAAGGCGATCACGCTCAGCCACGGCACCGCGCCCCTCTGGCAGGGCCTGCCCGTCCTGGTCGTGCTGCTGCTGGGCGGATTCACCACCAATTTCATCTGGTGCGTCATCCTGCATGTTCGCAATCGCACCGGCGGCCAATATTTCTCCTCGAAAGCGCTGGGATCGGGTTCGGGTCCGATACTCGAAAACGCCATCGACGCGACGGGTGAGGAAATGGCGCGCGGAGCACAACTCAATTTATCCGAACCGGCCCAAGTCCCGATGGCATTGAACTATCTTTTTTGCGGCATCGCTGGCGTGACCTGGTATTTCCAGTTTTTCTTCTACACCATGGGTGAGAGCCAGATGGGCCAGTACAAGTTTTCCAGTTGGAGCCTTCATATGGCCAGCATCATCATTTTCGGCACGCTCTGGGGCATCTTCCTCAAGGAATGGAGGGGGGCCGGTCGCAGCGCCATGAATTTCCTCTTCCTTAGCCTTGCCGTTCTGGTCGGTTCGACGATTATCATCGGTTACGGCAATTACCTGGCCACGCTCATTCCCAAATCTTTATGAACACATCATCCTACCCCTCGGCCCGACAAATTTACGCCGATCATGGCGTCGATGCGGAAGCCGCCTTACAAAAGCTGGCCGCCATACCGCTTTCGCTGCACTGCTGGCAGGGCGATGATGTCGGCGGTTTTGAAACCGCAGGCGCCGAGCTCAGCGGAGGCGGCATCCAGGCCACGGGAAATTACCCCGGCAAGGCTCGCACGCTGGTCGAATTGCGACAGGACCTGGAGCTGGCGCTTTCCCTTCTGCCCGGCAAACATCGCCTGAATCTCCACGCCTGTTACGCCGATCTCGGCGGCAAAAAAGTCGAGCGCAATGAGCTGTCCACCTCCCATTTTCAAAGTTGGATCGACTGGGCCAAAAAGCAGGTGCGGGGGCTCGATTTCAACCCGACATTCTTCTCCCATCCCCTGGCCAATGACGGCTGGACCCTTTCCCACCCCGACGCCGCCATTCGCGCCTACTGGATCGAGCACGGCATCGCCTGCCGGAAGATCGGCGCCGAAATGGGCCGACAACTCGGCTCGACCACCATCACCAATGTCTGGGTTCCCGATGGCGCGAAGGAAGTCCCGATCGATCGCAAAGGGCCGCGCGAACGGCTGGCCGGTTCCCTCGACGCGATCTTCAAGGAAGCGCTCGATCCCCGGTTCCATCTCGATGCGGTCGAATCCAAACTCTTTGGCATCGGCTCGGAATCGTATGTCGTCGGTTCGCATGAATTCTATCTGGGGTATGCTGCGAAACATCAGAAGTTGTATTGCCTGGATGCCGGCCATTTTCATCCCACGGAAACCATCGCGGACAAAATCTCTTCGCTCCTCTTGTTTGTGCCGGAGATCTTGCTGCACGTCAGCCGGGGGGTGCGCTGGGACAGCGATCACGTCGTGATTCTCGACGATCCCACCCGCGGATTGATGGAGGCCGTGGTGCGCGGCTCTTATCTCGACCGCGTCCATATCGGTCTCGATTATTTTGACGCGAGCATCAACCGCATCGCGGCCTGGGTCATTGGTGCAAGGAACACGCAGAAGGCGCTGCTCCTGGCGCTGCTGGAACCGCTGCAACGCCTGCTCAAACTCGAAGCGGAGGGCGATTACACCAGCCGTCTCGCCCTGACCGAGGAGGCCAAGAGCCTGCCCTTTGGCGAAGTCTGGAACGAGTTTTGCCGCCGCCAGAATGTCCCCGTCGGATTCGAGTGGATCAACACGGTGAAACAGTACGAAGCCAAGGTCAGCTCGCGCCGTATATGATTGACTTCGGTCATATAAACAGGGAATGATAACGCATGAGCGCGACCTATTATCTCGCCGTTGACCTGGGGGCCGAGAGTGGTCGCGTGATGCTCGGCAAGCTCGCGGACGGTCGCGTCACGCTGGAAGAAATCCACCGCTTCCCGAACCGCGTCCTGACCCTGAACGGGCACCTCCACTGGGATCTCGCTCACCTGGAAAAGGAGATTTTCGCGGGCCTCGAAAAAGCCGCGGCGCAAAACGCGACCATTTCCGGCATCAGCACCGATTCATGGGGCGTCGATTATGTTTTGTTGGACGCGAAGGGCCGCGCGCTGGGACAGCCTTACTGTTATCGCGATGGCCGCACCGCCGAAAGCCCCGACCGCTTGTTCAAGAAAATGCCTTTTGCGGAAGTCTACCAGGAAACCGGCATTCAGTTCATGACCATCAACACGGTCTATCATTTCGAGGCGCAGCAGCATGATGATCCCTCCGTTTTTCCGGCTACCGATCACTTCCTCAATATCGCCGATTATTTCAACGCACGGTTTTGCGGCGTTGAAGCGGCTGAGGAATCTTTGGCCAGCACGACGCAGCTTTATAATCCGAAAACCCGCGACTGGTCGGACAAAATCATCTCGACCCTCGGCCTGAAAAAAAAGCTTTTCCCGAAAATCGTCCCTGCCGGCACAGTGCTCGGCCCTGTCACCGGCGAACTTAAAAACCGACCTTCACTGGCGACGGCCCAGGTGATCGCCAGTTGTTCGCACGATACTGGCGACGCGGTTGCCGCCGTACCCGCCACCGGGGGTAATTGGGCCTACCTCAGTTCGGGCACCTGGTCGCTGCTCGGCGCGGAACTTCCCGGGCCGGTGGTTACCGAAGCGGCGCGCGAGGCCGGGTTCACCAATGAAGTGGGCATCGGAGGGACGATTCGCTTCCTGAAAAACATTGCGGGCCTTTGGGTCTTGCAGGAATGCCGCCGCGCATGGGAGGCAGCGGGCCAATCGTTCACTTACGAGGAGCTGACCAAACTTGCCGCGGAAAATGGTCCGGCCAGCGCCCATATTTCCCTGAAGGACGCCCGCTTTTTATCCCAGGGCGGCATGCCGGATAAAATCACCTCCTTCTGCCGCGAAACCGCACAACCCATTCCAACCACACCGGGACAGTTCACCCGCACAATCCTGGAAAGCCTGGCGCTGACCTACGCGCAGACCCTTCGCCAGCTCGAAAGCCTCGTCGGTTACCAATTCGAGAAGCTGCATATCGTCGGCGGAGGCAGCCGCAGCCATCTCCTTAACCAGCTTGCCGCCGATGCCACCGGCATCAAGGTCATCACCGGCCCCGTCGAGGCCACGGCCATCGGCAATATCCTCATCCAGGCGCTCGCCCTCGGGCATCTCGAATCGTCTGGCCATTTGCGCCGTATTGTCGAAAATTCCTTTCCCACCCAGACCTTCCTCCCCGGCACCAGCCTCTCCGATGAAGTCCGCACCCGTTTTCAGAAACTCTAACCACCTAATATCATGAGCGCCTCCTCCTATTCCTTCGTCAACTATCTTTGGGACAGCAAACACGCCGCCACGCTCGATCCGGTGGGCCGCCTCATTTATCGCTCGAACCTTCTCGGTTCCGACCAGCGCATCACCAATACCGGCGGCGGCAATACCTCGGCCAAGCTCACCGAGACCGATCCCCTCACCGGCAAACCGGTCGAGGTGCTTTGGGTCAAAGGCTCCGGTGGCGATCTTCGCACCTCCAAACGCGAGAATTTCTCCTCCCTCTATCAGGACAAGCTGATCGCGTTGCAGGAACTTTACGGCGCCGCCAGGGAAAAGGGACCGAAGACCGCCATCGAGGACGCCATGGTGGACAGCTATCTCCACTGCACATTCAACCTTAATCCGCGCGCTCCCTCCATCGATACGCCGCTGCACAGCTTCGTGCCCTACAAGCATGTCGACCACACCCATCCCAACGCGGCCATCGCCATTGCCGCCTCAAAGAACTCGAAGGAGCTGACCAAAAAAATCTACGGCGACGAGGTGATCTGGACGCCATGGCAGCGGCCCGGCTTCGATCTCGGCCTGCAGCTCCAGAAAATCTGCCGGGAAAATCCGAAGGCGAAGGGCGTCATCATGGGCCAGCACGGCCTCATCAACTGGGCCAACGACGACAAGGAATGCTACGATCTTTCGCTGACGCTGATTGAAAAGGCGGCGCGCTACCTCGCCGAGCACGACAAGGGCTCGAAGACTTTCGGCGGCGCGAAATTTGCGGCGCTGCCCGAGACCGAACGCCGCGATACGCTCGCCCAACTGCTCCCCTGGCTGCGCGGACGCGTCAGCCGCCACAAGCGCTTCATCGGCACCTGGCAGGACGACGAGGCCACGCTCGCTTTCGTCAACAGCGCCGACGCGCCCCGGCTCGCCGAACTGGGCACATCCTGTCCCGATCATTTTCTCCGCACCAAGATCAAGCCTCTCTATGTCGAGTGGAATCCGAAAACCGAGAAGCTCGACGACCTGAAAAAGAAGCTCGATGCCGGGATCGAATCCTACCGCAAGGACTACCTCGCCTATTACGAAAAGTGCAAGCACGCGAATTCGCCCGCCGTGCGCGACGCCACGCCCACCGTGGTGCTCATCCCCGGCCTCGGCCTGATCGCCTGGGGCAAGGACAAGAGCGAATCGCGCGTCACCGCCGAGTTCTACGGCTGCGCGATCCAGGTCATGCGCGGCGCGGAGGCGGTCGACTCCTACATCGCGCTTCCGTTGCAGGAAGCCTTCGACATCGAATATTGGCTGCTGGAAGAAGCAAAACTCCAGCGCATGCCCGCGGAAAAGGAACTTGCCCGGCAGGTCATCGCCGTGGTCGGCGCTGGCAGCGGCATCGGTCGCGAAGTGGCCCTGCGTCTGGTTAAAGAAGGCGCGCATGTCGTCGCCCTTGATCTCAATCAAGCCGCGGTGGAAGCGACCGCGAAGGAAATCACCGACAAGCACGGACTCGGCATCGGCGTCGCGGGCTGCGGCATCTCGGGCTGCGGGCCAGCGGTTGCCGTCACCTCCAACATCACCCAACGCGACAGCATCCGCGCCGCATTGAAACAGGCCGTGCTCGCCTATGGCGGCATCGATTCGATTGCGGTCACCGCGGGCATCTTCGTGCCGCCCGATACGGCGGGAAACATCCCCGACGAGAAATGGGCGCTCACCTTCGCCATCAACGTTACGGGCCTTTACCTCGTCGCCGACGAAGCTCGCCCGCTCTGGAAGGAACAGGGCCTGCGCGGCAGCCTGGTCCTCACGACCAGCGCCAACGCTGTCGTGGCGAAGAAAGGCAGCGTCGCCTACGACACCAGCAAATCGGCGGCAAACCACCTCGTGCGCGAACTCGCCGTGGAACTCTCGCCGCTCATCCGCGTCAACGGCGTCGCGCCCGCCACCGTCATCCAGGGCAGCGCCATGTTCCCGCGCGACCGCGTCATTGCCTCGCTCGCCAAGTACAAAATCCCCTACACCGAGGACGAATCGTCCGACAGCCTGACTACCAAGCTCGCGCAGTTCTACGCCGACCGCACGCTGACGAAGAGCCCCATCACACCAGGCGACCAGGCCGAGGCCATCTTCCTGCTGCTGACCAATCGCCTCAGCAAAACCACCGGCCAGGTCATCACCGTCGACGGCGGTTTGCACGAAGCCTTTCTGCGCTGAAAATAGACAGGAGTTACATGAAGGACGTGAGGAAGGCAGGGGATTTTGGATAGGATTAATAGGATTAAAATGATTTTAAAGGCAGGGGTTCCCTTCTTCCGCCAATCTTCTTAATCATATTAATCCCATCCAAACTTCCCCTTCATCAGCCTTCATGACCCTCCTGTCCAAAAATCCGTCTGCATTCCAATCCTGTTAATCTGGTTAATCCTGTCTAAAATTTGCTGATGAAAGTCTCTCTCTTCATCCCCTGCTTCATCGACCAGATTTACCCCCAAGTCGGGGTGAGCATCGTACAGGTCCTGGAGCGGCTCGGCTGCGAAGTCGATTATCCCGAGGGCCAGACCTGCTGCGGCCAGCCCGCCTTCAATTCAGGCTATTGGGACGAAGCCCGCTCCATCGCGGAACATTCGCTCGATGTCTTCGCCCAGAGCGATGTCATTGTCAGCGCTTCTGGTTCCTGCGGCGCGATGATGAAGATTTTTTATCCCGAGCTTTTCCAGAACACGACCCGCCATTTCGATGCGCTCAAGCTCGCGCCGAAAATCTACGAGTTCTCCGATTTCCTCGTCAATAAACTCGGCGTGCGCGACGTCGGCGCGCGCTTCGAAGGCACGGCGACCTTTCACGACGGCTGCCACGGACTGCGCGAACTCGGCATCGAAAGCCAGCCGCGCGAACTGCTCAGGCACGTCAAGGGACTCACCCTGATCGAGATGAAAGAGGCCAAAACCTGCTGCGGCTTCGGAGGCACTTTTGCGGTCAAGTTTCCCACCATCTCCACCGCCATGGGCGAAGTCAAATGCGCCTCCCTGCTCGAAACCGGCGCTGATGTCGTCGTCTCCAATGACTCGAGTTGCCTCATGCAAATAGCGGGGATGCTAGAGCACCAGGGCAAATCAAAGCGCTGCATGCACCTCGCCGAAATTCTCGCCCAGACATGACGTCGAAAATGATAACCTTCGCCCATGATTTCAAAAAGGCGGCAGCCAAGCTGACCAAGGACCTGCGTCATCGCGGACTCATCCAGCGCGCGCTGCACAGTTACGAGGTGAAGCGCGACGAATTCAAGGGCCGCTATCAAAATTGGAATGAGGCCCGCCAGGCTGCGTCGGAGATCAAGTGGGAAGCGATCAATCACCTCGACAAATATCTCCAGGAATTCATCACGAAGCTCGAGGCACGCGGCACCCACGTCCACGTCGCCGCCACCGCGGACCAGGCTCGCAACTACATCCTCAACGTCGCGAAGGAAAACAAGGTCGGCACCATCATCAAGTCGAAAAGCATGACCGCCGAGGAAATCGACCTCAATGAGGCGCTCGAGCACGCGGGCTGCACCGTCTTCGAATCGGACCTCGGCGAATACATCGTCCAGTTACGCCACGAAAAGCCGTACCACCTGGTCTTCCCCGCGATGCACCTCACGCGCGGTGAAATCAGCGATCTTTTCCAGAAGGAACTTGGCTCCGAGCCCACCGACAGCCCCGAGGAATTGACCATGATCGCCCGCCGCGTCATGCGCCAGAATTATTGCCGGGCCGATATGGGCATCAGCGGAGCGAACTTCGCCGTTGCCGAGACCGGCATGATTTCCATCACTGAAAATGAGGGCAATGCGCGCCTGACCACGGCGCTGCCCCGGATCCATGTCGCCCTCGTTGGTATCGAGAAAATCGTGCCCCGCCTTGAGGACCTCGCGCTTTTTCTGCCCATGCTCGCCACGGCCGGGGCCGGACAGCCGCTGACCTGTTACAACTCGCTTTTCAGCGGCCCGCGCCAGCCCGGCGAAGTCGATGGGCCCGAGCAATTTCATGTCGTCCTGATCGATAATCGCCGCACCGAATTGCTCGCCGACGCCGAGCAGCGCGACGCGCTCCATTGCATCCGTTGCGGCGCGTGTCTCAACGTCTGCCCCATTTTCAAGAACGTCGGCGGCCACTCCTACGGCACAACCTACCAGGGCCCCATCGGCTCGGTCATCACGCCCCACCTGCGTGGCCTGCAAAATTGGAAACATCTTTCCGGCGCTTCCTCGCTCTGCGGCGCCTGCACCGAGACCTGCCCCGTCGGCATCGACCTGCACCATCATCTCCTGCACAACCGCCGCAACGCCGCGCGTGAAAAGCCCGCCTTCCTCGAAAAAATTCTCTACCGGGGACTGGTCATTCTCTTTCGCCATCCTTGGCTGTTCCGGATTTCCGGAAAACTCGGTGCGATCTTTTTTCCCCTTCACCGACTTGTCAACGGCACCTTCCTCGATCCTCTTTACAGCTGGACCAAAACGAGGGAATTTCCCCAGCCGTCGCTTGAAAATTTCGGCGATTACTGGCGCAAAAGAAAATCCGCACCGGAGGCAAAGCATGAGCAGTCCTGACCAACGCGAAGCCGTTTTCGCCCGCATTCGCGAGGCGCTGCGCCATCCTGCGCCGAAGCGCCATGACGGCCACCTGGATTACGACATGGCGAACCATTCCACCGCCGATGTCCCCGTACCCTCCCCCGACGCCTTCCGCGCCTGGCTACCTTCCGTCGGTCCAAGCCTCGACGAGCAAATCGCCCTTTTCGCGCAAAACGCCGCGCAACTGAAAGCTGATTTCAGGCCCGTTGCCTCGCTCGACGAAGCCGCCCGCCAACTTCTCGCGCTGGCGGGCGAAAGCAACTGGAAACAAATCGCCGCCCACCGTCACCCGCTGGCCTCGGACCTCGTCCAGAAAATCGGCCTGCCCTGCCTGATGACCGATTACGGCTATTCCACCGCCTTCCTCGAACAATGCGACGCCGCCATCACCTGTTGCGATGCGCTAGTCGCCCAAACCGGAAGCGTCCTGGTCACCTCCGCCAGCGCGGGCGGGCGCGCCCTTTCCGTCCTGCCACCGCATCATATCGTCATCGCTCAGCGCAGCCAGGTCGTGCCCGATCTCGCCACCGCTCTGCACCAAGTCCGCGACATCTATGCCCCGAAATGGCCCAGCTTCCTCTCCTTCATCACCGGCCCCAGCCGCACCGGCGACATCGAACGCATCCTCGTCCTCGGCGCCCACGGCCCGAAAAAGCTCACGATCTTCCTGCTGCCCTAAGCGCCCAGGCGCGCGCCGTGCGTTCCAAAAAACCTTGCCTCTTCGCGCCAAACCGCGCATTTTGAAAGGCCGTGGTTTTGTCTCCTTCCAGCGAGAGACAACGCCCACTTCCTTGCGCGGTTAGCTCAGCGGTAGAGCACTACACTGACACTGTAGGGGTCACAGGTTCAAACCCTGTACCGCGCACCATTTCTTCTCTCTTTTTGACTAAGAGCCGTTAATCGAATTGTCCGCCCTTAGCAGGACCCTTCATAATTTTTTATAATTTCATTGCATTCAGAAAACTCTCAACTATGAGTAATCCTTCATAAGGCATGCGAGTATGCCCTGACGGTAATTTCCAGAAAACAACGAGGAGGGGGAAATGAAAAAACTAAGCTTGTTATTGATGGTCCTGACTAGTTTGGCCTTTGTCGGTTCGGCAAAGGCGCAAGTCTTTTATAGCACAGATTTCGACTCGATGACCCCCGGGTCAATCTTCGGCCAGGATGGGTGGAGCAATCTCGACGGCTCCAACGGCAGTAATTATGTGCAAAGTGTGACCAACGCCGCTTCGTACAGCGGAAGCCAATCCTGGTTATTGTCGAGTGCCTATGGTGAATCCAATGACGGAACCATCCTCGCCATCGCTGCACCATCTTTGGCCACGGCGGGCGAGTCCAATACCGTTTTTGGAGGCACCCCGGCTTATAATCAGTACAATGAAAGCTTTTGGTTCCGCAGCGTTGCGACCAGTGACGATCCGGGTCTCTACATCTCCAGTGCCATCGGTTCGCCGGCATCCGTCCGTAATACCTGGCTCGGCATTTACGAGGATAACGGTGGACTCTACGTCGGGAACTATGCCTCCGACGCAACCGGCAATTTCGGCGACAATCCCAATGCCACCACCTCGGCGCTGACCTGGGGTTCTTGGTATCAGGTGAAAGTGTCTGCCAACTTTATTAATGGTCCCGACAACGATCAGGTCAACTACCAGGTTCTCGATGCCAACGGAAATGTGTTGTTGAACAGCACGATTGGATCATGGGAAACCTATTACGCAAACGATCCTACGGCAGAGGACGCCCCCGGACCGGTCCCCTCGAACCGCGTCACCTTCGAGTTGGGCGGACAAAGCACGGACCAAGGCATTTATATCGATAATTTTTCGGAATCGGTCGCTAGCACACCCGAGCCCTCGGCATGGACGCTCGGCTTGCTTTCCCTCGTCCTGTTTGCCGTGCTGCTTAGGCGTTTTAAGGTGGCTTAAGCTTATACCACGAGCCTATTCCTGTTTCCTCTCAGGCCCAGGCTGGTCCCTTTCTCGCGAACGTGGAATGCGTCCGCAGATAAGATGGTTTTCGCATAGCCCGCCGCCGCCGCTCTCGCGGCTCAAAACAAGTTTGTTTTGACAACAACGTATTTTCAGTATTTATTGAAAGTATGAACGAAAAGGAAAACCTCGATCCCCTCGCCCTCGTTCGTGACGAATTCGTCGCCCAATGGGGCACCATGGGCAGCGCCTGGGGCATTAATCGCACCATGGCCCAAATCCACGCCCTGCTCATGACCAGCGACCGCGCCCTGACCACCGACGAGGTGATGGAGGACCTGAAAATCAGCCGCGGCAACGCCCACCAGAACCTCCGGGAGCTGGTCGGCTGGGGCCTCGTGCGCAGCGTCATCCGCAAGGGCGAACGCAAGGAATATTTCGAGTCCGAAAAGGATGTCTGGCGCATGTTCTGCATCATCTCCCGCGAACGCAAGCGCCGCGAGATCGAGCCCGCCCTGAAGGCCCTGCGCGCCTGCGAGGAACAATCCCGTTCGCTCCGTGGCGACAAGGCCGCCGCCTTCAACAAACAAATCCGCGCCCTGTCGGAATTCGTTGGCCAGACCGATACCCTTCTCGACCGCATCTCCCGCTCGGAGGGAAGTTCGATCATGCCGCTCCTCTTAAAAATCCTCGGCAAACCTAAAAACTGAAAGACCCACCATGAAAAAATTGATCAAACGGCCCGCCCGCAAAAGCAAACGTCCGCCCTTCTTTTTGGACGCTATTTTCACTAACTATCGGAAATATCGGAATTACAAGCGCTACGTCCGCCCCGACCTTCTTTAATATGAAAATCAATCACCCTGCCCTGGTTAAGCTCCTGCAAAGGGCCTACTCCGGCGAGAAGGCCGCTGCCCTCGCTTACATTGGTCATGCCGGTTCGCTCAAAAACCCACAAGATAAAGTTGCCGTCAATCAAATCGAAAATGATGAGTGGGGTCATCGCAAAAACGTGTTAGCGATCATGCATAAATATGACATTCCGATTTCAAAATACTACGAGGTCAAATTTCATATCATTGGCAAAATCATCTCGTTAAGCTGCCACGTCATCGGCTGGTTCATGCCCTATTTTTTTGCCGGGAAGCTGGAGAGCGGCAACGTTTGCGAATATTTTGTCATGATGCAGCACTTCCACTCTCTCGACATTCGGGATCACGACCAAATCCTGTATGAAATGGGAATGAAAGAGAAGGATCATGAAGTTTACTTTCTCAATCAAATCAGAACCAGCAAGCTCCTTCCCTTTTTTGAGAGAGCCTTTTCATGGGGCACGAAATCGAGTCTTAACGACGTCGATCTTCAAAACAAATATTCCGTGGGAACGTCTGATCAGTACTGCAAATCCTACAATGCACAGGCCGGAATTATCTTAGGCAATTCTAGAGGGAAATAATGTTTAGAAAGATATCCGGCTCAATTTTATCCGTCGTTTGCGGCTGGCTGGCGGGATGGACATGCCTGGTTGTGATCAATTTTTTTGCCAATCTGCAATACAGATTCAACCATTTCAGCACGGCTATTTGGGAAGACCTGGGCTACTTCCCATTGATGGGGATTTTTATCATTCCTGCTTGGATCATCGCCTTCGGCCCGCTCTACCTTCTATTACCCCGAAAGTCTTTTTTGTGGCGCTGGTACGTCTGCGTACCTATGGGCGGATTGGCGGGGATGATCATCCTACTGTCACCGGTCGCCTACTCCGAGCTCATTGTCTACCACGCAACCATTTATGATATTTTGCAGACTTGGTCTCTGTCTTTACCTGCCGCAGTGGTTGGAGCTGTCACCAGTCTGGTGGCGACCATGACCTACGACCGTTTCAATTCGTTTTAGCCCTGTACAAGGGGCCTAAACAATACTTGATAAATCCTATAGAGTATTTTAGCCTGCCTCTCGTGCATCGACTTGCCCCCACCCCGCGAATCAGCGAGACTCGCCGCCAGATGAGTCTCACCGCCACCGAAAAAGCTGGGCGAAAAAATTACCGCGAGACGCTGGCCCCGCTGCACAAAACGAAGGCGCCCTGGCTGTCCACCAACCTGGGCTCATGGAGCGTCGGCCCCGATGACTACGCCCTCGAGCAATATCTCTTCGTCGGACCGCGCGGCGGCGGCGACTACTACCGCGTCGGCATTTTTGCCGGTATTCACGGCGACGAGACCGCGGGCGTCCTGGCGGCGATTCGTTTTCTCCACGAACTCGCGCAAACTCCCGACCTTGCCCGCGGCTACGAGATCTATCTCTACCCGCTTTGCAATCCCACCGGTTACGAGGACGGCACGCGCCATTCGCGCCGGGGTCGCGATCTCAACCGCGAATTCTGGCTCGGCTCGCGCGAGCCCGAGGTCCAGCTCCTCGAACGCCAAATCCGCACGCTCCGTTTCGACGGCTTGATCGCGCTCCACGCCGACAGCGACACTTGCGGCCTCTACGCCTTCGCCCTCGGCGCGCAGGTCACCCAGTACGTCGTCGAACCGGCCTTGCGGGCGGCGGAAAAAATCCTTCCGCGCAATTGCGAGGCGACCATCGACAACTTCACGGCGCGCAATGGGCTCATACGCATCGGCTATCCCGGCATGCTCTGCGCCGCGCCCGAGGCCAGCCCGCGCCCTTTTGAGATTGTCTTTGAAACGCCCCACTACGCCGACCTGGAAGAGCAGATCGAGGCCAACCTCATTTTTCTACGCCACGCGCTCGAACAGTACCTCCAGCTTCAAGCCGTCGGGCAGGACTTGTAAATCGTCGCCACGAAACACTTGTAAGCGACGAACTCTTCCCTCGATTCAGGGCGGCGGCTACGGCACGACATCGACCGGCGTGCCGACGGATACATTGGAAAAAAGCAATTCCGCAAAGGCGTGCGGCAGGCGGATGCACCCGTGCGAAGCCGGATAGCCCGGCAGATAACCCGCGTGCAACCCCACCCCGTCATCGCGAATGCGCAGGTAATAGGGCATATCCGCCGAATCGTACACGGCACCGTGCGGCGGCGTTTGTCCGGCCTGTGCATTGCCATCGATGACATAGCCGTTGGCATCGAGGAAAACACCATAGAGATTCGATTTGTGATCGATGTCCTTGACCAAGATCGAATAGTGGCCCGGCGGTGTATCGTGCCCTGGCTTGCCCGTGGTGATCGGGCTCACTCCGGCAATGGCATCGTCCTGGTAGACGTAAACTTTCTGCTCGCCGATCCGCACCTCGATCCGCGTAATGGCCAGATTCGGATCTGGTTTCCACATGTAATCCCAAAGCTGGTACCGGATGCGGTCATCGAGCGAATATTGCCGGAGCACCGCATGCTTCGAGGAGTAAGCCGCCTTGTGCGATACCCGCGAAGACGTGGAATCGTTGGAGCTCGTGGCCTCGCTCGCCGAGGTCGGATTATCGGCTCGTAACGCGGGCCAGGTCGCCAGCAAGACGAACGCGAGGGCAAGGCCCCTGACCACCGAAAGAGGAACAAGTTGGCGCCGACTTATCGCGAACGGTCTGACAAAGCTGAGGTTCATTGAGAAAAGCTTGATATATTACCGGATGTTTAACCAAAGGGTTGTCAAGCATACCGGCATTGGCTCCTAAAATCCATAAGAAATCGAAATGAGACCCGTTTAAACAACTTAGCGATTGCCCCGGGCCACGATCAGCACACCGGTAAAAATCAATAAACCACCGAGAATCGTGGCCGTATTAATAGTTGTTTGCCGGAAAAGCACCCACGCAAAGAAGGCCGTGAAGAGCGGGTAGCTCACTTCGATCAGCGAAGCCACCGTCGCGTTCTTGGCCTCGATCGACATGAAAATGAGCAGACCTGCGGCGGTGGCGGCACCGACCGTGAGGAGGAGCCAGGGCATGTCGGGACGCGCCGCACGCAGTTCCGCCATGGTTGAGCTCCAGCGGCCCGTCAAGCCGATCAAAGCGCCGACGGCCAGCGTGCCGAACACGAGATCGACAAAAAACAAGGTTTGCGGCGACATGCCCCGCGCCAAAAGACGTCCGCTCACCGCGTAATTCACGCCCCAAATCACCGCCGCGCCCAGTGCATAAAGTAGCCAGAGCATGGCCAACTTTGCTGGCGCTTTTTCCGGCTGTAAAGGGCGAAAAGGACACCTCTTGCACGATTGTAACCCCTCCCGCAATTGACTCTCCGGGACGACGGCTCACTATCATTTGCAACCTGGACTCCACGCCATGAATCGACGCGCTTTCATAAGAGGTGCCGTAACCTCAACGATTGGGGCTACCGCAGGTGCCTACCTTTTCGCCTACAGCCACGATACCCACGATATCGAGATCACCACGGTTCAACCTAAGATCGGTCTGAACCGACCGCTGCGGATGGTCGCCCTCGGCGACATCCACTTCGACCCCCTTTTCGAGGAAACCTATATCGCGCGGGTTTGCCGCCTCGTCACCGACCTGCGCCCCGACATCATCCTCTACACCGGCGACTTCATCACGGCGCATGCCAACCGGATCGACGACCTGTCTGACCTGCTCTCACAATCTGTCTCGCGACTCGGCTCCTTTGCCGTGCCCGGCAATCACGAACACTGGACGGGCCTCCCGTTCATCACCCGCTCGCTCGAAAGTCGGGGCATACGCGTCTTGCGCAACGATCTCGTTGCCCTGCCTGGTGAGGAAGCCGTTTACCTGACCGGGCTCGACAGCTTCTGGTCCGGCCAACCCGATCTGACGATCTTTTCGCGCACGCCCGACGACTCGCGCCACATTCTGCTCGTGCACGAACCCGATTCATTCAACGTACTGGACGATCCCCGGATCAAGCTCCAGATTTCAGGCCATACCCATGGAGGACAAGTCAGACTGCCCCTTTACGGCGCGGTCGTCCTCCCGAAATTGGGAAAAAATTTCGAGACGGGCTCATATCGCCGGGACAATCGCCATCTCTATGTCAATCGCGGTATCGGAACCTTGACGCCTCATGTGCGGCTCAACTGCCGTCCCGAAATCACCGTCTTTGATTTGACGTGACGCAAAAGCTAGTCCCAACGGGATAGGATACGAGGGGCCGTTTGCCTCCCTTTGCCTTCGCTCGCCTCTGAGAGGTTCTTTCTGTTTCCGGAGCTTTGCTACACTTGCTACACTGTACCTAGGAGACACAAATGGCCAGCCTCTACCCACGTAAAAACAGCCCGTACTGGTGGATTCGTTTAAAGGATGCCAAGGGCAAATGGCAATCAAAACCCACCCCGTACCGCCGCGACAATCCGCAGGAGACAAAGATCGCCCGGGCCCGCTGCGCGGCCAACACCGCCGAGGAGTTGAGCGCCACCGGAGTGACGACCTCGGAAAAGTGGGAAAGCTGGATCGAGAATTTCTGGGAGACCCATTGTAAAAATGACGATACCAAAGAGGGATACAAGCAGTCGTGGTTGTGGCTCCAGTCCTATCTCCAGGAAAAGGGCATCTCCGCCCCCCGGCAGGTTACCTACCAGATCGCCTTTGATTTTATCCAGTGGCGCATCGCGCGCGGTGGGAACAAAAAGGGAAAGCCGGTCAAAAAATCGACCGCGCTTCGGGATATCAAGGTCTTGCGCCTTCTGATGTCCCATGCCGTTCGCTCCAACATGGCGACAGGGAACCCGTGTTTCCGGATGAGGATTGAGCGCGAGAAACCGAAAGAGAAAGAGGAGTTCACCGATGACCAAATCAAGTTGGTGTATGCCAAGCTTCCTAAAAAGGAAAAGGACTGGCGCTACGTCGCATTCAGAATCGGCCTGGAAACAGGATGCCGGTTAAGCGAGACTGTGATCGACTTCAAGCACATCAACTTAAGGAGTAAGGTCATTACCTTCATCGATAAGAAGAGCAATGCCTACCCTTTCCCGCTACCTGACAGCCTGATTCCGATGCTTAAACGAATCAAGGCCACTGGAGCGCAATACACGGTGAAACTACCGGAGAATGCCTCCCAGCTTTTTGGCAAGTTCCTCGAGGGAATTGGGTTGAAAACACACTCCTTCCACTGCACCCGCGTCAGCTTCGTGGCTAGGCTGGAACGGGCCGGGGTGCCCTTGCGCGAGGCTATGAAACTCGTGAACCATGCGAGCGAAATGGTTCATAAGATTTATTCGCGGCAGAACGTGGACGATGTGAAGGCCTATGCGAACAAGGTGCGGTATCCTCAGCCGGGGAAACCGTCGAAACAACGCATTCGCAAAAATGGGACATGAACCATGGCCGGCGCTGAATATGTTGAGGCGCGCGCGCAATTCGACGCCTTGAATCCATGCATACTTTGAACTAAAAAAAAAATCGGCAAGCCAATCAATCTGATCGAGAGGAAAAATGAGTACGCCAGAAGAAGTATTTCAAAAGGCTTTAAGCGATTACCAAAGTGAGCCGGAGGATTCGATCTCCCAATATAATCTCGCTTGCTGTTATCATTGGGGAGACGGAACGAGTCCAGATTACGTGCAGGCCGTTAAACTGTACCAAAAGGCAAGTAACGCGGGAGTTCCCGAGGCAACGGCGAATCTGGGCCTGCTCTATCTTTACGGTCAGGGAGTGCCTGCGGATCCCTTAAAGGCCGCTGCCCTGCTAAAATCAGCCGCCGAGCGTGGGAACGTAGCGGCGATGGCTGCGTTGGGAGGTATCCTGGCTAGCCGACGTTATCTGAAGGCATTTGGTGATAATCCACAACTTGGCATCGAGTGGTTAGAAAAGGCGGCTGAACACGATGATCCCGTCGCCATTCACAATCTTGGCCTAGCCTATGTTACCGGAGTTGGCGTCCGGCGAAATATGGTTAAGGGCGTTTCACTGCTCAGAAAATCAGCGTCATTAGGTAATGAACTTTCGATCAAGACGCTCGAAGAGCTTAATGCTTGAGAAAGAAAGGCATTCCTTCTTGATAATCGTCGAGTACCCAAAGATGACCATGGTGATGACGATGAGCATGACGATGAGCATGACGATGAGGATGCGGACGGTGACCGCGACGACGTTGAGGATGAAGTACCCGGGCCGGGAGAAGGGCCCTTCGTTGAGCACAGGAACTTACAGAGGCCTGTCATGCCTATCGCAATTATCCAGTTTTTAGGTAACCTCAGAGGCTACCCCACGCTTTCGATAAAGTGTAGCCCCAGACTAAAAAATTTCCTAAGATGTCCCCTGGCAACAAGATTCAGTTCAAGCATTTTTTGGCAAAGACCGCCGTCCCCGACCTGACGCGCGAATCGCCCTATTTTTCGCTGTCCAGCCTCCGAACTTATCTTCAGAAACGTCGTGCCGTGGTGCCATCCACCTTGTTGAGCTATCTGCACCAATTATCGAAGGAGCGCCTTATCCACCATGCAGGGCGCGGTTGGTATTCGACGCTCGCCAAGCCGGTCGAATTCGATACCGGGTTTGTTTCTCCCCTGGTCGCCAAGATCGAGAACAAATTTCCCCTCCTCGACTTCTCCGTCTGGTCGACGGCACAGATCGCCGGGTATGGGCATCACCTCACGGAGAAATTTCTTTATTTCGTTCGGGTCGAGCGAGACGCCGTCATCTCGGTCTACGACTTTCTTCGCGAGAACGGCTGGAATATTTACCTCAACCCCACCAAGGGTGATGCCAAGATCGTCTTCCGGCTCGAAGAGAAAACGGCCGTGATTCGCCGTAATGTGAGTCAGGCTCCGGTTAAGAAGCATTTCATGCAGATCGAGGGTGTCCTCGTCGACTTGTTCGTGGAGTTGGGTGACCTTGGGTTTATGGATCGCCAGGAATTCATTGCCGTGGCCCGGGCGATTTCCACTTCCGGTCGACTCGATCTCGGCGTACTCAGCCGGTATGCCGTCAATCGTCGGCGGTTGGATATCAACGATCTCCTGAGGGGGTGGATCAAGTAATGACACATTAGGCCCAATGTGTCATTGCTTGATTGCATCGTAGTACATGATTGATCCTAAGTGTTTTACAAAGGAGTGGATCGACCAACAAAGAGAGGCTCTAAAATCCCGCAATCCAATCCTGTTGGAGAAGGCCATCCTGGCCTTGGAACTGGTCGGGCGGTTGCAGGACGCCGGGCTTCCCTTCCAGTTTAAAGGAGGAAC
>Ga0302320_10005224_pt1 | contig 29214 bp, 21 predicted proteins | sample Bog_T0_3_FD_202130 | JGI IMG/M metagenome (GOLD analysis project Ga0302320, IMG submission 202130) | Peat permafrost microbial communities from Stordalen Mire near Abisko, Sweden - Bog_T0_3 | ecosystem: Environmental > Terrestrial > Soil > Wetlands > Peat | place: Sweden: Abisko, Stordalen Mire...
AAATATGCATACATTAACTTTCATCTAATCAAAATCTTACGTCAATTGATGGCACGAACATCCCCTCCTTGGCATAACCCTAGCTTATACGACCCCGTAAAACATCGGTTTTTGAGCATCCAGCCAAAAAGCGAAACGACCTCAAACAAAGTAATCATGAAAGCCTACAAACTACTCCTGACCCTCGCGGTCGCCGCGGCCTCCCTGAGCGCCGCCAAAGCCCAGCAGCTCGGTGTCGACTTCAGCTACCCCAGCACCAATTTCTCCAACGGTGCGTGGACCCTGGGATATGAGTTCTACGTCAATTCCTCGGTGACCGTCACCGGCCTCGCCGTCTACGATCCGAACGGAAATAATTTCGATATCGGCACCGCCCTTCCGCAGAGCCAGGAAGTCGGCCTTTGGGATAGCAGCGGCAACCTGCTCACCTCGACTTGGGTCAATGCCGGCACCACCCCCACCCTGGGCAACGGATGGTTCGCCTCGGCCTCGACCACACCGGTCGTCCTGACCGCTGGCGATTACTACACGGTCGGAGCGACGTCGGGCAGCGAGAACTACACCTGGAACCCCACCGGCTTCACCTCGATTTCGCAGATCAGCTTCGTCTCCGACGAGTTCGTGAGCGGCGGAAGCCTGCAGTTCCCGACCTCCTACAGCGGCGTGACCGGCTGGTTCGGCGGCAACATCGTTGTCGGCGGAAGCGTTCCGGATGCCTGCCCCACGTGGATGCTGGCAGCCGTTGCGTTCTCGGCGATCATCGCCCTGCGCCGCCGGGCCCTGGCCCTGATCTGATAGAGGCGCTCGCGCCACCCGACGCTTTCGTTTCGCTTTAAAACCTCCCGCCTTTTTGGCGGGAGGTTTTTTTACGCCCGGAGGCGGGCTCTATGCGCCCGGCCAATCCGGCATTGAATGCCCTACCGCTATTTGGTGGGCTTGCCCCAAGGACACTATAGTTTCCCGGCCGACCCCATCTCGGGATTCAGCCTGTCCAATACAAAACCCCATGAAGAAGCCATTGACTGTCGCCCTGATTCTGTTCGCCGCCCGCTGGCTGCACGCAGCCACCACGGTCACGTCGTCGATCTCCTCCGCAACGGTCTACGCCGATCGGGCGGTCATCACCCGCACCGCGGAGATCGACGCGGTGCCCGGCGAACAGCAGTATGTCTTCCAACACCTCCCCGCGGGTCTCCTGGCCGACTCCATCCAGGTGAGCGGGGGCGGTTCGGCGCAGGTCACCCAGATCGCCAATTGGGGGCGTCCATAAAACCCGGGGAGAGGGACGCTCCCGCCACGCCCCAGATGAATCCCGCCGCCTGGCAGCAATTGATCGATTTTTACACGGCCGGCCTCGAGAAAATCGCCGCGGAAAGGAGATCGCTCGACCTGCGTCGGGACGACATCGACGGAAGGATCAGCGCCTTGGACGCCAAGTTGGGCGAGTCGCAAAGCGCTGTTGGCAGGGTTGTTGAGAATGTCACCGTTCATGCGAGCGTGGGACGGGCGGGCAGGCTCACCCTCACACTCTCCTACGCCGTGTTGAACGCCTCATGGAGGCCCACCTACGACGCTCGGCTCTCGAGTTCCGACAAGACGCTCTCCCTCGGCTACTTTGGGGTCGTCCGCCAAAACACGGGTGAGGATTGGAAGGCCGTCGCGCTGACCTTGTCGACGGCGCGTCCGTCAGTCGGCGGCGCCACGCCTTCTCTTCAGCCCTGGATCCTTGCGCAGCGTGAACAAGCCCCCCGAGGGCGGGATGGGCTGAATCTCTCGCCGTTCGTTGTCGAAGCGGATAAGGACACCGGATATGCCGCCACCAGCACGCTGGCCGGCACCCGGATACAGTCCAACCTGAAGGACGTGGGCGGCTCCATTTCCGCCGTCACAGGGAAATTCCTGCGGGACTCCGATTCGGCCAACAGCCAGGACTTGCTGGTCGCCACGGGCTATCCCGAGGTCGGCGGCCAGGCCCTCTACCAACAGGCCGCCATGGACAACCGGGCGACCTCGGCCACCTTCCGCATTCCGGGTCTGACCGATGTCCCAAGCGACAATGTCCCCCATAAGGTGGGAGTTACGACCGTGACGCTCAAGGCCGATCTGGCCTACCAATCCGTTCCCAAGCTTCTCCCGGCCGCCTTTCTCGGCGCAGCAGCCAAAAACGACTCCGGCTACCCGCTCCTGGCCGGTCGGATGTCCTCTTTCCTCGACGGCACCTTTGTCGCAAACGGCGGCCTGACGACGACAATGCCCGGCGAAAAGCTCAACCTGCCTTTTGGGGTCGACGACGGGATCAAGGTGGAACGGAAGCTGGTCAACCGGTTCACCGAGGACATCGGGCTGGTGACAAGCCAGGTCCGCGTGACCTACGACGCCGTGATCACGGTGACCAACAACAAATCCTCGACGGCTTCGGTCACGGTGAAGGACCAGGTTCCGATTTCCCGGCATGAGAAGATCAAGGTCGAGCAGCTTGAGCCTGATCCAAACGAGTCAAAGCCCGACGACCAGGGGATACTGTCCTGGGCGCTGATCCTGAAACCGGGAGAAAAGCGCGAGCTTCCGCTGAAGTTCACGATAACCTACCCCAGGGAGTTTCCGGTTCTCGGCCTCGAGTGACTTGATGCAATGAGATGGCCTCCAGCCTTTCTTCATGATGGTCGGCGCATTCCGCGGTTTTTGCCGGGAGTTAGCTGGAATCGCAGGTGCGGCGCTGGCGGTGAGGAGGTGACCTGCCCGGATAGAGAGGCGGTTGTTCGCCCGGGCTTGGCGGACCCCGTGCGTTGCGACCGGACGACAAGAGCGCGGTTGGCCCGCTTTTGTCGATGTGGGGCTGGCCCGATCGGGAGAATGAGGGAGGTCGAGTCGTGTGTCTAAGCGGGTCGGCCGCAAATTGGCGTTGCTCCTCCGGGCCCGTGGATTGGGGCGAACACTTGCCTCGCATTCGGGCAGGTCACAGACGAGCGCCCGCAAGGCACCGATCTGCTTCTCAAACCGTGCCACTACCCGTTTTCTCCGCCCGTTGCACTTTTCCGTTCCCCTGCTAACTTCCTGCTTTCCGCCTTGAGACCCCGCCAACGCCTCCTCCCCGCGCTTGCCGCCGCCGTGCTCCTGGCCGGGGGCTGCGCGAAGCAGCCCGCGTCCCCGGCCTCCGCCGCTGGCGCTGTGCCCTTCAAGATCACCGTGCAGCTGGACTGGGTGGCCGAGCCCGAGCATGGGGCGTTCTACACCGCCGAGGCCATGGGATACTTCCGCGACGAGGGTCTCGACGTCACCCTTCTCCAGGGTGGCCCGAACGCCTACGCCCTGGCCAAGGTGGGCACGAACCAGGCCCAGATCGGGCAGAACGACTCGACCAACACGATGCTCGCCATCCAGGGCGGCGCCCCGCTCCTGAATGTCGCGGCCATCTTCCAGCACGATCCCAGCGTGCTGATGATGCAGGTCGCCAACCCGGTGAACACCTGGGCCGACCTGCAGGGCCGGACCATCATGGCCAGGCCGGAATGGGCCTTTCTCCCCTACCTTCGCCAGAAATACGGCCTCCAGTTCCAGGTGATTCCGCAGAATTTCGACCTCGGCCGGCTGGCTGTGGATCCCGGCTTCGTCCAGCAGGGCTACTACATCGCCGAACCCTACCAGCTCGCGCTGCGGGGGGTCAGGCTGAAATTTCTCTACGCGTGGGACTCCGGATTCGACGCGTACACGTCCGTCATCACCAACCGCACGTTTGCCAGGGAGCATGGCGACAGGCTCCGCGCCTTCCTCCGGGCGCTGCACCGGGGATACCAATACTATATCGAGAAGGACCCCGCCCCGGCGCATGCCATCATGCTGCGCATCAATCCCAAGGCGTCCGCCGACTACCTCAACTGGTCGCGCCAGCAGATCATCAACGCGAAGCTCGACCGGAATTCGGACGCGGACTATCTCGACATCAGCTCCGGGCGGTACCAGCGGCAGATCGACCAGCTGGAGAGCCTCGGCATTCTTCCGAGGGGGGCCCTCAAGGTCGCCGATGTCATGGACGCCTCGTTTCTTCCGGGGAAATGAATTGAAGGCCGGGTCCGGCCGCTGTTAGGCTCGCAGGAGATGATCGAGGTCCAGTCCCTGGCCAAGCGCTACGGCGGTTTCACCGCCGTACGCGAACTCTCCTTCACCGTGCGGCCCGGGGAAGTCCTGGGCCTCGTGGGGCCGAATGGCGCCGGCAAGACGACGACGCTGCGTTGCATGGCGGGGGTCATACCCCCGAGCGGCGGCACGGTCCGCATCTGCGGAAACGACCTGATGGCCGACCCGGTCGCCACCAAGCGGACGCTGGCCTTCTTCCCCGACGAGCCGCGGCTTTTCGAATACCTGACGGTCCGCCAGCACCTGGCTTTTGTGGCGCGCATGTACGGGGTCGACGGGCACGAGGCCATCGCGCAGCCGCTCCTCGACGAGTTCGAGATCGCCGACAAGGCCGATTCGCTGCCCGGGGAACTCTCCCGCGGCATGAGGCAGAAGCTGATCATCGCCTGCGGGCTGCTTCATTCCCCGGCGGCGCTTTTCTTCGACGAGCCCCTGACGGGACTGGACCCCCTCGGGATACGCAGGATGAAGGACTCGATCGTCAGGCGGGCCCGTGAGGGTGCGGCGATCGTGCTCAGCTCCCACCTGCTCCACCTGCTCGAAGAGGTCTGCACGCACGTGCTCATCCTCAAGAAGGGCGAGAAGATTGCCGACGGAACGCTCGCCGAGGTCGTTGGCAGATTCAGCAAGGGAGATTCCAACGTGAGCCTTGAGGAAATCTTCATGAGAGCCACGGGCGGCTCGGAGCACTGACGATGATCCGGGCGCTGATCTACCTGCGGCTGGCGTCGCTTTCGAACCGCCTTTCCTCGATGCTGCGGCGCCTGCGCGAGCCGAAATACCTGATGGGTGCGGCCGTCGGCGGCGCCTATCTCTACTTTCTCGTGATTCGCCGGCAGACGGCCTCGGGCTCGATGGCCCTCACCCCCCTTTTCGGCGCCATTGCCGTGCTGGCGCTCCTTGCGGGACGGCTGGTCTTCGCCTGGCTTTCGCCGGAGGAGAATCCAGGCCTGCGTTTCAGCGAAGCCGAAATCTGCTTCCTCTTCCCGGCCCCCGTGACGCGGCGGATGATCATCCAGTACAATCTGCTGAGCGCGCAGTTCTCCATCGTCGTTTCGTCGCTGTGCCTGACCTTTATCTACAACCGGTGGGCCGCCGGCGGCGGGACCGCGCTCAGGCACCTGGTTGGCACCTGGGTGATCCTGTCGGCGGTCAACCTGCTGTTTGTGGGCACGCCGCTCGCGGTGGCAAAGCTGGGCCGGTTCGGCATCGGCGCGGCGCCGCGCCGCGCCGCGGTGCTGGGAGCCATCGTCCTTGTCCTCTCGGCATGCGCAATTCCGGTGTGGAACCGCCTCCACGCCCCCACGGCGGCCGAAGTCTCCGGGACCCGGGAATTCATCGCCTATGCCTCCGGACTCCTTGATGTCGGGCCCCTGCACTGGCTGCTCCTGGTCCTCAAGGCGGTCTTCAGGCCCCTGCTGGCGCCAGGCTGGCGGTCCTTCCTGCCCGCAATGGGACCCGCCCTGGGTGTGCTCGCCGTGCAGTACGTCTGGGTGATCCGCATGGAGACTTCCTTTGAGGAGGGCTCGATCGCTCTCGCGGGCAGATCCGCGCGTTTCCTCGCGGCCCGCCGCGAGGGGAGGCTGGTGTTCAGCTCCGCCGATCCAAAGGCCCGCCGCGAGCCCTTTCGGCTGGCCGCACGGGGACGCCCCGAGACCGCCTTCCTCTGGAAGAACCTGATATCCGCCTGGTCGGGCTTCAAGCTGCGGACGCTGTTCCTCGCCGCGGGCGCGATTTTTCTCTGCTGCCGAGGGCTTGAGCGGCACACCATCGGTCCTCAAGTCCTCGGGGTTGTTCTCAGCATCACCCTGTTGATGGCGGGCTACACCCTGCTTCTGGGCCCGCAGTATGCCCGGCAGGACCTGAGGAGCGATCTTTCGAATGCGGACATTCTCAAGACCTATCCGCTGCCGGGTTGGCAGATCGTGCTCGGGGAGCTGCTCGCTCCGACCGCGATCCTCGGCGGGTTGTGGTGGCTTGAGCTTCTGACCATCGGACTTTGCATGCCGGAGGCAGGGCCGTCGGCGTGGCTGCCCGCCGGGCTTCGCCTGCCCTTCCTCCTGGCCCTCGGCGTGGTCGCCCCGCTGGTCTCCGCCCTCCAGCTGCTTGCCCCCAACGCGACCGCGCTTCTCTTCCCCGGCTGGATCCAATCGCCCCGGAACAAGGGCCCGGGAATAGACTTTTTTGGCCAGAGGATGATCTTCATGTTCGGTCAGATCCTTGCCACGGCCGTCTCGATCCTGCCCGCGGCGTTGGCCGCAGGGATTATTTATTTCGCGTCATCCTGGGTCATCGGCATGGCGGCGGCCGTCTTGCTCGGGACGGCCGCCGCCGCCGTCATCATCCTGGGCGAATTGTGGATCGGCATCTGGTGGCTCGGGGAGCGATTTGAGGGCTTTGACGCAGGCGCCGAAATGCGCCAATGAGGCGGAACCGCACCCTTTTCCCCCTTTCCAAACAGGGGCCTCCGTGCCTTAATCGGACCCGAATCCCATTCACCATGAAAAAAGCGCTTTTGATCCCTCTCCTCTGCCTTCTCGCCGTCCCCGGCGCGCAAGCCGCCGCCAAGCGTCCGGACTTGGTGGCCAGGGTTGAGACCTGCGAAGCCATCATCCGCGACTTCATGGGCGACCCGGCGACCGCGATCCCGCAGTCCGTCCTCAGCAGGGCCCACGCCCTGATCATCGTCAACCAGTTCAAGGTCGGCTTCGTCTTCGGCGTCAAGGGAGGCTACGGGGTGATCCTGGTCAAGAAGTCCCCCGGGCACTGGAGCCTTCCGGTCCTGGTCGCCGCCGACGAGGCGAGCTTCGGCCTGCAGCTGGGCGCAAAATCCGTCGAGACCGTGTACGTGATCACCGACGACGCCACGCCCCGGAAGCTTTTCAGCAGGCGCTTCAGCGTCGGCGTCGACGCCAAGGCGGTCGCCGGACCGAACCAGGCCCAGACCGGGCGCGACTTCAAGCCGATCCTCGACACACCGGTCCTCGTCTACACCAGCGCCAAGGGCCTGTATGCCGGGGCCACGATCGCGGGCGGATACCTTGCCCGCGACGACGATTCAAATTTTGTCCTGTACAACACCCAGTACACGCTGCCCGAGCTTCTTTACAGCGACTGGGTCCAGCCGCCTTCGGAAGTCCAGCCCCTGATCAACTATATCGACCAGATCGCACCTTGAGCGGACCCCGGTTCGGCCGGCGCGGGATGCGCTGCGACCGGGGGAGATCGGCCAGGAAGCTTTCAAGGGCGTCGAGCGCGGCGGCGGCGGCCAGCTCCTGGACCTCGGTGCGGGACGCGCCCGGAAAGGCGACCCGTCCGCTCACGACCGGGAAGCGGCCCGCCCCCTTCCGAAGGGCGATGGCCCACCAGACAAACGGGACAGCGCCCCTCCGGGCCGGCTCCGCATAACCCGTGGTCGCAATGCCCACGTCGGCGCGGAACATCCTGCATGCGCCCTCGGCCATCTGTTCCGCGACCCCGGCCGACACGCAGTCGACCGCCTCTGCCACCGCCCGGTCGACCCCCAGGTGCCGCACCTTCTGGTCGATCGTGTAGGCGGTGATGCCGCCCAGGAAGAACCGGGATGCCCCGGAGATCGCGCCGATCGCCGCCTGCAGGCGTCCGCTCGTCGCGCTTTCCGCAACCGCAAGGGTCAGGCGGGGCCGGGCAAGCATCAGCTCCTTGACGGCATTCATGTGCAGTCGATCTCGAGGCCCACGGGGCAATGGTCGCTGCCGAACACCCCGGGGCTTATCCAGGCGCGCCGGACCGCAGGGCGAAGCTTCCCGCTCGCCACGAAATAGTCGACCCGCCACCCGATGTTCCGGGCGCGGCAACCGGCCATCTGGCTCCACCAGGTGTAGTGTCCGGGCCCCTTCTCGAATTCGCGGAATGTGTCCACATACCCGCTGTCCAGGAGCCTGGTGAAGTTGCTCCTCTCCTCGTCGGTGAATCCAGCGTTGCGGCGGTTCGATTTCGGATTCGCCAGATCGATGTCCTCGTGAGCCACGTTCAGATCCCCGCAGAAGAGCACCGGCTTCCCCTTTCTCTCCAATTTTCTTAGGAAGGCGAGAAAGGCCGGGTCCCACTCCCCGGTGCGGTAGCCGAGGCGGGTCAGGCCGCGCTGGGAGTTGGGCTGGTACACATTGACGAGCCGGAAATCGCCGAACTCGACCGTAATCACGCGCCCCTCCCGGTCGTGATCGGGGGATCCGATGCCGTAGGCCACGCTCCTGGGTTCGCCGCGGGCGAACACGGCCGTGCCGCTGTAGCCCTTCTTCTCCGCGCTGTTCCAGAGGACGGTCCAGCTCCGGGGCCACGCGACGTGCTGGACATCGCCTGGCTGGGCCTTCGTCTCCTGCAGGCAGATGACGTCTGCGCCGGACGACGCCATCCATTCGAGAAGTCCCTTCCTGAGCGCGGCGCGCACGCCGTTGACGTTCCAAGAGGCGATGATCATTCAGCAGTCGGCCATTTTCGGGCCGACGGCTCCGGACGCAATGAATTGTTGGGCGCCGGCAGGGCGCCCATCGATCAACGCCAGACCCCGAGGATGGCTCCCAGGAGGGCGCACAGCGCCACCTCGTAGCCCACGACGATCGCGCGGTAGCGGCAGCTGCGACCATCGAACAGCGTCATGGGAACATGGAGCGCTGCGGCAATCCCCACGCCGAGCAGGAGGCCGAACTTCGCCCCGGCGAGAAGACCCTCCGTGCCGCGCCTCTCAAAGAGGACGTCCAAGGCGACCGTCAGCACGATCGTGCAAAGGAAGGTGCCAATCAGCTTCCTTGCGGAGCCGCTCCGGCACTGCTCGTCGGTGAGTTTTACCTCCTCCTTCCAGGTCTTTCCAAAGACCGGCGGGGCAAACCAAAGGGCTCCAAAGGCGAATCCGATGATCGAAATCACGATCACCGGAACGTAGTCGAGATGGTGCAGCACATGCAGCAGGCTGGGGGGTGTCATGGGGTGTCCTCTGTTGGGGGTTTTCTCGGGGGCGCGGCCGCGTGTTGAGCGCCGGCCCGGCCATGGTGACTCCCGCAGCCCCCGGGTGAAAGCCCAATCTGGCAGGGTGCCGATGACACTCGACCCCGCACGTTCCGGTTGCCAACCCGACCGTCATGGAGTGTCCTCGGGAACCTCCCACCGATGTCCGCCTTCGTTCCCATTCCCCTCGGCCGGCCGATCCCGGCGAGCCCGCATGCCGTGTCCTGCAGCCTGCCGACGATGCATGACGTCCGCGGTTATGAGGAAAAGAATCCCGAGGTCACAAGGCACCTGACCTCCGGCTATCCGCGCTTCGTCGTGCATCCCTATGTGCGCCGGCTGGCGGCCCATTTCGCGGAAGCCGGGGGCCTTCAGGGACGTGCCCTCTGGCTCACATCGTCGGAGGCCATGGCGCACCGGCTGGCCGGACATCTGCCGGGCGGAACCGCGGGCCTTTTCTCCCGGGACGGCGTGCATGGGGTCTCCCATGCCGATTCGCCCGAAATCTCGGGCCGTGCCAAGGTGTTCCTGCAGCATCTCGGCGGCTTCCTTTCCTCGCGCGAGGCCGAGGACCACCTCGTTCGGCTTGGACTCGTGCCGGCGGCGCACCCCGAGGCCCTGTTTGCCGGCGATGCCTCGGCCGAGGTGCTGGAACACCTGTCCGCCGCGATGCCCGCGGCCGGGAAGACCGACCTGTTCCTGGGCAATTCCGGGATGAACGCCGTCTATGCCGCATTCCGCGCGGTTTCCGACTTGCAGGCCCCGCGGGGCCGGTCGGCCTGGGTGCAGCTGGGTTGGCTCTATCTCGACACGATCGCCATCCTCAGGAAATTCACCGCCGGGCCGGACGACTACCTCCATGCCCGGGACGCGCTGGACCTCGGCGCGCTCGAGAGGCTCCTCGCGGAACGCGGCCGGACGATTGCCGGCCTTTTCGCGGAGATTCCCACCAATCCGCTCGTCCAGACTCCCGACGTGGCGGCCCTCTCAGACCTTTGCCGGCGCCACGGCGTGCGCCTCGTCCTCGATCCCTCCGTCGTCTCGGTGGACAACGCCGACGTCCTGCGGTACGCGGATGTGGTCGTCGGAAGTTTGACAAAATACACGGCCAGCGAGGGGGACGTCATCGCCGGATTCGCCGCGGTCAATCCGGCGGGACCGGACGCGGCGGCCCTGCGGTCCTCGGTGGCCCGGGAGCTGGAGCCCGTCTACCCGCGGGACCTGGCCCGGCTTGCGGCCCAGATCGGCGGGACGCGCGCCGTGCTGGACCGGATCCAGGCCGGCACGGCCGAAGTTGCCGCATTCCTCGATTCCCACCCGGGGGTTCGCGAGGTCCACTGGGCCCTCGGCCGCGAATCCCGTGTCCAGTTCCAGCGCATTGCCCGGTCGCCGGGAGCCGCGGGAGGGATGATCTCGTTCTCCCTCCTCGGCCCGATCGGCCCCTTCTACGACCGGCTCCGCCTCCCCAAGGGCCCGAGCTTCGGCATGAAGACGACCCTGATCTGCCCATTCATGTACCTTGCCCACTATGACCTGGTGAACAGTCCCTCCGGTCGCGCTGAGCTCGAGGCCAACGGGATCGAGGCGGATCTTCTCCGCCTCTGCGTCGGCACCGAGCCTCCCGGGGAGATCATCGCAGCCCTCAAGGAGGCCCTGGAGAGCTGACGGCCGCGGGCACCTCCGGAAGCCCGGTGTTCTTCTGGACCGGGGCGATTGGCTGGGGACCGCCGAATGACGGCCAGGGCGAAGACTGCAGCCCGGCCGGGTCGGTCCAGAGAAAGGTGCCTCCCTGCGTGGAATGGGATCCCGGCGCCCGGGCGTCATTGCCGGACGGGTTGAAGCGGACCCTGGAGATCGTCGAAAACGCATTCACCTGGATGCTCGCCGTGACCGGCGGCGCCGGCAGCCAGCGGCCGTTCCCTCCCTGCGACGCCTGGACAACCACGGCCCCCGGCCCCGTGAAGGAAAGCATGTTCTGCCTGAGGACCGCGGGGCCGCCGATGAGCGAGAACTGCACGGGCAGTCCCGAGGTCGCGATGGCCGCGAGGATGATCGAGGGTCCGGGGAAGTTCTCCGTCGCCGGAGCGGAGAAATCAATCGTCTGGGCCTGCTCCGAGGCAAAGTTGCCGTAGATCGTCAGATTGGAGTTCATCGTCACCGCGAGGGGATTGGAGGATCCCGCGGCCCCGCCCGTCCAGCCCGAGAAGCCGGCGCCATTCCCGGGTGTCGCGGTTATGGAGACAATGGACCCCGGTGGATAGCTCCCGCCCGGCGTGACGGCGCCATTTCCATTGGCAATCGTTGTGAGGACAAACCGGGCCGGCCCGGCTGTGACCGACGCCGACTTGGTCGCCTGGCCACCCGGACCCGACGCGGTGATCGAGTAGACATAGGTCCCCGGCGCCGCAAGCGTCACGTTCTGGGTCCCCGCGAGACTGGAGCTGGCCACACCGCTTCCCGCCACAACCGCCGAGCTGGCGTTCGACGTGCTCCACGAGACTGCGGCGGAAAGGGGCGCCATGCCTCCGGAGGGGGATGCCGAGATCGACGCCGTGGGCGGTGCCGGGGAAACCACCGTGAATCCCGCGGAAATCGCCGCGGCGTTGTAATTGGAGTCCCCGGGATAGGCGGCCGTCACCGTGTAGTCGCCGTCCGGAAGGACCGTGGACCCGGAAACCGGGCCGAGGCCCGAGGCCGTATACGCCACCGCTCCGGTCGGCTGGACAACGGCCGTGCTGTAGGGATTGGAGAACACCGCCGAAAGGAGCCCGGCAAGCGATCTGCCGTAGGCAAGGGATTGTCCCGCAAATGAGCCCGCCGGCGTTGCCTTGCCGACCGGAACGGTCACCTGTGGGAGATTCGAAACGCCCACGCTGTCGGTCCCGGCCGCCCGGAAAAGCCACGTGCCCGCCGAGGGTGGCACGAACGTCCATGCCAGGGTGTTCTGGGCCGCCGGTCCGCCGGTCCAGCTCGCGCCCGGGACCGTAGCTCCGAAGATCCAGGAGATTCCGTCCGCAGAATTGTCGATCGCCTGCCCGGACAGGGTCCCCGCGGGCGAAACGGTTGTCGCCTCCAAGGTGACCGCCTGGCCAAACGCGATGGGATCGGGCGAGGCCGAGAGCGCGGTCGCGGGAGGCAGGATCCGGGAAATGATGATGATCTCGGTGAAGACCGGGGACAACCGCCCGGTCCCGCCGCAAAACCCGATGGGCACCGTTCCGCCGGAGCCTCCTCCCTCATAGCTGAAGCCGGGGGCGGAGACCCCGCCGCCGGAGCCTCCGTCGTTGGATCCGAGGGTGGTGAAGGCCTGGGCCGTCCAATACGTCCCGTCCGAAGGGTGGTAGACCGCAAACTGGTCGTCGCCCAGCTTTCCATCGCTCCAGGGAATTTCCCCGGTCTCCGAGAAATAGCTGTAGTAATCGGCACCCTGCGCGGGAATTCCGGCCGCGATCACCACATTGGTGTAGTTCGTTCCCGCCAGCGTGGGCCAGAACCGCGCGCCGTTGCCGCTGAAGACGCCTTTCTCCACGGTCAGGTAGATCGTGGACCCGGCCTGGGCGCGGCAGGCGGGGCCGGGAAGCAGTGCGCAGACCCAGGCCGCGATGCCCGTCATGATGATCCGGATGCTCACTGTGTCGCCCGGCCGCCGGCGTCGCCCGGAATTTTCCTGAATAGCACAAGGCGGCACCTGACGGCCTCGGGTTCACATTTAATGCCAGGGTCAAGCAGGGCCATCCGGTCCGCGAGGAATGCCGGCACGATTGCGGCGCATGCGGCGCCGGGCAGCGCGAGCCCGGCAAGTTCAACGGGCCTGCATGTGGGGAACCATTGCGGCGGCGCGCCGCAGACGGTCGGAGCGGCCGGCGAGGCACGGCCGGCCCGGTTCGTGACCAGCGCGCCGCGCCACTCCCCGCCCACGGCGGCCGCCGCGCCGAGCCCCAGGGCCGAGGCCCGGGCGGCTGATTCCGCGGGCAGGACGATCCCGTCGGCGAGCCCCATTGCGACGCTTCTCATCTCAGCCTCATAAGGCATCCCGCCCGACCCGGCCGCCATCGGCGGTACGACATACCTGCGGTTCGGGCGCCCGGGCAGCGCGACCCCTCCGCAGTATTCGGCGGGCGCGAACACAAGTTCCTCGCCAGGGTTCGTCCGCCGGACCCTGCAGTCTCCGTCGACGGAAAGCGGTTCAACCTTCGGCTGGCGCCCGACCGCGCCCAGCCGCGACCCCGCTTCGCCGTCGAGCGAGACGGCAAGCCCGGTGAGCCCCGGAAAACGGGCCAGCAGATAGGCGGCGGCCGACCGTCGGGCCGCCGCCGCCCCCAGGTCGTGCACCGACCCGTAGATCAAAAGCTCCTGCTGCACATAGCGGTAGTCAGGGATGGTGTCGGCGGGGCATCCGGTCGGATACAGATAGTCAACCTTGAGGCGGTGAAGGCGTCCCGAGAACGCCGCCTGAAAGTCGAACTCGAAGCCCTCCGTCTCCCGGCCGCCCTCGCCGACCTCGAGGCGGCTGGACCGGCTGACCGGATAGCAGGCATCCGGCCCGACCGAGAAGGTCACTGAAAACCGGGTTCCCGGGGGGAACAGCTCCCGGAGCCGGCGGCTGAGCCCGCGGTTCACGACCTCCCAATAGTCCCGCTTGTCCGGGTAGTTTCCGAGGTATTCCCTGACCGCCGCCGCGAGCAACGGACCGGAGAGGGGCGCCCCAGTGTCAAACCCGAGCGTCACGTCAAAGGGCGATCCCAGCTGGAATTCCCGCGAGCCGATGTGGACCAGGGTCGCGGCCCGGCAGACAATTGCCGGGGCAACACCAAAGGTTGCCGCCAGAAGAAGGATGGGGAGTGGGCCGCGCGACATGGGATGTCCGGCGATAATAACAATCCCACACCCCCCCGGTTCGCGCGGGGACCTTGCTATTCCTTCCTGCATGATCCCGATAATGCAATGCGGTCCGGAGCGAGGCCATGGACATTCGGAGGGCTTTACGTTCGCCGGAGTCCTCACAGGCCTCACTGCAACCGCCGCGATCGCGGTCCTCTGTTCCTTTCTCGCCTCGAGGGCCGTTCAGCACGGGGTGCGGCAGGCGGGGGATGCCATGGCAGGGATGGAGTCCGCCCTTGCGGAGGATCTCGGCGGACTCGTCCCGACGGACCCCGGGTTTCCGGTGCCGGGCACCGATGGCGATTACCCGTCCATTCCGCGCGCAGCCTGGCGCGAGGAGGCGGTTCCCTTCGAGCCCGTCTGCTGGACCTGGCCACGCCTTCGCCGCGAACTCCGCCCAAGGGCCGGCCCCTGGATATTCCGGGAGCCTCCCTCCCGGCTGTGGCTTCATCCCGTTCGGGGACTCCGCGCCCGCCATTAGCAGGCTGTCGAAAAACTTGGTTGTGTCCCCAACGCGGCGGCCTCGCGGCAGAGCCCGGCGTCGTCGCCCGCGGCGTACCGCTCGGCGGCCCTTCCCCCGTCGAGTATCATTCCGGCCGCCCCAAGGATGAACATCTCGGCGTCGTGCGCGGCGCGCACCGAATGGCGGGCGGCGAGCCAGCCCTGTTCCCCCGCCTCCCAAAGCCTTCGGGCGGCAGCGTCACCCTCCGTCCCGGGCTTGGGGCACACGGTGAGAAGGCCCTGCGGGTCGACCGCCGCGGCGAACAATCCTGGATTGTCGAGCAGCAGGCGAAAGTCGGCGGCCCCGGGGTGCGCCGGCGCGAAGCACTCGGGACTCCAGCGCGCCTGGCGCAGCCACCATCCTCCCAGGCCCGATTCCAGGGCGCTGAAAGGCTCACATTCCAGGGAATCGGCCACGATTCCTAGCGGCTGGAAGTAGGTTCGGAACGCCCACCGGAGCACAGGGTGCGTGCGCGAGGTGGCTCCGTGCGCCAGCCAGCGTGCGATTGCGGATTCGGGGGAGTGCACCCGGGCTACCATAGCAGCCTGCCTGTCCATGGCATGTTCATGGGATCGCGCCTGGTGGGCATTCCCCACGGGCGACTGGCGCTTCCTGGGCATTAAATGCGGCGGCCGGGTTTGCTATAGTCGAACCTGCGCAGATGACGGCCACTCCAGACTACACCCGGAACCACGAGCTCTTCTCGGGCTTCCGCAGACTGCAATGCGAACTTGCCGGCCGCCTCGCGGCGAATCCGGCCCTGATCAGGTCTTGGCTTGATTCGCTTCCGCACAAGGAACCCGAGTCGGCCGAATCCGAGGGCTCCCGCGCCGCCTCCTCATGGCGCACGGCCAGGCTGAGCGCCGCGCGCCGGCGGGAACTGGCCGCCCTCGTCGCCCGGGCCGAGCGGTCTCCGGACGATGAGCCCGCCGTTGCCCTGTGGCTCCTGAGGGCCGTGCCGGTGGGCACCTACATCGAGATCGCCGACGGCGCGAAGCCGTCCCTGGCAGCCGTCGATTCAAGGGCCGACGAGCACTACCGCCAGCTGATCGGCATGCGGGAGACGCTGTTCCTGGCGAATTACGGACTGGCGAAGGTCGCCGCGCGGCACCAGAATCCGAGGGAGCACGCGGACCTCCTCAGCGCCGCCTCCTGCGGCCTTCTGGACGCCATAGACCGCTACGTGCCGAGCGAGAAGGCCGCGCGGTTCAGCTATTTTGCCAGGTACTGGATCCGCTACCACGTTTCGCGGCACATCCAGAAGAACGGCTCTGTGGTGACCTTCCCGATCCACCAGCACCGGATCGGCCGCAGGATCGAGCGCTACCTGGCCTCGCAAAGCTCGGGCGGCCTTCCCTCGCCGCCAGGGGCCAAGGTCTGTTCCGACCTCGATCTCGGGTTGGAGGCGTATCAGTCCTATCAGCTCAAACCCAGGGTCGTTTCCCTCCACAGCCCGGCCGGCGACCGTGCGGAATCCCCGGACGTGGAGTATTTCCTCTGCGATCCGGCGCCTTCTCCCGATGCCGTGCTCGAGGATTCCGAGACGGCGTCACAATTGCGTTCATTGCTCAGGTCGAGCGCGCATCCCGCCACCGGCGTCATGCTCGCCTATTCGCGCTCCGTCGGGGCCCTCGCCGACGCCGCCGAGGAGTACCTAAAATCCCTCCAGGATCTGGCCCTTGAACGGATCCGGCGCCGCGGATGATGCGGACTCAGCCCGGTTCGGGTGAGGCCTCGGGGCGGACGGCCGCCGCTTCGGGCGCCCTGACGGCCTCGGCCGGAGGGGCGGGACGATGCCTCGGGACCCTGGGCCGGGCCACGGCCTCCCCGCCCTTCTCCCTTCCCGGGGCCGGTTGGCTTGGCGGGACCGCCTCCGCCGACTTTCCGGGAGATTTTCCGTCCGCGGGACCCTTGCCGCCCTCGGGGCGAAGAAGCTCCAATCCGGCGACCTTGTAGCCGAGCTCGGCCAGATGGCCATAGCAGTCCTGGAGCCGCCCGGCCAGTTCCGAATCGAGGTTGTAGGTCATCGCGATCTCCTTCGACCGTCCTCCCCTGGCGGCGGGCTGCCATATCAGATGCACACCGTCCTTGTCCGCGAAGACCGAGCGGAGAATCGGCTCCTCAGCCTTCGCCGAAGGCATCTTTTTTCCGGAGGGCGACGGCGCTGGGCCCGTTTCCTGGAGTGGTCCCGCCTGCCGCGCCCGGGGAGGCTCGGGGGCGGGCTGCGGCGCCGGGCGGGACCGCTCCCCCTCGCCGGGTGTTGCACCCATGAGCCGCCCGAACCAGGACCTCAGCCTGGAAAACCACCCCGGCCGGGGCATCGCCTGGTGGGCCTGAAAGTCCTCCAGCGCCTGGCGATGGAAGGACTGCAACGCCCCGACCAGCGGAGTCCTGGCGTCCCCCCTTATCTGGACCGTCCTGCCGTCGAGGTCGAATCGCACCCCGTAGGATTCCAGCCCCAGATTCTCCAGCCGCGTGCTGTGCAGGTTCGATTGGGTCGGGTTCATCCCGACCATAGAAGCAAGCGGCTAACCGGCCGCCGGAAACGCCTTCTCCACGGCCTCCTTCATCTCCCCGATCCCAAAGGGCTTCATGATCACGGCGTGGGCGCCAAGGCTGGCCGCCAGCTTCACGCAATAGTCCCCCATGAAGTTGTGGCCGCCGCCCGACATGGCCAGAATGAAGGCGTCGGGTCTTCTCTTCTTGATCTGGGGGATCAGCTCGATTCCGTCCATCTCCGGCATGAGCACGTCGGTGATGACGAGGTCAAAGTCCTGCTTGTCGAGGATGCGGAGCGCCTCGACGCCGTTGGCCGCGCACGATACGTAGCTGCCCGCAGGTTCGAAGAATCGGACCAGGAGCTGGCGGATTGTTTCCTCGTCGTCGACCACGAGTATCGAGAGGGCCCTCATGACTATACAGGATAACATGGGATGCGATCCGCACGAAGGCAATCCATGGAATGGAAAATCAGAAACTACGTAGTCCGGCCCGGAACCCTGCCAAGCCTTGCTATCCTCCGGCCCGGAAACCGGGGATCGGAGGGCCGCCTCCAAAACCGGGATCGCCTTCTCTTTCCCCTTCCTCCCGCCCCCTTTCTGCATTCTTCTCTCCCGATCCTCCCGTGCCTTCCCCCGCTGCCCCCCTATCCCTGACCGGCGTCATCGAGCGCATCATCTTTCTCAACGAGGACAATCATTACACCATCGCGGAATTCCGGCCCGAGTCCGCAGACGACCTTGGGCTTGAGCGTTCGCAGCCCGTGACAATCGTCGGTTCGATGCCCGGCGTCGAATGCGGGGAGACGCTCCACCTCACCGGGGAATGGACCCGGCACGCCAACCACGGGGCGCAATTCAAGGTGCTGGCTTTCAAGAGCGAGCTGCCCTCGAGCGTCCATGGCATCCGGAAGTACCTGGGCAGCGGGCTGGTGGACGGGATCGGCCCTGTCTACGCCGACAAGATTGTCGATGAGTTCGGCGCCGACACCTTCCGCGTGCTGAGCGAGGAGTCGGCCAGGCTCCTCAAGGTACCGGGCATCGGGCCCAAGCGCGCCGCGGCGATCAAGCAGGCCTGGGACCAGAAGCGGGCCGAGCGCGAGCTCTACATTTTCCTCCAGACCTATGGCGTCACGCCCGGCCAGTGCGTCAAGCTGGTGCACCAGTACGGCGGACAGGCCCAGCGGGTCCTGTCGGAGGAACCCTACCGCGTGGCCCGCGAGATCCAGGGTATCGGATTCAAGACGGCCGACCGCATCGCCATCAACCTCGGGTTTGCCAACGACGCCCCTCCGAGGCTGGAGGCCGGACTGCTCTATGTGCTCGAGACCCTGGGGGAGGACGGCCACACGGCCTACGTCCAGGGCGAACTCATCGAGCGGACCGCCGGCCTGCTGGAAACCCCCTCCGAACTGCTCGCGGACAGGATCGACGCCCTTGTGCGCGCCAAGCAGCTGGTGCGCCACCCCGCCGGCGGGCCGTCCGGGGGCGACGACGAGGCCGCCCGGCGGCTCTCCGTCATCCAGCTCCCCGTCAACGACCACTCGGAACAGAAGATCGCGGCGGCCGTTGCGCGTCTGGCCCGCGCGGGGGAGGGCCTGCCGCCGATCAGGATCGACGCCGCCGTGCAGTGGACGGAGCAGAAGGCCGGATTTGAGTTCGACGACCTGCAGCGGTCGGCGGTCGGCAACGCCCTCGCGAGCAAGTTTTCGATACTCACCGGCGGCCCCGGCACCGGAAAGACGACCTGCCTCAGGGCGCTTGTGGACATCCTGAAGGCCAAGCGGGTTCGCGTGCACCTCGCCGCCCCCACGGGCAGGGCCGCGCAGCGGCTCGCCGAGACCACCGGGGGGTTTGCCTCAACCATCCACCGCCTCCTCAAGTTCGACCCGGCGACGAACAGCTTCACGGCGAACGAGGACACTCCCCTGGCCACCGACTTCCTCATCGTCGACGAGGCTTCGATGCTCGACACCCGGCTCGCCGCGGCGCTCTTCCAGGCCGTGCCGGCCGCCGCCCACCTGATGCTCGTGGGCGACACCGACCAGCTGCCCAGCGTCGGGCCGGGCAACGTTCTCAAGGACCTGATCGCGGTCAGCGACGCGCTGGCGGCCGGGGACGCCCCCGTCCCGCTCATCCCCGGCAGGGGGATGCACATCCCGGTCACCCGCCTCTCCGTCATCTACCGCCAGCAGGGGCAGAGTTCCATCGTCACGACCGCGCATGCCATCAACTCCGGGAATCCCTCGCCACCGCCCGTCGTCACGGGCGTCGAGGAACTCTCGCCCGCCGGCGACCTGACGTTCATTGCCGCGGAGTCCTCGGATGACTGCCTCCGTAAGGTCGTCCAGCTCTGCACGGAATTTCTCCCGCGGCGCTGCCCGCAATTCGACCCCGTCAACGACGTGCAGGTCCTGGCCCCCATGCACAAGGGGATCGCCGGCGTCTCAAACCTCAACGTCCAGCTCCAGGAGGCCCTGACCCCGTTCAAACGGGGGACGCGCTCCGACATGGACTTTGCCGGCAGGAGAATCCGCATCCGCGGCCCGGTCTTTTCCTACGAGGCCGGCGACAAGGTCATCCAGCTCCGGAACAACTACGACAAGAACCTTTTCAACGGCGACATCGGCGTCGTCACCTCGGTCAATCCGGAGGCGGGCCGCCTGAACGCGGACTTCGACGGCGAGCCCCACACGTTCGAGCGGGAGGATTTCGGCGACCTGTCCCTGGCGTACGCGATCAGCATCCACAAGTCCCAGGGAAGCGAATACCCCGTGGTGGTCATCCTGCTGCTCAAGGCCCATTTCATGATGCTGCAGCGAAACCTCATCTACACGGCGATCACCCGCGGAAGGAAGAAGGTCTTCCTGGTCGGCGAGCCCGCCGCCTACTCGATGGCCGTCCGGAACAGCGAGGCCAAGCAGCGGGTGACGCACCTGCGCGAGAAGCTGCTGGGACCGTGACGGCACTGCGCCTTTCAAAAAAAAGGCAGGGGCGAACGTGAGCCCGCCCCTGCCTCGATCGCGGAATAGACCAACCAGTCCGCAAAGCAACTGCACCACACCGAAATTGTAAGTAAACCCGGGCCGTACGCTCAGGGCGGATTGACTCGCTGCACCTGGTAGGTCTGCTGCACGACCGGCGACGGCGCATACCAGTATTGCGAGCCGCTCATCGGCACGGCCATCGACTCCAGCGTGTACGACGTGATGCCGGAGGTCACCGTCACCTGGACGCTCGGGCTGTAATACCATGTCACGCCGTTGTCCGTGCTTGCCCCGGCGCGCAGGGTCCACACACCCGTCGTCGGGAAGGTGATGCCAAGCGTGCGATCGCTCTCGCCCCCCGACGCCGCCGCGGTGCTCACATTCCAGGTGCCTCCTGGCGAGAGCCACTCGATCGAGTGGAGGGTGAGGTTGTGGCTCGACGCATAGGCGGAGCTGGTGACCGTGAACGCGGACCCGGTATAGGCCGTGGGGGCCGCATTGATCACCGCGGTCGGCGGCTGGTTGGCCGTCACGCCGTTGCCCTTCAGGATGAACTGGGCCACCGGATTGGACGTGGCATTCGAGACTGCCGTGAGAAGCCCCGTTCTCTGGCCCAAAGCCGAGGGGGCGAACGTGACCGTGACGCTGAGGGAGGCGCCCGGCGCGAGGGTGATCGGCAGGGAGGCGGCCGGCTGAAAGTCGCCGGTCGTGGTGAGATTGGTGATGGTCTCCGTCGATGAGCCGCTGTTGACGAACACGGCCGTGTTGGTGGACGTGGTCGGTGTCACGCCCGCCTGGCCGCTGGCCACGGCATCCGGAAAGATGATCGTGCCCAGCTGCTCGGCCGCCCCCGCGACGAAGCCGGCGGTGACCGTCTGGATCCAGGTGTTCTGGCCCGTGCCCTCGGCTACGGTCACGCTGGTCGAGGCGGCGTCCGCATTGCCCACCCCGTTGCCCGTCCATCCCGAGAAATTGCTGCCGGCATTCGGAGCAGCGTTGACCGGCACCACGGCGCCGACGTCATAGACCCCTCCCCCTGTCGCGGTGCCTCCCGCACCCGCCGACACGACCAGCGTCACCTGTCCCACAAACTGGGCGGCAAGGGTCCGGTTCGCGCTCATGACGATCGTGGTCGCCGCGCTCGTCGGGGAGGCTGTGGAGGCGCTGTCAGCCCCGCCCCACCCGTCCGTCCGATAGTTGGAGCCGGCCACTTCGGCAACCGACACGACGGTGCCGGGGTCGTAGACGCCCTGGCCCGAGAAGGTTCCGGCCCCGGAGGGCGACGCGGAAATGGTCAGCGTGTAGGTGGGCGTAATGGTCAGGACAAGGGTGGAGGAGCCGCCCTGGCCGTTTGCCACGACCAGCAGGACGTCAAAGGTGCCGGCCACCGTCGGGCTTCCCGAAATCAGCCCCGTGGAGGCATTGGCCGACAGGCCGTTAGGCAGGCCGCTCACCACGAATGTCGAGACGGGCCCGCTGGCGGTGATCTGGTATGAGAAGGGTTCGTTCTGCTTGCCAGAGGCGGTGAGGGGACTGGTCACGATGGCGACGCTGGTGACGGTGAACGGCAGCGACTGCGTGGCGCTGCCGCTTATGTTCGTCGCCTTGACCGTGGCCGTCCACGAGCCGGTCGAGCTGACCGAGCCGCTGATGACGCCCGTGGTGCTGTTGATCGACAGCCCCGGAGGCAGGCCCGTCGCGCTGAAGGTCGGCGAGTTTGTCGCCGTGACGGTCCACGTGTGGGACTGGCGCACCACGAGGTACTGGGTTGTGTTCGGGCTCGTGATCGCCGGCGGTGCCACGGCAAAGGTGGCCGTGACCGTCTGGTTGGACGAAATGGTGACCGTAGTCGAGGGCGAGGAGGGACTGGCGATTCCCGATCCCGTCCATCCCGTGAAGATGAATCCCGGATTTGCCGTGGCGGTGATCGGCGCGACAGTGCCCGTGTCGAAGACGCCGCTCCCGGTCGCCGAGCCTCCTGAGTTCGCGTTGACGACGAGCGTGCCCTGGGCGACGAACTGCGCCACGAGGGTCCGGTTCGCGCTCACCACGATCGAGGTCGCCGCATTGCCCTGCGCCGCGGTGGCCGCGGCATCGGGGCCGCCCCATCCGTTGGTGCGGTAATTGAGATTTGCAACCTCTGCGACCTGGACAACCGTGCCGGGATCATAGGTGCCGGATCCCGCGAAGGTGCCGCCCGCGGTCGGAGAGCCGGTGATCGAGAGCGAGTACGTCTGCGACACCGTGATGACAAGGGTGGCCGAGCCGGAGGCCCCTCCGTTTGCCGCGGAGAGGGTGACGGGGAACGATCCCGTGACCGTCGGGGCGCCCGAGATGATCCCCGTCGAAGTGTTCACCGACAGACCGGCGGGCAGGTTGGCCGCGTTGAAGCTGTTCGGGAATCCCGTCGCCGTGATCGTGTAGGCGAACGGCTCGTTGAGCTTGCCGGCCGCAGTCAGAGCGCTGGTGATCAGCATCTGGAAGCTGGCGGTGACCGTCTGGTTGCCCGTGAGCGTGACGGTCGTCGAGGCGGAGGAGGGGCTGGCGACCCCTGATCCCGTCCATCCCGTGAACTGGTTGCCGCCTGTCGGCACCGCGGTGATGTTCTGGGCGCTGCCCAGGTCAAAGGTGCCCCCTCCGGTTGCCGTGCCGCCCGGTCCGGCGTTCACCGTCAGGCTGACCTGCTGGACGAATTGCGCGACCAGCGTCCGGTTTGCGCTCATCACAATCGTGGTCGAGGCGCTGGTCGGCGAGGCGGTGGCGGCTCCGCTGGATCCGCCCCAGCCGGCCGTCCTGTAGCCCGTGTTCGCCGTCTCGGAAATCTGGACGGTCGCGCCCGCTGGGTAGATCCCCGCGCCGGAGGCGGCGCCGCCCGCCGTGGGGGAGGCGCTTATGGAAAGGGTGTAGGTCTGGGTGACGGTCACGACGAGGGTGGCCGATCCCGTGCCGCAGGCGTTGGCGGCGGAGATCGTCACGTTGGTCACGCCCGCCGCGGTGGGGATCCCGGAGATCACGCCGGTCGCCGTGTTCACCGAGAGGCCGGCGGGGAGGCCCGAGGCGGCGAAGCTGGAGGGGTTTCCGGAGGCCGTGATTCCGTAGGTGAACGCCTCGTTCTGGAGGCCGGTTGCGGTCAGCGGACTCGTGATCACAGGCCGGGCACAGACGCTGAAGGGGAGGGTCTGCGAGGCGGAGCCGCTCTGGTTTGCGGCGGTGATCTGCGCCGACCAGTTGCCCACGGTCGTGGGTGTGCCCGAGATCGCGCCGGTGCTCCCGCTGATCGCGAGGCCCGGGGGAAGTCCCGTTGCGCTGTAGGTCGGGGAATTTGTGGCCACCACGGTCCAGGAAAAGGAGTTTCCGACGATCGCGGGCTGGGTGTTGTTCGAGCTGCTGATCGAAGGCGGGGGCACGGCGACGAAGTTTGCCGTCACCGTCTCGTTTCCCGTGACCGCCACCGAGGTCGAGGCCGCGCCGGCGTTCGAGATTCCGGTCCCGGTCCAGCCCGCGAACGCGTAGCCGGTGTTTGCCGCAGCCCCGATCGTGGCATTCGTGCCGATGTCATACACGCCGCCGCCGCTCGCGCTGCCGCCGGTGGTGGGGGTGACCACGAGCGTGCCCCGCGGCACGAACTGCGCCACCAGCGTGCGGTTGGCGCTCATGGTGATCGAGGTCGCCGCGGATGTCTGGGAGGCTGTCCTGCCTCCGTCCGTACCGCCCCAGCCGTTCGTCCTGTAATTGAGATTCGCCACCTCGGCGATTTGCACGACCGTGCCCGGATCGTAGGTGCCGGCTCCGGCAAAGGTGCCGCCGGCCAACGGCGATCCGCTGATGGAAAGCGTGTAGGTCTGGGAGACCGTGAGCACGAGGGTCGCGGATCCCGTCCCGGCGGCGTTGGTGGCCGAGATCGTCACGTTGAACGTGCCGGCGGCGGTCGGGGTCCCGGAGATCACCCCGGTCGAGGTGCTCACCGTGAGGCCGGCGGGCAGTGACGCGGCTCCGAAGCTCGTCGGGTTGTACGTGGCGGTGATCGAATAGGAGAACGTCTCGTTGAGCTTGCCCGACGCCGTGAGCGGGCTCGTGATCACGGGCGGATGGGGGCGCTGGCACGCGATGATGACCGCGCAGCCGGGATACCCGTCGTTGTGCCTCCCGCAGACTCCGCCAGAGCTGCAGCTGCTGCCCGGGTAATTGGTGTCGCCCGAGCAGGCGGGGCGGTTATTGCCGCCGCATTGCACCGAGGAGTTGAAGCATGAGCCGGTGGCCTGGGCCGCTCCGCCGCCGCATCCTCCCCAGACGTTCGACGTCCAAGGATTGCCCTGCTCGTTGCACGAGTGCCCGCCCGGGCAGCCCCAGTTGTTGCCATTGTCGCCGCCGCCGCCGCCCGCGCAGCTGACCGTGCCGCAGGGCGTCACCACCTGGGTGGAGCCGCCGCCGCCCGCGCAACCGTTCCTTCCGCCGCAACCGTCGGGCCATCCCGAGTTCGAATTGGAGCTCCCGCCTCCGCCGACGTTGATCGAGCACGTCTGCCCCCCGGCCACGTTGTACGACGCCTCGACGCAGGCGCCGTCGCCGCCGGGCGTGTTGGATCCGCACCCGCCTCCCCCGCCCCACGTCTTGACGACGATGTAGTCCGTGCCCGCCGGCACCGTGTAATTCTGGGTTGATCCTGTGTATGAGCAGGTTGTGGTGCTAAGCACCGTGTCGCCCAAACCGAGGTCCGCGGAGCCAATCAGAAGGGCCGGAATCAGGATTGCTCGCCAGAGGTTCATGTGAGTTCACCCGAAGTCTAGCACGTGTTCCGAGATCCCATGGCCCCCCCTCGGACCGATTTTAAACCTCCCGCTAATGTCCGGTGATCAGGTTCGGGGTCTGCGCGATGTGCGCCATGAGGTAGAGATTGGGCAGGTAGATCGCACCGGCAAGAAAGCCGACAAAGCCCAGGATCATGAGGGTCAGGATGGGCTCGATGAGCTTGGGCAAATTCTTCGCGTCCCGCAGCGCCTGCTCCTCGAACAGCGCGGCGATCCGACCCAGGATCACCGAGGGATCGGCGGAACCCGACGCCACCTTCATCTGGTCGGCCAGGGTCTTTCCCATCTTTCCGATCCTGTGGCGTTCGCGGAGGAAGGCCTGGTAGAGACTGGCCGATTTCGAGAGGTGCTCGCTCACGGCCTTGAAATAGGCCGTGTATTCGACGTGGTCCGCGACGTTCGCGGTGATCGCAAAGGCGTCCCTCTGGTAGACACCCGCCTGGTAGAGCATGGCGAGCGTGCGGAGGCACCTGGAGAGGATCTCCTTCTGGAAGAGGACGCCCACCGTGGGCAGGCGGACCATGAGCTTCTGCGTCGCGGGCTGCGCGGCGAGCCACTTGCGGCGGAGGATCGCCCAGACCACCACCACCGGCGGCAAAAAGGCCACCCACGGGTGGGTCGACAGGAAAGTCAGCCCGTCGAAGAGGAGCTGCGTCGCCGGCGGCAGCTTGGTGTGGAACAGCGTGAAGTTCCGCATGATCATCGGAAGGACAAAGAAGTTCACGACGATCAGCGCGATCAGCACGAGGGTTCCGATGAACGCCGGGTAATAGAGCCCCGAGCGTATCTCCCCCGTGATCATGAGCCGGTTTCGGGTCATGGTCGCCAGCTTGTCGAAGACGTGTTCCAGCCTTCCCGCGGTCTCGCCCTGCTCGACCATGGCGACGGCCACGTTGCTGAAGGCGCCCGGGAACTGCCTCATCAGGGCCGCGATGCTGGCCGACGAGGCCTTCTGCTCGTAGAGCGCCGCGATCACGCCGCGGAAATAGGAGGTCTCCGCCCCGGGGGCGACGAGATCGAGGGCCGACCGGAAATCCGCGCCGACATGCATGGCCTCGGACATGCCGTTGTAAAACTTTTCAAGCTCGCTGACCGTGGCGCTCTTTCGCGCGAAAAATCTCCTCATCCGGCCATCGAAGGCCTCGACGCGCTTCTCGGTCATGTCCTCGTCGTCGGCCTTCCCGGCGGCAAAGCGGGCCGCGGCGGCGGAGGCGGGCGAGAAGACCTCGACCTCGCGCTTCCGCTCCCGGTGGCGGATGATGAAGACCCGGAGGGTCCAATCCTGGACTGGGGGGACCATGGCGGGCCTTTCCTTATCCGATCGTGAAGAGGACCTTCTTTTGAGCCTCCTCGAGGGAGGTGATGCCTTCGGCGACCCGGCCGAGCGCCTGCATCCGGAGGGGCTTGAATCCCTTCTTCTCCGCGGCGGATGAGATGGCCCTCATGCCCGCCGAGTTCCTGATGAGGTCGAAGACCTCGTCGTCGGGTTCGAGGAGCTCCATGACGGCCGTGACGCCGCTGTAGCCCCTGCCCCCGCAGCGGGAGCAGCGCGGGTCGTGGCCCTGGGCGTAGATCGTGCCGGGGGGCTCGAGGCCCGATTCGACGAACGTCCTCTCCGCCGTCGGGCTTGTCCGGATGGCCACCTTGCACACCGGGCAGAGGACGCGGATCAGCCTTTGCGACTGGGCGGCGATCATCGTGTCGGCGACCATCCCGGGCGGGATCTTGAGGTCGGCAAGGCGGGTGGGCACGGCCGCGGCGCTGCGCACGTGGAGCGTGCTGAAGACCAGGTGCCCCGTGTGGGCCGCACCGACGGCCATCTCGGCGGTCTCCGGATCCCGGATCTCGCCGATCAGGATGATGTTCGGAGCCGACCTGAGGAAGGACCGCAGTAGGGCCGCAAACGTCAGCCCCTTGACGGTGTCGACCTGGGCCTGGTGGGCCCCCTCTATCAGCTGTTCGATCGGGTCCTCGGCGGTCATGATCTTGATCTCCGGTTTGTTGAGCTCGTTCAGGGCCGCGTAGATGGTCGTCGACTTGCCGTGGCAGGTCGGCCCGGTGAAGAGGAACATGCCGTCGGGGCGGGAGATCAGCCTGCGCATCTGCTTGAGGTCGTTCTCCTGCATCTGGAGATCGCCGAGGGTCCGGATGCGGCTGTCCATCTTCCTCAGCCGGAGGCTCATGTTCTGGGGCCGCTCGAAGTCCCTGAAGGGCGTCGCCTCCACGCGGAAGTCGACGGGCGATCCGTCGAAGAGCACGCTGAACCTCGAGCTGATGGCCTGGAAAAAGGGCCCCGACATCTTGCTGAGGTCGCGCAGGTAGCCCACGACCGTGCCCCACCGCTGTTCGCTGAAGCTGTAGAGGGTCTGCAACACGCCGTCCTTGCTGAAGCGGAACACCCCGGAGCTGCGCTCGAACATCACGTGGAGATCCTGGGCATTCGCCATGATCGCCTGGCCGATGGCCCACTTGACGAGCTGCTCGTCGGTGGTCCCGAGGCGGTCGGGGTCGATCCGCGCGACCGCCTCCGAGGTGAGCTTGAATTCGACCGTCTGCGTGAACGAGCCCGCCTCGACGGGCGCCGGGGCGTTCACCCGCACCTCCGCGGCGCGCGACTGCTGGCGGGCCTGCTTGAGCTGGTCGACCTCCGTCAGCGCAAAATAGATCGGCCGGCGATGCTCGTCCTCGACCTCGGCCCGGAACATCGCGGTGAACTCATCGCACGCGGGATGCGGGGGCACCTGGTGGAATGCGACGAAGAACGCACCCGGGGTCCGCCGGAAGCAGAATCCGTGGTAGTCCCGGGTCGTGCGCCACGAGAGGTCGAGCAGGTCCTTTGGCACGTCGAGAAAACGCACGTCCACGACCGCGCTCGGCCGCCGGAGAAACATGGCGGTCTCCCTCAGGCCGAGCGGCAGGTCCTCCACGGCGGCTCCCTGTTCGAGCGACGCCCTCGCCGCAGCCTTGGTGCCGGGCTCGAGCACAAAATGGTCGAGGATGAACTGGAGGACCGAGCGGTCGTCCTGGAAGGCGGGAGGCGAGTCCGGCAGCCGGCGCTGGGCCGGCGCCTCGTAGCTGTGGTGAAGGTTCTGGAGCCGGCTCTCCCTGAGTATGTCGGCCACCTTCCGATAGGTCTCCTCCTGGACCAGCGCCCGGCCCGACACCCAGGGAGGGAGGATCGCCGGCTGCTTGCGGGGGGGCTGGTGGTGCCCGAGAATCAGCAGGGGGCCGACGGATCCCACCGGCAGCCAGGGCTCGGTCTCGAGCTCGGGCCAGGTGCCCAGGAGATCGCACCAATTGTGGTAGGCCCTCACGAGGTCGAGGGGAATCCGGCCCAGGGACAGCGGCAGGGGCGCTATTCCGTAGGTGTCGAAGAGGCGTTCCAGGTCCAGGCGCGCGTCGCCGTTGGCCTGCTCGGCTGCGGGAGGCGCGGGCTTCCCCGCGGGGCGTTCGGCGGTTTGGTTGACGGGGAGGACCATGGATGCCGGTGGTTTGAACCCTGTCAGGGGCGCCAGAAGGCCCGCAGCGGATAGGCGATCCGGCGGGCGGGCTCCCCGTCCGGAGTCACGTCGAGGCCGAGGCTGCCCGAAGTGACGGTCCGGAGGACGACGCTCGCGCCGGGGACCAGCGGGGAGAGCGCGTCGCTGTCCGCGTTGGGAAAGGTGATCTCGTCGCCTATCCCGAAGACCTGGTCGCCGACGATGACCCGGTTGCGGTCGCCCTGCGGGGCGTAGAGGATGCCGGAGACACCCCGCTTGCCGAGCGCGTCGGTGATCGTGTCGTTGGTGACCGCGGCCCCGTCCTTCTTCTGGGAGCCCGAGCCGATCGAGGCCTGGATCTTGAAGGGATTGAAGAACGCGTCGGAGAGTTCCTGCGGCTTTTTGTAGTCGATCCCCACGAGGTCGAAGTGCTCGCCGCCCGAGGGGTCCTTCGCCCCGCGGCACAGGGGGAGGGCCGAGAGGACCAGCGCCGCCCACAGGAGTTTTTGGGCCGTCCTCATTCGGTGTCGAACTTGCGGGGGAAGACGAACTGTACGGCCAGGGCCAGCGAATTCCCGTTCGTCGTGTAGGAAATCTGCTCCACCCGCGCCAGCGGGAACCCGTTCTCCACCGCCCCGAGCCAGTTCAGCGTGCGGTAGTAGTCCCCGGCGACCGTGATGTTGACGCTTTGGACGGCGAGGTGCCGGCCGTTGAAGAAGTAGTTGGTGTTGACGGCGAAATTCTTTCCGGACGGCGAGAGCAGGTTGTCCACTGCCAGCGTGTCCAGCCTCCCGAATATCTGCTCGATGCTCGACTCGTCCGAGAGCTCCGGCGCCCAGGCGGCGAGGAACTGGTCCGCTATCGCGCTCTTCCTCTTCGCCGCCTCCGCCGATTTTTGGACCGAGAACAGCTCCTGCCGGGCGTTTTCGACCTCGGAACGCT
>Ga0302320_10005225_pt1 | contig 29214 bp, 24 predicted proteins | sample Bog_T0_3_FD_202130 | JGI IMG/M metagenome (GOLD analysis project Ga0302320, IMG submission 202130) | Peat permafrost microbial communities from Stordalen Mire near Abisko, Sweden - Bog_T0_3 | ecosystem: Environmental > Terrestrial > Soil > Wetlands > Peat | place: Sweden: Abisko, Stordalen Mire...
TGTTGGGGACAGCCTCGCTCATGCAGCTCCTTCAGGCCGCGGCCGCGTTTTGCGCGCCGACCTGCGGGGCAGCGGCCGGTTGGACCCCGAAGGCGATCGGCAGAGCGCTGGCCTCCGCGTAGGCCTTCATGGCCTGCGCCAGCACTGCAGCCGCATGAGGGGCGTCGGTCAGTGCCCGGAAGCTCGGCTCAGGCCGCTTGAACCGCCATGGCCGCACGTGCGGCCAGGTGACCAGGTAGCCGAGGCGCTGGTCGGCGCGCACGGACATCAGCAGGTCGCCATCGCCGCTGCGGCGCAGCTTCAGGTCCGCGGACTCCAGCAGCGAGAACGGTATGTTGATCGTCATCGGGAAGGCGATGCCGAAGCGGATGATGATCCGTCCGCTGGTGATGCTGTAGACCGTCGTACGCGCACTCAGCAGCGCGAGGACCGTCAGCAGCACCGCGGCGACCGCGCCCATCGCCAGCAGCCAGGCGCAGGAGACGCCGACCACGCGGGCGCTGTCGCCGTCGGCCAACCCGATCCCGATCCGCCACAACGCCAGCAGGACGAAATAGATGCCGACCTTGCGTACATGGTAGGCGCTGATCGCCAGCGCCCGCCAGGCCGGCGCGCCCTGCCAGAGGAGTTTCTCCCCCGGAGGAAGGACCGCCGGCAAGCCGCGGATCGGCTCGTACGCAAAGTCGTCGTGACTCATATGAACGGTTCCGACCTTGCGGGTGTCGCGTACAGCGTACCGCCCGCGTAGTAGGCGCCGACCTTGTCCTCCTCGAGCATCGTGATCACATCCGGATTGCGCAGTGCCGGCACGTCAGCGAACTGCGTGCTGAGGATCGACCGGACCTTGACCGCACTGTTGCGGATGTCGAACTTCGAGAAATGGATCGGCAGCATGACCTTGCGGCCGCCACCGGACAGTTCGACCTCGAGGTAGCGGATCTGCGGCTCGGCACGATCCACCCAGATGTCGAAGACGCGCCCGGCGATCTTCCTGTCGGCGCCGAACACCAGGAAGCCGCGCGGATCCGGGTCCTCCTTCGCCACCGAAAAGTCGGGCAGCAGCCGCATCGGGAACAGCAGCGGCTTGCCGTCCAGCATGGAATCCGGTTCATCCCAGCGCTGCGCGTAGGAGGCCGGGCCCACCGCATCGATCATCGGGTTGCCGGTCGGCACCAGCGGGGCGCCGGTCGCACTGTTCAGCGGACGGGCCAGGATCGGCCGCTCGTCGCGCTCCTCGCGCGGCGACTTGACCGTATGGCCATCGGGCAGCAGGTAGGTCTTCGGCGGCGGCATGGCCGGGAAGCCCTCGATCCGGTAGCGGCCGGAGTGGCGCTCGGACTCGAGCGGATACCCCTCACGCTTGTCCTCGCGGTGCAGGTAATAGATCAGTCCGGCGAAGAACAGCCAGAAAACGTACAACGCTACCTGAGCTGCGTCGAAATATCCGGTAAACGCGCCAATCATGGTTCAGCTCCCCAACATTATGAAACCACCGGCAACCTATGCCAGGCCCAGTTCCGCCGTCTTCCCCAACGGCGTGACGCTGTCCGACCGGACCAGGGGACCGATCGCGACCAGCGTAGCAAACAGCAGCAATATTTCAATCAGATAAACAACGGAGTAGCCCGGAGCGGCCCCGCGCATCGCCGCGCCGAGGACGCCATGGGCGCCGAGCGAGCCGACGAAGTCGCGCAGCGCACCGCCGAGGGCGATGCTCAGGCCGGCCGCAGAGGCCTGCACCGCCCCCCAGGCACCGAGGGCCAGGCCGCTCTCGCCATTGCGCTCGCGCGCCATCGCACCGGCCAGCGTACCGACCGAGAACAGGCCGCCGCCGAAGCCGATCAGCAGGACCCCGAGGCGGAACAGCAGCGGCGACTCCAGCGGAGCTGCCAGCATGACCGCCGAAAACGCCACCAGACCGATGACGGCGCCGTAGGCCGCCTGACGGTAGGGGTCGGCACCCCGGCCCAGCAGGCTGGCAGAGATCGAGAATGCGAGCAGCGCCCCGGCCGCCAGCATCGCGGTCAGCGCCGTCGTCTGCCCGACCGACAGATGCAGTACCTCGCCGCCATAGGGCTCGAGAATGATGTCCTGCATGTTGAATGCCGCGGTGCCGATGCCGACGGTGACCAGGAAACGCACCGCGCGGGCATGCCGCGTGAACGCCAGCCAGGAGTCGCGGAACCGGGCTGGCGCTTCGGCGGCGCCCTTCTGGCCGGAATGCAGCGCCTCCTGTTTCCACACCGCGACCAGGTTCAGTCCCATCGTCAGCAGCGCCGACCCCTGTACGACCTGGATCAGGCGCAGCTCGGAAAAATTCGCGAGCAGCTGGCCGAACGCCAGTCCCGCGGCAACCATGCCGACCAGCAGCATCGAGTACATCAGCGCCACGACCCGCGGGCGAACCTCCGGAGGCGCGAGATCCGTGGCCAGCGCAAGGCCCGCCGTCTGCGTGGTCTGCATGCCCGCGCCGACCAGCAGGAAGGCGAGGGCGGAGGCAGCCTGGCCGATCCACAGCGGCCCATGGGTATCGCCGGAGAGGATCACCAGCGCGAAGGGCATGATCGACAGGCCACCGAACTGCAGCAGAGTCCCGAACCATATGTAAGGGACCCGCCGCCAGCCGAGCGGGGAGCGGTGATTGTCGGACGCGAAACCGATCAGGGCACGGAACGGCGCGAACACCAGCGGCAGGCCGACCATCAGCGAGACCAGCCAGGCCGGTACGCCCAACTCGACGATCAGCACGCGGTTCAGCGTCCCGATCAGCAGCACCATCGCGACGCCGACCGATACCTGGAACAGCGACAGGCGCAGCAGCCGGCCGAGCGGCAGTTCGCTCGTCGCCGCATCCGCAAAGGGCAGGAACTCGGTGCCGAGCTGCATCCAGCGACGCGCGAACCTGTCGGCGATGCGGCTCATGAGCGGGTCAGCTCCATCGCGTGGGATTTGTAGAAACCGCTGGTGATCAGCTGCGTCCTGCCGACCCGCCAGCCGCGCAGCAGCGGCTCCGCCGCCAGCGCCTGGCGCAGCGCACGTTCCGCGACCGGCTCGATCGCCGGCGCGCGGTCGCCGCGCGGGAACAATGCCCCGACGGCACGCAGGATCTCGAAGGCGACGGTCTTGGGCGCAAAGGTGAACACGATCGAGCGCCGCGTTCGCTGTGCGATCCCGGCAAGCACGCGCACCACGTCGCCGGCACGGTAGTGAATCAGCGAATCCATTGCGACGACATGGTCGAACTCGCCGAGCGTCGCGTCCGACATGTCGCCGGTCCGGAAGTCGATCGAACCCTCGCCGAGATGCGCCGGCAGCCGCTCGCGGGCGAGTTCCACCAGCGTCGGGGACAGGTCGATCGCGGTGACGGCGGCGCCGCGCCGCGCCGCCTCAACGCTGAACGCGCCGGTGCCGCAACCGGCGTCCAGCACCTGACGGCCCTGCAGGTCGTCCGGCAGGTAACTGAGCAGCGTGGCGCGCATGTTGTCGCGCCCCGCACGCACGGTGGCGCGCACGCGCCCGACCGGCGCCGTCGATGTCAGCCGTGCCCAGGCCTCGACCGCCGTGCGGTCGAAGTAGGTTTTGAGCTGGCTGCGCCGCTCCTGGTAATTCGCTGTCCCCATCAGTCGAAGCCCAGCAGGTCGAATATCTCGCGGTCCTTGAGACTGCCGCCGATCTGCGGCTCAGTGCCGTCCCACAGCGTCTGCGCCAGCCGCAGGTATTCGTTCTGGACCGCCTCGAGTTCCGGCGACGGCTCCATCTCGAACAGCGTCGACTTCTTCAGGCGGCTGCGCCGGATCACATCGAGATCCGGGAAGCGCGCCATGGTCTTCAGCCCGACCTTGTCGTTGAACTTGTCGATCTGGTCGGTCGCGGCGCTGCGGTTCGCAATGACACCGCCGAGTCGCACATTGTAATTCTTGGACTTCGCCTGGATGGCCGCGACGATGCGGTTCATCGCGAAGATCGAGTCGAAGTCGTTCGCGGTGACGATCAGGGCGCGATCCGCGTGCTGCAGGGGGGCAGCGAAGCCGCCGCATACGACATCGCCGAGCACGTCGAAAATCACGACGTCCGTGTCCTCCAGCAGATGGTGCTCCTTCAGCAACTTCACCGTCTGGCCCACCACGTAGCCGCCGCAGCCGGTACCCGCGGGCGGGCCGCCGGCCTCGACGCACATGACGCCGTTGTAGCCCTTGTAGACGAAATCCTCGGTGCGCAGTTCCTCGGAATGAAAATCGACCGATTCCAGCACGTCGATGACGGTGGGGACGAGCGTCTTGGTCAGCGTGAACGTCGAGTCGTGCTTCGGATCGCAGCCGATCTGCAGCACGCGCTTGCCGAGTTTGGAAAATGCGACCGACAGGTTGGAGGAGGTTGTGCTCTTGCCGATACCGCCCTTGCCGTAGACGGCAAACACCTTGGCGTTGCCGATCTTCAGGTTGGGATCGAGCGGCACCTGGACGCTGCCCTCACCATCGGGTCTGGAATCGAGGCGGCGCTGCAGCGCGGCGGAAATAGGAACCCTTTCAACGCTCATGCCGCCACCCCTTCGTATATGCCTTCGACCCTGTCTTCCAATTCTTCGCCTGCGGCGCGCAGCGCTGCAAGCGTCTTTTCGTCCGGCTGCCAGAACTTGCGTTCCGAGGCCTCAATGAGCCGGTTTGCCACCTTCGCCGACGCAGTCGGGTTGAGCTTGGCGAGCCGCGCGCGCATCTCGGGATCGAGGATGAAGGTCTGGGTGATCTGTTGATAGACCCAGGGCTGCACCTCACCGGTCGTCGCCGACCAGCCCATCGTGTTGGTCAGGTGGACCTCGATCTGGCGCACACCCTCATAGCCGTGTTCCAGCATGCCCTCATACCATTTCGGATTCAGCGTCCGCGTACGGGTCTCCAGCGACACCTGTTCGGACAGCGTACGGATCGTGCCGCTGCCGCTGGTCTGGTCGCTGATGTACACCGGCGCGGCAACGCCGCCCTTGGCGCGCTTTACGGCGCTGTTGACGCCGCCGAGCGTGTCGAAGTAGGTATCCACCGTCGTGACGCCGAGTTCGACCGAGTCGAGATTCTGATAGGTCAGCTGCACATCGCTGAGCACGCTGTGGAGGAGTTTCGCATGCTGCACGGGGCGCCCGCTGCGGCCATAGGCGAAGCTCTTGCGCCGCGTATAGGTCTCGGCGAGCTCGTCCTCCTTGTCCCACTGGCTGTTCTCGATCAGATGGTTGACGTTCGAGCCGTAGGTGCTCTCGGCATTGCCATAGACCCGCAGGGAAGCCGTCTCGAGATCGCAGCCATGCTCCTGCTGGTAGCGCAGCGCATGCTTGCGCACGAAGTTCCGGTCCAGCGGCTCATCCGCACCGGCCGCCAGGAACGCAGCCTCGGCGAGCAGCTTGATCTGCAGCGGCAACAGGTCGCGGAAGATGCCGGACAGCGTCACCATCACGTCGATCCGCGGCCGGCCGAGCTCCGCCAGCGGGATCAGCGTCGCGCCCGCAATGCGCCCGTAGCCGTCGAAACGGGGACGCGCACCGAGCAGGGCGAGCGCCTGCCCGATCGGCGCGCCTTCGGTCTTGAGGTTGTCGGTACCCCACAACACCAGCGCGATCGACTCCGGAAACGGGTTGCCGTCGCCGATGTGGCGCTTGATCAGCAGTTCGGCCTGCCGCGCCCCGTCCATGACGGCGAACGCGCTCGGGATCCGGAAGGGATCGAAGCCATGCAGGTTGCGCCCGGTCGGCAGCACCGCCGGCGTACGCACCACGTCGCCGCCGGGCGCCGGCCGCAGATAGCGACCGTCGAGCGCACGCAGCAGGGCGTCGACTTCCGGGTTCGCGCACAGCAGCCGGTCGGTGGTCTGCAGCTCGCACAGCATCGCCAGCAGCGCGGCATCGGATACATCACCATCGGCGGCCAGCGCCGTCTCCGGTGCGGCACCGGCGACGAGCGCCTCGATCATCCGCGGAGTCGGCTTCGCGCCGGGCTCCTGCGACGCCTCGCTCATCGCGGTCAGGAAGCCGATCCGCTGCTCGGCCGTCACCTGCTTGCCAACGACGTGCAGGCCATGCGGGATCAGCGTGTACTCGAGCTCCATCACCTGCCGGCCGAGTTTCGAGATCAGCTGCGCGGCGTCATCGCCCCAGGGCGGTTCGGCCTGCGCAAGGTCCAGCGTCGCGGCCTGCGCCTGGATCACGATCGCCATGGCCTTGGCCTCGCAGGCACCCCCCGGTGCGAGCTTGCGCCAGCTCTCGAGGGACTCCTTGAGGTCGATCAGGCCCTTGTAGAGGCCGGCGTTCGCGACCGGCGGCGTCAGGTAGCTGACCAGGGTCGCGCCGATGCGGCGCTTCGCGATCGTGCCTTCCGACGGGTTATTGGACGCATACAGGTAGACGTTCGGCAGGTCATTGATCATGCGGTCCGGCCAGCAGGCCTCGGACATTCCGGTCTGCTTGCCGGGCATGAACTCGAGCGCACCGTGGGTGCCGAAGTGCAGCACGGCATGCGCGCCGAAGTCCTCGCGCAGGTAGCGGTAGAACGCCGCGAACGCATGCGTCGGCGCGAATCCCTTTTCGAACAGCAGCCGCATCGGATCGCCCTCGAAGCCGAAGGCGGGCTGCACGCCGACCAGGATGTTGCCGAACTGCTCGCCGAGGACATGGATCGTCGCGCCATCGGTCTGTTGCTTGCCGGGTGCCGGTCCCCACTGCGCCTCGATTTCCCGCAGGAAGCGCTCGCGGCGCACGTGGTCGCTGACCGGGATGCGCTTGTGCACATTGGCCATTGCGCCATAGATCTGCGCGTTGCCGTTGATCACGCGCTCGCGCAGTTCATCGACGCTGCCGGGCATCTCGACCGTGTAGCCAGCCTCCTTCATGCCGGCCAGCGTGCGGTACAGCGACTCGAACACGGACAGATAAGCGGCCGTGCCGGTATTGCCGGCATTCGGCGGAAAATTGAACAGCACCACCGCAACCTTGCGCTGACTGCGCTGGCTACGGCGCAGCGCGACCATCTTCGCGACGCGGGCCGCGAGCATGATCGCGCGCTCCGGGCAGGAATGCATGTCGTGCGCGGAATCGCCGGACTGGAACGTGCAGGCATGTGAACAGCCGGTGCAGGTGACGCCCGCGGCACCCGGACGGCCGCCGAACACCATCGGACCCGTGGCGCCGTCGAGCTCGGGAATGGCGACCATGATCGTGCTCTCGACGGGCAGCAGTCCACGCTCCGAGCCGCCCCACTGGTCCAGCGTCTGGAATTCGAGCGGATGGGCGGCGACATACGGGATGTCCAGCTGCGCGAGGACATCCTCGGCGGCGCGCGAATCGTTGTAGGCGGGACCACCGACCAGCGAGAATCCGGTCAGCGACACCATCGCATCGATGCGCGACACGCCGTCCTGGACGAAGAAACGGTCGATCGCGGGGCGCGCGTCGAGTCCCGCCGCAAACGCCGGGATCACGCGCATGCCGCGCGCTTCGAGCGCCGCGATGACGCCGTCGTAGTGCCCGGAATTGCCCGCGAGCAGGTAGGAGCGCAGCAGCAGCACACCGACCGTACCGTTTGTGCCCGGGTTGGGCGGAAGATCAGCCAGCGTCTCGCTGTAGCGACCCTGCAGGCGCGGATGATAAAGGCCGGTCTCCGGATACTCGACCGGCGGCGCCACCTTCGGCAGGCTGCGCAGCACTTCGCGCTCGCCGCCCGCGTAGCGCGAGACCAGCAGGCGCACCATGTTCAGCACGTTCTCCTCGGAGCCGGCCAGCCAGTACTGCAGCGCCAGGAAATAGGCGCGCACGTCCTGTGCGGTACCGGGGATGAAGCGAAGCATCTGCGGGATCCGCCGCAGCATCTTCATCTGCTCGGCGCCACCCGTCGCCGCCTTCTTCCTGTCGCCGCGCAGGCGCTTCAGGAACGCCATCGGGCCGCTCTGCTTGCCGTCCATGCTGAACTTGCCCATCCGCGTCATGCGCACGACTTCGGACGCGGACATCGCACAGACCATCGCATCGCAGCGCTCGCGCCGCGCCTGCAGCGCGTCCAGCAGGGGCTTGAAGTGATCCTCGAGGAACAGCATCGTGACGACGAGGATGTCGGCGTGGCCGATCGCCTCCAGGCAGCGATCCAGCGCCTGCGGATTGGAACCCCATTCGTCGGCCGCATGGATCTCCAGCGTCAGCCCCGGCATCTCCTGCGCGAGGCGCTCGCGGGCGCGCATCGTGGCGGTCGACAGGTGACTGTCCATCGTCACGATGACGAACCGCAGTGCGGCCTGACTAGCGGCTGAAATGCGCTTTTGCATCGTAGAGCGTCTCCACAGTGATCAGTTCGACGGCCCGCTCGGCAGCGAACCTTTCGGTATTGCGTCGGGCCTTGCCGCGCACGAAGAACGGGATCTTCGACAGTTCCTTCTCCGCATCCGGCGCCCAGATATGGCCACCGCGCTGCGCGGCTGCAGCGGCCGGCACGGGATCCTGCGCGGCGCTCGCGGCGGCGGCTGGCGCCTGCGGGGCCGCCGCGGCTTTTCCGGTCGAGCCCAGGTGCGATGCCGGCGCCTCGTCGTGAAACTCGAAGTCGCCGCGGAACATCGTCAGCAGGTGTTCCTCCAGGCCCATCATCAGCGGATGCACCCAGGTGTCGAAGATCACGTTGGCGCCTTCGAAACCCATCTGCGGCGAATAGCGGGCGGGGAAGTCCTGCACATGCACCGGGGCGGAAATGACCGCGCAGGGGATGCCGAGGCGCTTGGCGATGTGCCGTTCCATCTGCGTGCCGAGCACGAGCTCCGGCTGCAGTTCGGCGACGCGCGCCTCCACCGCAAGGTAGTCATCGGTGATCAGCGCCTCGATGCCGTACAGCTTCGCCGCCTCGCGCACGTCGCGGGCAAACTCGCGTCCGTAGGTGCCGAGGCCGACGACGGTAAAGCCGAGTTCCTGGGCGGCAATGCGCGCCGCGGCAATCGCATGGGTCGCATCGCCGAACACGAACACGCGTTTGCCGGTCAGGTAGGTCGAATCGACCGAGTGGGAGTACCAGCTGCTGTGCGAGGGCGCACCCTGCAGCGCAGGCTGGGGGTCGCTGCCGGCGAGCGCGGCGACCTCGGCGATGAACTCACGGGTGGCGCCGAGCCCCAGCGGAATGGTCTTCACGGCGGGCTGGTCGAAGCTGCGCGCCAGCCATTGCGCCGCCTGATAGCCGGTCTCCGGATACAGCACGATGTTGAAGTCCGCCTCGCCGAGCCTGGCGAGGTCCGACGGGGAGGCGCCGAGCGGTGCGATCACGTTGATGTCGACATTCAGCTGCGCGAGGATCTGGCTCACCGCACGGATGTCGTCGCGATGCCGGAAGCCGAGCGCGGTGGGCCCGAGGATATTGCAGCTCGCACGCTCGCCCGGCTCGCGCGGCGGGCGCTTCGTGCCAGGCGGCGGCGCATGCGGCGAGGCCATCGCCCGCACCAGCTGATAAAAGGTCTCCGCGGCGCCCCAGTTCTCCTTCTTCTGATACGAAGGAAGCTCGAGCGGCACGACCGGCACCGGCAGCTGCAGTGCCCGCGCAAGCCCGCCCGGGTCGTCCTGGATCAGCTCCGCGGTGCAGGATGCGCCGACCAGCATCGCCTGGGGCTGGAAGCGCTCGTAAGCTTCGCTGACGGCATTCTGGAACAGCTGCGCGGTGTCGCCGCCGAGGTCGCGGGCCTGGAAGGTCGTGTACGTGACCGGCGGCCGTCGTGGCAGGCGCTCGATCATCGTGAACAGCAGGTCCGCGTAGGTGTCGCCCTGCGGCGCGTGCAGCACATAGTGCACGCCGCGCATCGCGGTCGCGATGCGCATCGCGCCGACGTGCGGGGGACCTTCGTATGTCCAGACTGTCAGTTGCATGGTGGATTCGTACCTTTCAGGCGACCAGCCGCGTGCGGCGCACCAGCGGGCGGGCGAACAGTTCCGCCAGGTCCGACGCCTGGTTGAAACCCTGGATGGGCGTAAAGACGAGCTCGATCGACCATTTCGTCGTCAGCCCCTGTGACTCGAGCGGATTCGCAAGCCCGAGCCCGCACACCACGAGGTCCGGCCGCGCCTCGTGGCAGCGGTCCAGCTGGCGATCGACATGCTGGCCCTCGACGATCGAGGTTCCCGACGGCAGCAGCGCGAGCTCTGCGGCGAGATGCGCGCGGTGCAGAAACGGCGTGCCGACCTCGACCAGCTGCATGCCCATTTCGTTCGCCAGAAACCGCGCGAGGGGAATCTCGAGCTGGGAATCAGGAAAGAAGAAAATCCGCTTGCCGGCCAGCTGCGGACGATAGTTCTGCAGCGAGCGCTGCGCACGTTCATACGCAGGCTGCGTCACCCGGATAAAGGTCGCGGCATCGACGTTCCACGCGGTGGCGGCGGCCTGCAGCCAGCCGCGGGTTCCCTCGGCGCCGAGCGGAAAGGGCGCCGGGATATGGATCGCGCCACGCTCCTCGAGCGCCCGCGCGGTGTCCGCAAGGAACGGCTGCGCCAGCAGAAAGCGGGTACCGGCCCCGACCGGCGGCAGTTCCGTCGAGCGCCGCGGCGGGAAGAACTGCACCGCGCCTATGCCCATGCCCTCCAGCAGGATCCGCATCTGGTCCTCAACCACATCGGCCAGCGAGCCGACCACCAGCAGATTCGGCGCAGCGCCCGCCGGGGCGGCAGGCAGGCTCGGCACCAGCGACGCGAGGCAGGCATCCTCGCCCTGCGTGAACGTGGTCTCGATGCCGCTGCCGGAGTAATTCAGTACGCGGACCTGCGGCGAGAAGCGCCCCGAGAGCCGCAGCGCAGCCCGCGACAGGTCCAGCTTGATGACCTCGGACGGACAGGAGCCGACCAGGAACAGCAACTTGATGTCCGGGCGCCGCGCGAGCAGCTGCGTCACGACGCGGTCCAGCTCCTCGTTCGCGTCCGCAAGTCCCGCGAGGTCGCGTTCATCGATGATGGCGGTCGCGAAGCGCGGTTCGGCGAAGATCATGACGCCGGCCGCCGACTGGATCAGGTGCGCACAGGTGCGCGAGCCGACGACGAGGAAGAACGCGTCCTGGATCTTGCGGTGCAGCCATATGATGCCGGTCAGTCCGCAGAACACCTCGCGCTGTCCACGCTCCGACGAGAAGCGCAGATCGGCGCGCATCGGCACCTTGTCAGGGGCACAGCCGGCGACGACATTGCTCATAGCGCACCGCCCGCGACGGGTACGTCGAGATGCTGCGCAGGATTCACGGCACGTGTGCCCTTCGTCGATTCGCCTTCGAGCCGCGCGGCGCGCAGCTTCAGCAGGAACTGCGCCGCGTTGATCGCATAGGCGCTGTAGGCGGTCAGCGCGATGTACATCTGGACCCTCGCCGGTACGCCGACCGGCTGGAACACCAGCACGGCAATATAAGCAGTGTGTATCGCCAGCACGAACATGCTGACGAAGTCCTCCCAGAAGAAGGCAGGAGCAAACAGGTACTTGCCGAAGACGACTTTTTCCCAGATGCAGCCGGTGATCATGATCGTGTAGAGCACGAGCGTCTTGATCAGCACCGAGACCGTCGCCGCGACATAACCGTTGCCGGTCACGAGAAACCGGATTACGAGCGCCGCACTGACGAGGAACACGAGAAACTGGATCGGCGCGAGGATCCCCTGCACGAGGGTCCACGGCGTCGCATCTCGCCTCGCTCTCTCTTCCTGCGTATATAACGGCATGTATCCCGGCTTTTTTTATAGGCCAAATTAGCTTCAAATCCCCTCAAAGCCAACCCTAAACTCCCCGCAACCCTTCTGTCAACTAAACCATACGTAAAGGAAACTTGACAACTGCGACCGAAGTTGAGAAGGTCATGCTCGCGCCAAACCCCACCCTGGCCTCTGCTACGATCCGGGGGGACCTCCCACCATAAAGGGAGGCTGGCGTACCCGTGGGTGGCGCTGCCCACGTTTTACTTATAAGGGGATTCCGATGGGAATGGGCGACACTGGTAAGGACGGTTCCTGCGAGGCATCCGGCGACGGCGACGGTGGGCAGTGCGGCTTCGAGGGCCAACCGCACATCCCGGCGGCGGCACCCACGCCCTCCGCGGAATCGCATGAGCCGCGACTGGCACGCCTGATCAGCACGATCGAGGGCGAGATCGTGCCGCGGCTGGTCCTGACCCGCCGCCTGTCGCGGCCGGCGGAACCGATCGCCAGCGGGGAGTCGCACCAGCCCGACCGCACCGACGTTACCGAGCTCGTGCGCCTGCTGCTGCATCACGACGTCTCGGTCGCGACCGCATTCGTCGAGACGGTGCGCCAGCGCGGCGCGACGCTCGAAATGATCTGCCTGGACCTGCTGGCCCCTGCGGCGCGCGAGTTCGGCATCCTCTGGGACCAGGACGAATGCGACTTCATGCAGGTGACCGTCGGCCTGTGCCGGTTGCACCAGCTGCTGCGCCACATGAGCCCGGAATTCGCGAACTTCGACCTGGACGAAGCGCAGCGGAGCGATCGCCGCGTACTGCTCGCCACCTGTCCTGGCGAACAGCACACCTTCGGCATCGCGCTGGTCGCACAGTTCCTGCGCCGCGCCGGCTGGGATGTGTGGCACGAGTTCCTGTCGACCCGGGCGGAAATCATCGAGGTCTGCAGCCAGCACTGGTTCAGCGTCGTCGGCCTGTCGGTCGCGACCGATATGCACATCGATGACCTGACTGACACGATCCGGCTGATCCGCGCGAGTTCGCGCAACCGCGCGGTCGGCGTCATGGTTGGCGGCCCGCTGCTGGTGGACAGGCCGGAGATGGCCACCATCGTCGGTGCGGATGCCACCGCGGCCGACGGCCCGCAGGCGGTATTGCGCGCCGAGCACATGTTCGCAAGCTTGCCTGTGTCCAACCAGGCTTCCTGACGATCCGGGTCGAGGTAACGTGAAGCAGTTCAGCGTCGCGAATAGGTGGTTTTCGCAACTCGACAGCGAGACGGCGGGCAAGCTGATCACGTTGGCCTCGGATGTGGCATTGGTGATCTCCGACGCCCAACTGGGCGTCATCAGCGACGTATCCTTCGGCAGCAACGAACTGTCGCCCGAACTGGCGCAGGGCTGGGTCGGCAGGCTCTGGGCGGAAACCGTGACCTCGGAGAGCCGCCACAAGGTCGAGGCGCTGCTGCGCGATGCCTCGGCGCAGGAGCCGCCACGCTGGCGCATGGTCAATCACCGCAGCGAGAGCGGCGCCGAGCTGCCGGTGCTGTATGCGGCCGTGCAGACGAACGATGCGGGCCACGTCGTCGCGTTCGGCCGCAGCATGCGCCCCATGGCTACGCTGCAGCAACAGCTCGTCAGTGCGCAACAATCCATGGAACGCGAGTATCTGAAGCTGCGCCAGACCGAGGCCCGGCACCGGTTGCTGTTCCAGGTTGCCAGCGAAGCGGTACTCGTCGTCGATGCGGCCAATCGCCGCATCCTCGAGGCGAACCCGGCGGCGGGCAACCTGCTCGGCGAGGTCTCGAAGCGCCTCGTCGGTCGTGTGTTTCCCGAAGGCTTCGACGAACGCAGTACGCAGTCGCTGCACAACCTGCTCGGCACCGTGCGCGCGACGGGCCGTACCGACACCGTCGAGGCGCGTTCGACCGACGGCAAGCACCAGTACCTGGTGGCGGCATCGCTGTTCCGCGAGGAGCGCGCTTCTTTCTTTCTCGTCAGGCTGTCGAACATCGGCGCCGATGCCGGATCGGCGGCATTGCCTACCCAGAAATCCAAGGTGCTGGAGATCGTCTCGAGCGCCCCCGAAGGCTTCGTCGTCACCGATCTCGCGGGGCGCATCGTCTTCGCGAACCAGGCCTTCCTCGACCTCGTGCAGCTGGCGACCGAGGAGCAGGCGCGCAACGAGTCGATCGAACGCTGGCTCGGCCGACCCGGGGTGGACTTCAACCTGCTGACCGCGCAGTTGCGCGAACACGGCTCGCTGCGCCTGTTCGCCACCCGGCTGCGCGGCGAACTCGGCACCAATGTCGATGTCGAGATCTGCGCCGTGTCGGTTCCCGATGGCGACGATCCCTGCTATGGCTTCACGATCCGCGATGTCGGCCAGCGCGTCACCTTCGACCGGCAGATCAGTCCGGGCAAGCCGCGCTCGGTGGCACAGCTGACCGAGCTGGTCGGGCGTGTGCCACTGAAGGACCTGGTGCGCGAATCCACCGACATGATCGAGAAACTCTGTATCGAAGCCGCCCTCGAGATCACCGGCGACAACCGTGCATCGGCTGCCGAGATCCTCGGCCTGTCGCGGCAGAGCCTGTATGCCAAGCTGCGGCGCTACGGGCTCGGCGAGCTGGCGTCCGCCGACTCGGCGAATTTCGAATAGCGGCCATGGCGGAGCCGCTGCACTGGACAGGGATCTGCCGGCTCGGGCTCGTGCAGGCGGCGCTGGGCTCGGTCGTGGTGCTCGTGACCTCGACGCTGAATCGCGTCATGGTGGTCGAGTACGCGCTGCCGGCGACGCTGCCCGGCCTGCTGGTCGCGCTGCATTACGCAGTACAGATGGTGCGCCCGCGCTTCGGCCATGGCTCCGATGTCGGCGGCCGGCGCACTCCCTGGATCGTCGGCGGCATGGCCTTGCTGGCGGTGGCCAGCGTGCTGTGCGCGCTCGCTACGCTGCTGTTGCCGCTGCGCCTGCAGGCGGGCATCGCACTCGCGGTCGTCGCCTACAGCCTGGTGGGATTCGGCGTCGGCGCCTCAGGCACGTCGCTGCTGGCACTGATGGCACAGCGGGTCGACGGGCGGCGCCGGGCGGCGGCCGCGATGATCATGTGGATCCTGATGATCGCCGGCTTCGCCATCACCTCCAAGACTGCCGCGCACTTCCTCGATCCGTACTCGCCGCAGCGCCTGGTGCTGGTGATTGCCGTCGCCGCGGGCGTGGCGCTGGCCGTGACCTGCCTTGCGGTGTGGAACATCGAGGCCGGCGTTTCGTCGCAGGGCAGTGCGCCCGCGCGCGCCGCGGGCGGCGCGACGCAGCCGCTGCGGACGGCGCTGCGCGAGGTCTGGGCCGAGCCGCAGGCACGGCGCTTCACGCTGTTCGTCTTTACATCGATGCTGGCCTACAGCGCACAGGAGCTGATCCTGGAGCCGTTCGCGGGCCTCGTCTTCGGCTACAGCCTCGGTCAGTCGGCGAACCTGTCAAGCCTGCTGCACCAGGGGGACCTGGCAGGAATGATCGCCGTGGGCCTCGCCTGCAGCGGCACGCGGCGCTTCGGTTCGCTGCGCGGGTGGACGATGGGCGGTTGCATAGGCTCGGCGCTGGCGATGATCGCGATGACCGGTGCCTGCGTCGCCGGACCCGCCTGGCCGCTGCATGCCGGCGTGTTCGTGCTGGGCCTCGCCAATGGCGTCTTTGCCGTCGCCGCGATCGGCTCGATGATGGAACTCAGCAATGCGGGCAGCGACGGGCGGGCGGGCCTGCGCATGGGCCTGTGGGGCGCGGCACAGGCCGTCGCGTTCGCGCTCGGCGGCCTGATGGGCAGTTCCATCGTCGATGCCGTCCGATATCTGTTCGGCTCGCCGTACCTCGCGTACGGCGCTGTATTCACGGCAGAGGCTGTGCTTTTCCTGGTCGCAGCAGCGTTCGCGGCTCAGGTCGTATCCAGAAGGGAGCAGGATTTCCATGAGCAACTCGCAAGCAACTTTTGATGTCGTCGTCGTCGGTGGCGGCCCCTCCGGCGCAACGGCAGCCCATGACCTGGCCCGGCGCGGCCTGTCGGTCATGCTGCTCGACCGTGCCGGCCGCATCAAGCCCTGCGGCGGCGCGATTCCGCCGATCGCCATCAAGGAATTCGATCTCCCCGAGTCGCTGCTCGTCGCGCGGGTCAGCTCCGCGCGCATGATCTCACCGAAGGACGTCGCGGTGGACATGCCGATCGACGGCGGCTTCGTCGGCATCGTGGACCGCGAGACCTTCGATGAATGGCTGCGCCAGCGCGCCGCAGCCGCGGGCGCCGACCTGCGCCACGGCAAGTTTACCGAGATCAGCCGCGACAGCGACGGCACCGCCATCGTCAACTATGTCCCGCAGTCCGACCCGCAGCCCGCTACGGGCGAGGCGCCGGTCCCGGTCGGCGTACGGGCCCGCTCCGTCATCGGTGCGGATGGCGCCATGTCCCAGGTCGCGAAGCAATGCGTCAAGGGTGCCGACAGGATCCGCTACGTCGCGGCCTATCATGAAATCGTCCGGTCGCCGAAGTTCGCGACCGACAAGTACGGCCCCACGCGCTGCGACGTCTACTACCAGGGCAAGCTGTCGCCGGATTTCTATGCCTGGATCTTCCCCCACGGCGACACCGCCAGCGTCGGCGTCGGCAGCGCCAACAAGGGATTCTCGCTGCGCAACGCGGTCACCGACCTGCGCCTGGCAGCGGACCTCGGCGAGGTGGAAACCGTGCGGCGCGAAGGCGCGCCGATCCCGATGAAGCCGCTGCCGAAGTGGGACAACGACCGCGACGTGGTGCTCGCAGGCGACGCGGCGGGCGTCGTCGCACCCGCGTCCGGCGAGGGGATCTATTACGCGATGGCCGGCGGCCGCTTCGCCGGCGCCGCCGTCGAACGCTTCCTGGCTACCGGGAACGCGCGTGAACTGCGCAGCGCCCGCCGCAACTTCATGCGCGCCCACGGCCGCGTGTTCTTCATCCTCGGCATCATGCAGCGCTTCTGGTATTCGAGCGACAAGCGCCGCGAGCGCTTCGTCAGCATCTGCCGCGACGAGGACGTGCAGCGCCTGACCTGGCAGGCCTACATGCACAAGAAGCTGGTCAGGGCGAAGCCGTTCGCGCACGTGAAGATCTTCTTCAAGGACATGGCGCACCTGCTGGGTATCGTGCGCGCATGACCGCAGCGCTCGGCTGGCGCTCGAAGCCCGTGCTGGCGGCGGCGCTGTCGGCCCTCGCAGTCGGGATGCTGGGGATGCTGACCACGGACCTCAGTACCTGGTACTTCAATCTGCGCAAGCCCGAGTGGCAGCCGCCGGACTGGGTGTTCGGGCCGGCCTGGACGACGATCTTCGCGCTGGCCGCAATTGCCGGTGTGCTGTACTGGAAGAACATCGAGGATCGCGAAGCGCGGCTGCGCGTGCAGCTGGCGTTCTTCGCGAATGCGTTCCTGAACCTGCTGTGGAGCCTGCTTTTTTTCCGCCTCCGGCGACCGGACCTCGCGCTCGATGAGGTCGGTTTCCTGTGGGTGTCGATCGTCGTGCTGATCGTGCTGCTCAGGGCGGGCTCCCGGACCGCCGCCATGCTGATCCTGCCCTACCTGTTGTGGGTCAGCTTCGCTGCCTTCCTGAACTACGCGATTGTGCAGCTGAACGCGCCGTTCACTTGATTCGCGCAGGCCTCCTCGTCGACGTGGCGCTGGCCTTCATGGCGCTGGAGTTGTTGCTAGTGATTATCGTTCACCGCAGAACGGGGAGAGGCCCGCAACCGCTCGATATCTGCGCGAGCCTTGTGGCGGGCGGCGCGCTGCTCGTTGCGCTGCAATTCGCGCTGCGCGGCCAGCCGTGGCCCGGCGTGGCGGTTTGCCTGCTGGTGTCGCTCGGCGGGCATGTCTGGGATCTATGGCGCCGCTGGCGCTGAGGACCGCCCCGCCGGTTGACCGGCGCGATGATTAAAGATTATTTACGAGCATTCATCGGCCAAACACGCGAAAATGTGTCTGGGGTAAAAACTGACAGAGGACCTGATGCCTATGGACAAGACTTTTTCTCGCCGCGCGATCCTGAAGGGTGGACTCGTCGCCGGTGCGCTGGTGCCTGCGCTGGGGCTGGTAGCCGGCAGCGCGCAGGCGGCCGACCTGCCGCCGCTGGACCTGAATGATCCGACCGCGAAGGCGCTCGGCTTTGTCGCCGACACGACCAAGGTCGACGACAAGGCGAATCCGACGCACAAGCCGGACCAGCACTGCGGCAACTGCGCGCAGTTCAAGGGCGCCGCGACCGATGCGCGTGGCGGCTGCAACATCTTCATCGGCAAGTCCGTCCCGAACAACGGCTGGTGCAAGACCTGGGCGAAGAAGGTCGGCTGATCGCCACGCAGAGCCGTCAGGCGTTGCAAACCTGAGGGAAAGCCCGGGCGGCATTGCTGCCCGGGTTTTTTTTTCGGGCAACGCTGGCATACGGTGTTGCGGTCCTTACGGGTCAGTGCTGGTTTTTTTCCGGCGTCTTTTCCGGCACCCGCCGCACGGGCTCGGCCGGCACGGTCTCCCGGTGCACAGGCGCTGGCTGCGGACGCTCGACCGGAGCGGGCTCCGGGGCACGCTCCGGGGCACGTTCCGGCGCACGCTCGCGCTCGACTGCCATTGGCGGAGTGAGCACACGATCGTTGGCGGGACGCGGCATCACCGCCGGTCGATCGGGCCGGTACGTGGGACCCGGCGCAGCTGCGGGCGACGGCTGCGAGGGTAGGGTCGTGACCGCGTGCGGCGGCGGCGCGGTGGCGCGCGACCTGGCCGGGTCGGCAGCGGGCGCGGGCGCGGGTGGGGCAAGGTTCGCTGGCGCCACATAGCTACGCCGCAGCGCCTCGGCTGGCGCCACCGTGGTGACGATGACGCGACGCGCATCGCCTGGCGTGGCATAGGCGGCCGGCGGTGCCCTGCGTGCCACCGTCGCGCGAGTGAACACGGCGCGCGGCGGCACGACCACAGCGTGGCCGGGGCGTGGCGGCGGTGCGCCACTGCGCGGCGAGGGCGCGATCGTGTTGGTGACGGTCGTCACGAGCTGCGCAGCGGGCAGCGCCTGCGCCGTGAGATTCACCCGGCGGGCGCCCGTGAAGGCCTCCGGGGCAACCGCGATCGCGGCACCCGGCACCGCCTGGTTGGCGTAGTGCTGCGGCGCTGCGGCGCCCCGCATATCGATCGTCTCGGTATTGTTGAGGTAAGTGTTGGTCACGTTGACCCGTTGCAGGTAGGCCTTGCTGACGCCGCGCGACGGTCTGTAGACCTCGTTGTAGCCGAGCGGAAACCAGGCCACCTCACCGCCGCCGCCTCGCCCCCAGACAACGAGTGCCGGAGCGTACACGGGGCGTACCGACAGCTGGCCGGGCACCCAGCCCCAGCCCCGGGGCAGATGCACCCAGCGCCCGTAATGGAAGGGCGCGAAGCCCCACGGCTCTGCATCGATCCAGGTCCAGCCCCACGGTGCGATCCACGACCAGTAGCCCTGCGAGTAGGGCGCCCAGCCCGTCGCCACCTGCGGATACCAGACCGCACCGAGGTCCGCATCCGTCTGCCAGTTGCCGTTGCCGTCGAGTTCTTCGTAGCCGGCAACGTCCCGCGACAGGAAATTGGCCGAGAGCGCGGCGTCCTCGCGCTGGTCGCGCGCCACCGACCATTGATCGAGCGCATCGGGCGGCGCCAGGTCGCTGAACTCCACTCCGAGCGTGCCGCTGCCGCGGAATTGGCCGGCCTGTTGCGCGAGCAGCGTGAAACTCTGCGACTCGCCGGCCACCTCCGCCTGTCCCTGCCAGACCGCGACACCGACAGCGTCGCCACTCGCGTTGACGTCGATGCGGTACTCACCGGGCTGCACCAGGGTGACCGCACTGTTCGGTGTGTCGACCTCGAAGGTCTCGTCGGGAGACAGGTAGCGCAGGCGCAGATTCATCGAACCCGACGTGAGCCGCAGCTGGGCGACCTGGTCGGTGACGGCGAGGAACTCGATCCCGGAGTTCGCGCCCAGTCGTATCGCAGCCGCGCCCAGATGCAGTTCGGCGCGCGAGTTGGCGTCGACCCACAGTCTGTCGCCGCTCGTCAGCGGCCGGTTGGCGAGATCGGCGGTCCAGTCCGCGGCACCCGCCGGCTGCGCCGCGGCAGCGCCGTCCACGACGTCCACCAGCGCCACACGTCCGGGAGGATCCTGATCGTCCGCCCACGCGACAGGCACCGCGGCCAGGGCGAGCGATGCCATCAGGCAGGACAGTCGCAGGAGTTGCAGCGTGGAGCGCATGTTCAATGGCCGCCTGCGTCCAGACCGAGGGCGAGCGCACCGAGCACGCCGGCCTGCGCACCGAGCCCCGGGCCCACGATGTAGGATCCTGCAGGCCCCAGCAGCTCCTGGCGATCGATATACCCCTGCAGCCAGTGTTGCAGGCGGCCATGGATCAGCGGCAACAGTCGCAGCTGGTTCATGACGCCCCCGCCCATGATGATGCGCCGCGGCGATACGGTCAGCACCAGTGCCTGGCACATCTGGCCGAGATAGTCGGCCTGGATTTCCCATTGGGGATGAGTCTCCGGGAGCCGGTCCAGGCTCGTGCCGCTGCGCGCCAGGATCGCCGGACCCGAGGCCAGGCCCTCGAGGCAGTCGCCATGGAATGGACAGGTCCCCTGGAACCCCGCATCCAGCGGATGGCGGCGCGGAAACACATGCCCGATCTCCGGATGCAGCAGGCCGTGCAGAGGCTTGCCGTCGACCAGCACGCCACCGCCGATCCCGGTCCCGACCGTCACGTACACGAGGTCGGCGACGTCACGCGCGGCCCCCCAGCGGTGCTCGCCGATAGCGGCGGCATTGACGTCGGTATCGAAACCGATCGGGCAATCGAACTCGCGTGCGAGCGTGCCGGCGACGTCGGTCATCGCCCAGCCGGGCTTGGGTGTACGCACGATGTAGCCGTACTGCGGTGACGTCCGATCCAGCTCGACCGGGCCGAAGGAGCCGACGCCGATGGCCGTCAGCGGCGCGGTCGCTGCGCTCTGGCGGCGCAACGACGCCACCATCGCGGCCAGCGTCGCCTGCGGATCGGTGGTCGGAAAACGCTCCTCGGAAAACAGCTGGCCCGACTCGTCGCCGACGGCGCAGACGAACTTGGTACCGCCGGCCTCGACTGCACCGATCATGCAGCGCCCGCGAGGAAGTTGCGGCAGCTGCCGAGCCCCACATCGTTCGCCGGCAGCCGCGTACAGATACCCTGCATGCGGGCGCGGATGGCCCTGACGTCGGCATCGTGGGCGTGCGACGAATTCCATTGCCGCACGCGGGTATCCAGCCGCTCCAGCCCCTTGCGGCTGCGCGCCGAGATCCGGTCCGGGCCGTCCAGCGACGCGAGCACCTTGCCTGCGACCGCGCGGATGCGCTGCGCATCGTCGGGGGCGAGACGCAGCAGCGCGCCCAGATAGACATTCCCCCACTGGAAGCGGGTCGCATCCCCCTGGGATTCGCGGTAGGCGCGCTCGTACCAGTCGAGCGCCGCAGCGGCGTGCCCGTGCTGTTCCTCGAGTTCACCGAGATCGTCCATGTAGTAGTAGGGGGCCCGTGCCGTCAGGATCTCCCCGCGCAGCAGCGCTTCCTCCGCCGCATCGTCACCGAGCTGGTCATAGATGAAGGATACGGCGTTGACCACACCGGCACGGACATAGGGCTGCGTCGTGCGGGCGAGTGCGACAGCGACGCGGTGGCGCGCATCCTCGGCGAGGGAAGCCGGCAACGGGGCCGGAGCCGCAAACAGCCGCGCCGCCTCGAGTTTCATGCCGACCGCATACAGCTGGTCGGCGTCGATGCGCCCCGGATTGTTGGCGACCTGGTCCATGGTCCGCTCCCAGTCGTGCTGGAAACTGGCGCTGGCCGCAGGCCCCGTCGCGGTGACCGCGGCAAAGAACTCCTTGTCCAGGCCCTCGAGCACATCGACGACCGCGGGTCCGCGCACGGGGTCGGCCACGATCGATGCGACGTCCGCGACCGAATCCGGCGACAGCGCCAGCGTGGTCGCGGTCACCGTCAGGCGGGCGCGCTCCACGGCCGTCAGCTGCGGACAGCTGTGCGCCGCACCCGCCAGGGCAGCCGCCCGGGATTTGCGCACCTCGGCCGGGATGTCGGCGAGTTCCCAGGCGTAATAGGCCAGCCGCCGGCAATCCGCCTCGGTCAGCGCCGTCGCCGCGGTCTGCAGCGTAGCGAGCACCTCATCAATCGGCCGGATGTCGCCCTGTGCGTTGTCCAGCAGGTCAGCATAGAGGGCGAGGTCGAGACCACCGGACAGTCGCGTCACCTCGCGCCGGTCAGGACGCAGGATCACAACCGTCGGGTATCCCCCGACATGAAAGGTTTCGCCCCACTTCTGCGCCCCCGGATCATCGCCATCGAGGTAGACGGCAACGAACTGGCGGGTCCTGGCGATGAAGTCGGCGCGCGCGAACACGGAAGACTTGAGCTGCTGGCACGGCGGACACCATTTGGCTCCCCAGTACAGGAACACCGGTTTGTCCTGCCGCGCCGCCAGTTCGAAGGCACCGGCGACATCGCCGGGGTACCAGTCGATGCCGGGCACGTCCGCATGGTTCGGGCTGGGGACAGCTGCCGCCAGCGCCATCGACGAGGCTGCGAGAATTGCTGCAAGCGCGAATGGCCGCCGCAGGCGCCCGCCAATATGTAAAGGCATGGACCGCATTCTCCCCCCCATCTCCGGCCAACATTTGCGGATCGGTGACGTATACTAAATCAACATGCCAATGGACCCAGAAACTTTTCCCAGGGTGCGCGGCGGCCGCACGCCGGCCCCATCGCTGGCTGCGGAGCCGAACAGCGCCACGGTGCTGTTCGTCGACCTGCGTGGCTATACCGGGATCGCGGAGCGCCTGCCAGCGCCGCGCGTCGCGCGGCTGCTCGAGGAACTGTGCGGGGTGCTTGGCCTCGTGATCGAACAGCACCGCGGCAAGATCTACCACATTGCCGGCGATGGCCTGATGGCCGGCTTCGGCCTGCGCGGTACCGCGAGTGACGGCGCAACCGAGGCGCTGGAGGCGGGGCGGCAGATGCTGCGCCAGTTCGTGCCGATCGCCGCACGCTGGCGCCAGGAACTGCAGATCGACACCGGGATCGGCATCGGCATTCACTACGGCGAAGTTGCCCTCGGCCTGCTCGGCCCCTCGGGTCACAAGAAGGCCACGCTGGTCGGAGACACCGTCAACGTGGCCGCGCGGCTGTGCAACCGGGCACGCGCCGGCGAAGTGCTGTTCTCCAGCGCCGTGGCTACCGCGATCGGCGCCGCCGCCGCCGCCGGGGACGCCGTGACATTCGTGCAGTTGCCGCAGTTCGAACTGCGCGGCCGCATCAATCCTCTCGACATCTGGTGCGTGCCTGCGCTCGCGCGGCTCGCGATCTGACCCCCCGGAGAGCGCGATTGCGCTTCATGCCTTGCAACATTGCCACTCAATTTCCCTATCTGCCGGAGATCCATCCCCGTGAATACCCGCCGCCTCGCCGTGAAGCCGTTACTGCCCCTCGTCACAGCCGCCGTCAGCCTGGCGCTCGCCACGGCTGCCCACGCCCAGACCGCAGATACGTATAACGACCCGGCTCCGGGACAGCTGACGATCCCGTCGCTGATCATCGGCAGCGCCGACTTCGAGAATCTGGTGGTCACCGTCACAGGTCTCGTGGCCCAGCCCACCGGCAGCTATGCCTTTGAATTCGGCGATTTCTACGACACCACCAACAATGACCTGATCATCGCGGCGGTCACGCTCGGCGCCACGACCTACTACAACCCGGTGGTCTCGATCGGCGGCGTGGTGTCGATCGGCAATGTCGACGGCGCGGCCACCTATGCCAATGGCACGCTGTTCCTGCCAGCCGTGCAGATCGTCGGTGGACCGCTGTACAACGGCGTCAGCGCAACGATCTCGGCGGGCCAGGTGAAGAGCATCGGCGGCGGAATGCCGACCGTCAGCCAGAATACCTACGACCCCTCGACGGGGCTGCTGACGATTCCGGTAATCGAATACAACAACCGGTTCTACACCAACGTGGTCACCGGCATCACCCTCAGTGAAGTGTCCCATGTCGTGGGCCACGAGGGACTCGATACCGTGGTGTATTCGTTCACCGGGAATGCGGACGGCGCCAATCCCGGCACGACGCTGATCCAGGGTGCGGACGGCAACCTCTACGGCACGACCGCCGATGGCGGCGGTGCGGGATACGGGACGGTGTTCCGCGTGTCGCCACAGGGCGCGCCCACTGTGCTGTACACGTTCACCGGCACCGGTAACGATGGCGCCTACCCCGGAGCGGGGCTGGTCGAGGACGGTCAGGGCAACTTCTACGGCACGACGACTGCCGGCGGCAGCTTCGGCAATGGCGTGGTGTTCGAGATCGCAGCGAACGGTACCGAATCAACGCTGTACTCATTCGGTACGGCGCCAACGGATGGCGCCTACCCCAACGGGCTGGTGCTGGCGGCCGACGGCAACCTGTACGGCACGACGGCCAACGGCGGCGGTACGGCGGACCTCGGCACCGTGTACAAGGTCACCATCACCGGCGGAGGCGCCCCGACACTGACGACGCTCCATACGTTCGCAGGGAGCCCGACGGATGGCGCCTATCCGTATGCCAGTCTGATCCAGGCCAGGGACGGATTCCTCTACGGCACAACCTTCGGCGGCGGCAGCCAGAACTCCGGCGCGATCTTCAGGATCTCGACGACGGGCTCGCCGGCGATGCTGTATTCATTCGCCGGCGGTGGAGCGGTCGCGGCCGGCACCGATGGCGTGTTGCCGGGAGCGAGCCTTACCCAGGCTGCCGACGGAACGCTGTACGGCACGACCGAGTACGGCGGCACGAACGGCGTCGGGAGCGTGTTTGCGTTCAATCCCTCCACGCTGGTCGAGACTCAGGTGTATTCCTTCGCGGGCTCCGGCGGCGTCCCCGGCAGCGCCGATGGTGCCTATCCGTTTACGGGGGTCATCATCGGAACGGACGGCAACCTGTACGGCACGGCGCCCTATGGCGGCGCCTACAACGAAGGGACGGTCTACCAGCTGACGACCAGCGGGACTGCGACGACGCTGTATTCATTCAATGGCGACGATGCGCTGGCCGGCAGCAGCGACGCCGCCTACCCGAACGCCGTGATACAGGCGAGCGACGGCAACCTGTACGGAACGGCCTACGACGGCGGCACGTCCAACGCCGGCGCCGTGTTCAAGCTCGCGCCCTGAGGACGATTCAGAGCGCGGCGACCTCGACCAGACAGTCGTAGAAGGCCGGCGCGCGGCCGATATCGGTCAGGCGCTGGTGGGTGAGTTCGTTGACATTGGTTCCGGCGGGACCCAGCTTGCGCCACCACACGCCGAGGCCGACGACGACGCCGGGCCGCGCCCGCTCGCTGATGCTGACCCGGCAGCGGTATTCGCCGCGGTCGTTGAAGGTGCGCACAATCGCGCCATCGGTCAGGCCGCGCACGGCAGCATCACGGGGATGAATCTCCAGCAGAGGCTCGCCCTCGATGCTGCGCAGACTGCGGACGTTGACGAAGCTGGAATTGAGGAAATGGCGCGCAGGCGGCGAGATCATCGACAGTGGATAGCGCTCGGCGAGATCCGGTGACGACAGCCGGGACTCGTAGGGGACCAGGTAATCCGCGGCCCCGAACCCGGCTGGTGCGAACTGCGCGCGGCCGTTTGCCGTATGATAGCCGCCGTTCGCAAATGGCGCATCGGGAATATCCTGCCTTATCCAGCCGTCGCGCTGCAGGCGCGCAAAGTCGATCTCGGGACCGAAGGCCTGGGCGCCCAGTTCAACATCCGTGTCGCTGAAACAGGGTTCCGTGTACCCCATGCGACGGGCGAGTTCACGGAACACTGCCGTATTCGGCCGTGCCTCGCCGCGCGCCGCGATTGCCGGCTCGTTGGCCAGCACCCAGGTGTGGCCGTAACTCGTGTGGACATCGAAGTGTTCGAGCTGCGTCGTCGCCGGCAGCACGTAATCAGCGTAATCCGCCGTATCCGTCTGGAACTGTTCCAGCACCACCGTGAACAGGTCCTCGCGCGCGAAGCCCGCGACGACCTTGCCTGACTGCGGAGCGACCGCGACCGGATTGCTGTTGTAGACGATCAGTGCCTCGATGCGCGGCCCGAACTGCGCCGACGGCTCGCTGAGCAGCGCATCGCCGATGGTGCTCATGTTGATCGTGCGCGGCGTGCGCCCGGCGAGCAGGTCGGGGCGCTCCAGCACGTCGTCCTGCGTCGGCGACCAGCCGCCCGCCGACAGCAGCAAGCCGCCGGCGCGGTCGCGCCACGCGCCGGTCAGGCAGGGCAGGGCCGCGATCAGGCGCACGGCGCTGCCGCCGCCGCGCACGCGCTGCATGCCGTAGTTCAGACGGATCGCGGCACGCTTCGCCAGCGCGTAGTCCCGGGCGAGGGCGCGCACTTCATCCGCGCGGATGCCGCAGGCGACCGCAGTGCGCTCCGGCGTCCAGGGCAGCGCCCGCTCCCGCAGCTGCGCCCAGCCATCCGTATGGCGATCGATATAGTCCTGGTCCAGCCACTCGTTTTCAATCAGTTGCTGCATCAGGCCGAGCGCCAGTGCGCCATCGGTGCCGGGCATCAGCGCAATGTGCTGGTGGCACTTGTCCGCCGTCTCGGTGCGCCGCGGATCGATGCAGATCAGTTTCGCTCCAGAGCGCTTGGCTTCCTGCGCAAAGGTCCAGAAGTGCAGGTTCGAGGCGATGCTGTTGCTGCCCCAGATCAGGATCAGGTCGCTCTCGCGGAAAAACTCGACATGCATGCCGAGCTTGCCGCCATAGGTGGCGGCGAGCCCGGTGCCGCCGGCACTCGCACAGATCGTACGGTCGAGCCGGGAGGCCCCGAGGCGGTTGAAGAACCGCGCCGCAATCGACTCGCCCTGGACCATGCCCATGGTCCCGGCATAGCTGTAGGGGAGGATCCCCTGCGGATCGCGTGCGGCGATCGCCAGCAGGCGCGTGGCGATGTCCTGCAGCGCGACCTCCCAGCTCACCGGCTCGAACTGCCCGCTGCCCTTCGGTCCGCTGCGCCGTAGCGGATGGAGCAGCCGCTCGGGGTGATAGACCCGTTCGATGTAGCGCGCAACCTTGGTGCACAGGGCCCCATGCGTCGGAGGATGATCCGGGTCGCCCTGGACCCTGACGGCAACGCCATCCTCGACCGTCACGCGGATCGCGCAGGTATCGGGGCAATCGTGGGGACAGGCGGCGTGGACGGTACGGGTAGCCATGGTGACCTCAGATGGCGTCGGAGAGGATCCGGTCGATGGCTGCAAGTTCTGCAGCGTCAAAAGCGAGCCTGCCGAGAGCGGCGAGATTGTCCTCGAGCTGGTCCACCCGGCTCGCGCCGATCAGCGCACTCGCCATACTGGGCTGGCGCAGGACCCAGGCCAGCGCCAGTTGCGCCAGGCTCTGGCCCCGTGCAGTGGCGATGCCGGCGAGCGCCGTGACCCGGCTGCGGGTGTCCTGCGTCAGCTGCGCGGCCGACAGCGACACGGAGCCCCTGCCGGCGCGTGAATCGGCGGGAACCCCGCCGGCATAGCGGTTGGTGAGCAGGCCCTGCGCGAGCGGCGAGTACGCGATCGCGGCGACGCCGCGTGTTTCGAGCAGCGCGAACAATCCATGTTCGGCGTCGCGCTGCAGCATCGAGTAACGCATCTGGTGCAGCAGGCAGGGCACGCCCTCGGCCTGCAACGCAGCGAGCGCCGCTGCGGTCTGCGCGGCGTCGTAATTCGAGATGCCGACGTAGAGGGCTTTGCCTGACCGGACTGCATGGGCCAGCGCACCCATGGTCTCCTCGATCGGCGTCGCGGGGTCGGGACGGTGCGAGTAGAAGATGTCGACGTAGTCGAGCCCCATGCGCGCGAGGCTCTGGTCGAGGCTTGCAAGCAGGTACTTGCGCGAGCCCCAGTCGCCATAGGGCCCGGGCCACATGTCGAAGCCCGCCTTCGTGGAAATCACCAGCTCATCGCGATAGGGACGCAGGTCGCGGCGCAGGATCTCGCCGAAGCTCAGTTCGGCGGAGCCGTACGGTGGCCCGTAGTTGTTGGCCAGGTCGAAATGCGCAACGCCGAGGTCGAAGGCGCGCAACAGCAGCGCGCGGCTGCCCTTGAGTGGATCCACGGCACCGAAGTTCTGCCACAGCCCCAGCGAGATGGCCGGAAGCTTCAGGCCGCTGCGACCGCAGCGCCGGTAGGGCATGCCGGCATAGCGCCCGGCATCCGCAGCGTAGACTCCCACTGCGTCCACTTACTTCAGCACCGGGCGCAACCGCGGCTCGCGCCGCGGCGCCTCGAGCCGGAAGTACGCCCTCACGCGCGCAATGAACTGCCGGTCCGTCATCTTGCCGACCGACTCGACCTCGGCCAGCAGCGCCCCGAGCCCCTCGCGCGCCAGGTGCTTCTTCAGTTCGAGCTTGGATTCCCCCGGACCGCACAGATAGATCCGGCGCGCATCGCGTACCGCGGCCGTGACCATGTCGTAGTAGGTGCCGAGATGACGGGTCAGCGCCCGCTGGCGCCGGTCATCCGCGGGAACCTGTTTTGCCTCGTAGGCTCCGGCCACGGCATCGGCGGCACGCTGCGGATGCTTCTCCACGTTCGAGACGATCAGCGAGGTGTGCTGCCCATCCGCGCTGACCGCGACGATCAGCGCCTTGCGATGGTCGATCCAGACCCCGGCTTGGGATTTCATGCAACCATTATGCCTTCGGTCCCCGCTCTTGGGTACCCGCCGCGGATGGCGGTTTGCGGCGCCGCGGTGCATAGTGCGGCGGGGAAATACCGGACAGGGGAAGACCGAGCATGACTGACAATCCCGCCATCCTGCGCCGCGGCCGCGAACTGCGGCGCGCCCGCGCACAGAAACAGGCGGTCAAGTACCCGTACATCCGCCGCAAGCTCGCGCCCGTCGAGCTGCTGAGCCTCGAGGCCGTCGAGATCATCGAGGCCAACGCCGAGACGATCCTCGAGGAGATCGGCATCGAGTTCCGCCGCGACCCGGAGTCGCTGCGCCTGTGGCGCGAGGCCGGCGCCGACGTGCAGGGCGAACGCGTGCACATCCCGCGCGGCCTGGCGCGCCGGCTGCTGCGCACCGCACCGGCCGAGTTCACGCTGCATGCCCGCAACCCCGAGCGCACGCTGCGCTTCGGCGGCGACGCCACCGTGTTCTCGCCGGTCGGCGGGCCGCCGTTCGTCTCGGACCTGGACCGTGGCCGACGCTACGGCACGCTCGAGGACCTGCAGAACTTCATCAAGCTCGCGCACATGGCCCCGGCGATCCATTTCTCCGGCGGCTGCATGGTCGAGCCGATGGAAATCCCGCCGAACAAGCGCCACCTGGACGTCCAGTACTCATTCTTCCGTTACAGCGACCAGGCCTGCGAGGCGACGCCGGAGACGCCGGGCCATGCGCGCGATGCCATCGACATGGCGCGCGTGCTGTTCGGCGCCGACTACGTCGCCGCTCAT
>Ga0302320_10005226_pt1 | contig 29212 bp, 17 predicted proteins | sample Bog_T0_3_FD_202130 | JGI IMG/M metagenome (GOLD analysis project Ga0302320, IMG submission 202130) | Peat permafrost microbial communities from Stordalen Mire near Abisko, Sweden - Bog_T0_3 | ecosystem: Environmental > Terrestrial > Soil > Wetlands > Peat | place: Sweden: Abisko, Stordalen Mire...
AATGGCCAATTTAGATTCCGGCTTTAGCCGCTGCGGAATTGCAAATTACTGAAAACAAAACCGCAGGGGCTAAAGCCCAACATGATTTTGTTGCTCTTCCGGCACGACTGAAGTCGTGCCCTGACACCTTTTGCAGTCTCAATGGAATTTTGCAAGAGGCTCACCAACTTGAGTTTGCCCGTTCGGTCGCCTGTCGAACCTCATTCCGGCGCATCGCCAGGTAAGGAGCATCGCCAGGTAATTTGATGCAACGTTTCTCCGCTGCCTCGAACCCCACAATCGGATAGAACTCCCTCCGGGGCCGCATGGCAAGTGCCTGAGGCCCCTTTTCACAACACTCCGCGCTAACGTTAGCCCACTCGGCCGCACGCTCCGGACAATCATTTGGCCACCAAAGCTCACCGGGCAAATCCCACGGTTCAAGGCGTGACCGCCCCCGGCTCTCCCTGAACCCTGACCCCTGATCCCTGATGTAAACTGAATCCGCCATGCTCCTCGCCGCCCTCCGCGATAAAGTCCTCCGCGCCAACCGCGAAATTGCCCGCCGCGGACTCGCTCCCCACACCTTCGGCAACGCCAGCGCAATCGACCGCTCCGGCCCCGAGCCGCTCGTCGTCATCAAGCCGAGCGGCGTGGACTACGCCTCACTCACCCCCGCCGATCTGGTCGTCACCAACCTCGACGGCAAAATAGTCGAAGGCAACCTCCGCCCATCAAGTGACCTGGATACACATACATACCTCTACCGCGAATTCCCCCAGATCGGCGGCGTCGTCCACACCCACTCCGAGTTCGCAACCTCCTGGGCCCAGGCTGGACGCCCTATCCCCTGCCTCGGCACAACCCACGCCGACTACTTCCACGGCCCCGTTCCCGTCACCGAGCCCCTCACCGCCGAGGAGGTCGCCGAGGCCTACGTCCGAAACACCGCCGCTGTCATCGTCCGCCGCTTCCGCGCAGAGAACCTCGACCCCCTCGCCGTTCCCGGCGTTCTCGTCGCCGGCCACGCCCCGTTTGTCTGGGGAAAAACAGTCGCGGAAGCTGTCCAGCACGCCGATGTCCTTGAATACATTGCCCGTTTAGCCTTCCGCACCATCCTGCTCCGCTCCGCATTTGACCTTTCTGGTGCATCCGATTTCGCAATCCCGGCCTGCGTTTCTGAACATCACTACCAGCGCAAGCACGGCCCCAAAGCCACCTACGGCCAACTCTGAACCACCCCCTCAAACCACTCAGAATCCGTACCCCTGCAAGTCGCCATTTTGCTGCTTCGGGCCGCGCAACTTGCCAGAATCGCCCCAGCAATTCGGTCCCCTTTTCCCATGCAGCCCAATAACCCGCCTCTACTCAAGTAGCTACCAATTTCCATAGATCAATCCTTTTTAATGTAGTCACCCTACTGTTTCCTGCATTATCCACAGATTCTCTTCGGCGCCCGGTTGACGTTTCCCGCAACAGGGCGTCACTATCTCGCGTATTCTCAATCGATTGCCAGCAGGTTTGCGGTGAGTCGCGCATTTCTCCCACATGGCAACCGACGTGCAACAGAAGCCATTGATGTAGAGAGCCCTCCCATGGAAACCAGCCTCTTCAACCGTTTGCAGGCGACCCTGCTGGCCCTGGCCACTGCCGGTCTGATCCTGCTGGCGCTGTTGAATCTGCGTCAGGAGCGCCAGTTCCAGCAGCCGGACGACGGCGTCTGGTGGCGCGAAGTCCCAGGGGGGGGAGGCCTCGAAGCCGACAAAGTACTTCCCGATATGCCCGGCCAACGCGCCGGAATTCAGGTGCACGACCTGCTGACCGCGGTGGACGACACCCCCATCGCGCGCGTTTCCGACCTGGAGCGCATTCTTTATCCCATCGGCAGCTATGGTCAGGCGGACTACACCATCACCCGCGCCGGCATTCCTCTGGACCAGCCGGTCAAGGTCATTCCCGAACCCCTGGACCGCAGCCTGTCCCAGGCGCAGCGCATCATCGGGCTGGTCTATCTGGCCATCGGCATTTACGTTCTGTTCCGCCGCTGGACCGCGCCCCGCGCCACTCACTTCTACCTCTTTTGCCTGGTTTCGTTTGCCCTCTTCGCACTGAAGTATACGGGCGAGCTTGACCCGCTGGACTGGACCGTTTTCTGGGCGAACGTTGTGGCCGAATCGCTCCAGCCCGCGCTCTTCCTGCATTTCGCGCTCAGTTTCCCCGAGGAGCGGTTCAAGAGCATCCGCCGCCGCTGGCTCTTGCCTCTGGTCTATGCGCCGGGCGCGGGACTGCTCGGCCTGTGGATCTGGACCATTGCGACAAGGCAGGCAACCGAGCTGCTCAAGCACAAGCTGGACCAGACCGGCACCGCCTACGTGGCCGCCTACTATATGCTGGCCGCACTGCTGTTCCTGCGCAGTTACAGCCGGGCAAACACCCCCCTGCTGCGCCAGCAGTTGAAATGGGTCACGCGCGGCACGTTGCTGGCGGTTCTGCCTTTCACGCTGTTTTACGCAGTCCCGTTCCTTCTCGACCTGCATTCGCCCCGCCTGCTTACCAACCTGGCCGGCTTTTCCATGGTCATTCTCCCCCTGACCTTCAGTTGGGCCATCGTTCGCTACAGGCTCATGGACACCGACCTGATCTTCAAGCGCGGCGTGGCCTACACGCTGGCCGCCGGCTTGCTGGCCGGCGGTTACTTCGGCATCATTGCGCTCATTACCCTGGTGGTCCACACCCGCCTGCCCGACACCGTGCGTGAGTGGGGCCTGGTGCTTACCATTCTGATCACTGCCGCCATCTTCGACCCCCTCAAGCGCCGCATTCAGAGCTGGGTGGACAAGGCCTTCGATCGCCATCGCTACGACTACCGCCAGGCGCTCGTTGAATTTGGCCGCGGCCTCAGTTCGGAGACCAATATCGAGGCCCTGCTCGCCTCCATCGTGGAGCGGCTGCCCAGCACCCTGCTCGTAGCCCGCGTAGCGATTTTTCTCACTGAGGATTTTGGCCGCCTGCGCCTCGCCGCCGCCCACGGACTGCCTGCCCCATTCGACCAAGGCCCCACGCAGGACCGGTTCAACTCAGGCTCGCTCGCTTTGGGCTTCCTGGACTTCGACCAGGCGAAAGACCACTCGCATATCTTCCTTGAAAACGCTCAGCAGGCTCTGCACCTGCCTGAAGACCAGCAGCTCTCAGCCGCGCTCCTCGACCTCAATTACTACTTGCCTTGCCGGGTCGCCGCAGGCCAATTGCAGGCCGGCGAAGTGAATGCATCCGGGCCGGCCGCCACGCGCACCATTGCCGTCATCGGCCTCGGCCGCACCATCGGAGGCGACTTCCTCTCCAGCGAAGACGTCGAGCTGCTTGAGTCCCTGGCCAGCTACATCGGCATCGCCCTCCAGAACGCGAGCCTCTACGCCCGCCTGCAAGAAAAAATCGGCGAATTCGAACGGCTCAAGGAGTTCAACGAAAATATCGTCGAATCCATCAACGTCGGCATCCTGGCCATCGATCTCGACGACCGCATCGAAAGCTGGAATGCGCAGATGGAGGCCATGTACGCCCTCAGCCGCTCTGAAGCCCTCGGGCAGCCTCTTCAGAACGTCTTCCCTATCGAGTTTGTTGAAGCTCTGGAGGGCTTCCGCAACGAGCAGGGCGTGCATCACCTCTACAAATTCCGCCTCACGACGCGCGCCGGCGAGCACCGCACGGCCAACATCGCCATTGCCCCTCTGCTTTCGCGTGACTTTGTCTCCGTGGGCCGCATCATCCTGGTCGATGACATCACCGAGCGCGTCTCGCTTGAAACCCAGCTCGCCCAGGCTGACAAGCTCAGCTCCATCGGGCTGCTGGCAGCCGGCGTTGCCCATGAGATCAACACACCGCTGGCCGTCATCTCCTCCTACGCGCAGATGCTTTCAAAACAACTGAAGGGCGACGCGCGCCTTGGCCCGGTGCTCGACAAGATTACACAGCAGAGCTTCCGCGCCGCCGAGATCGCCAATGGCCTGCTCAACTTTTCCCGCACTTCGACCACGGAGTTTCGCGATACAAACCTCAACCAGGTCATTCGCGACACACTCTCTCTGCTCGATCACCAGTTCAAGACCGCGCAGATCCTCGTCGATCTCGAACTGGACGAGAATCTGCCCCCCATCCACGGCAACCCAGGCAAGCTGCAGCAAGTGTTTCTCAACCTGCTGTTGAACGCCAAGGATGCCATGCCCGGCGGCGGCCGCCTCCGCGTAGCCACGCTCGCCAACGGGCACGTCGAAGCGGTTGTGAACGACTCCGGCTCGGGCATCGCGCCCGAGCACCTCAAGCGCATCTACGATCCGTTCTTCACCACCAAAACCATGCCCAGGCCCGGCGACCGCCGCGGTACCGGACTGGGCCTCTCCGTGTCCTACGGCATCATTCAGGAGCACGCCGGCAAGATTCATGTCGAGAGCGCCATCGGCGCCGGCACAACCTTTCATCTCGAGTTTCCGCTGTTAAGAAAGTCCGTACATGCCTGAGGTCGAACAGCCTTTGAATCTGCCCGTTTCAGCGTCGCCCGCATCCGGCAACTTCGCCGGCGCCAGCATCCCCGCGAGCATTCTGGTCATTGACGATGAGGCCGGCATCCGCGAGTCGCTTGAAGTGCTGCTCACGCTCGAGGGCTATTCCGTCAGAATGGCCAACGACGGCGAGCAAGGCCTGCGCATTCTCGAGCTCGAAAACTTCGATCTTGTGCTCCTCGACCTGGCCCTGCCCGGCCAGAGCGGACTCGAACTTCTGCCGCAAATCAAAGAGCGCCAGCCCGAGCTGCCGGTCATCATGATCACCGCCTACGGCACCGTGGACAACGTCGTTGAAGCCGTCCGCGCCGGCGCGGAAAACTTTGTCCAGAAGCCCTGGGACAACGAAAAGCTGCTGGCCGACATTCGCTCCGCCGTCGCCCGCCATCGCGCTGAAGAAGAGAACCTCCAGCTCAAGCGCACACTCAAGCAGCGCTACAACTTTGTCAACATCGTGGGCAAAAGCGAGATCATGCTCAAGGTCTTCGACCTGGTGGCGCAGATCGCTCCCAGCCGGTCAACTGTTTTGATTCAAGGCGAGAGCGGAACCGGCAAGGAGCTCATCGCCAAGGCCATCCACGCCAACTCACCCCGCCGCGACAAGCCTTTCGTCCCCATCAACACCGGCGCCATGCCCTCTGAGCTGCTTGAATCCACGCTCTTCGGCCACGTCAAGGGAGCTTTCACCTCCGCTGTGGCCTCGAAAAAAGGCCTCTTCGAAGTCGCCAACGGCGGCACGCTCTTCCTCGACGAAATCGCGACCATGGGTGTGGATACCCAGGCCAAGATCCTCCGCGTCTTGCAAGACCGCCGCTTCATGCACCTCGGCGGAATCCAGGAGATTCAGGTGGACGTGCGCATCATCGCGGCCACCAACATCGACCTCCGCCAGGCGGTGCGCGATGGCCGTTTCCGCGAAGACCTTTTCTATCGCCTCAACGTCATCACCGTCGACCTGCCGCCCCTGCGCGCGCGCCGCGAAGACATCCCCCTGCTTGCCAGCCACTTCCTCGACTTCTATGCCAAGGAAAACGACTTGCCTCCGCGCAAGCTCTCCCCCGACGCCCTCCGCGCCATGGTCGATTACGAGTGGCCCGGCAATGTCCGCGAGCTTGAAAACGCCATCGAACGCGGTGTCGTGCTCTCCAGCGGGCCCGTCATAGGCTCCGATCTGCTGCCTGGTCAGATCACCGGCCGCAGCTTCCAGGATGCCCTGCTCGAACACAACCCCAACGCCTCGCTCTTTGACATCCTCGAAGACATTGAGCGCCGCATCATCATCGAGAAGCTGGAGCGCTGCAACGGCAACCAGACCGATGCCGCCGAGCAGTTCCGCATCCCTCTCTCAACCCTCAACCAGAAGATCAAGCGCCTCACCATCGAGATCCGCAAGAAGGGTAGAGAGTAACTCACGTCCTGAGGCAGAGACGCTGCAAGCGGGATCCTCGATTCAAGTGGGAGAACCGCCGGGTTGAAATTGCGGAACCCAACGCGTCTGAGGCGAATTGAGGTCTCGGCGGCTGCCGGCAATCTTGTCAACGCTCGAAGGTTCCTCGCCAGGTCGTCCCTCATTCGAATCTCGCCCCCCGCAGTGCGGCGTCCCTTCGATTTCTGCATCTTGATTTCTGCATCTTAATGAGATGATGTCTGTGTATCGCCCGTCGCCCACGTCCCCGTACAAGCTCCCAACCGGCCGTACCTTCAAGACAAGAGGCGTCACAATGTTGATCCGTTTATCCTTCGACATTCAATTCGAGGTTCCGGCCCCAGTCGCCATGGTCGCGATCCTCAGCGTCCATCCTTCGCGCGTCCCCGATCTGCTGGAGCCGGACGAATTGCAGACGGAACCGAGACTGGAAGTCACCAGCTACATCGACAGTTTCGGCAATCGTTGCACGCGATTCGTCGCACCGCAAGGCCAACTCAGGCTCAGCAGCTCCACGCTCATTCGCGACTCAGGCCTTCCCGATGCGGTCAACTGGTCCGCGCGCGAGCCCGCCGTAGGCGATTTGCCCTACGAAATACTCTGCTTCCTGCTCAACAGCCGCTACTGCGAAGTCGATCGCTTTTCAAATATCGCCGTCGAACTGTTCGGAGAGATCCCATCCGGCTGGGGCCGCGTACAAGCCATCTGCAACTGGGTCCACAACCATGTGGCGTTCAACTATCAGCATGCCCGGCCCACAAAAACCGCCCTGGATGTCTTTACGGAACGCGTCGGCGTTTGCCGCGACTTTCAACATCTCGCCATCACGTTCTGCCGCGCACTCAACATTCCAGCCCGCTATGCAACCGGCTATTTGGGCGACATTGGCGTCCCCGTGGTCCTGCCCATGGACTTTAGCGCATGGTTCGAAGTCTACCTTGACGACCGCTGGTGGACATTCGATGCCCGCAACAACCAACCCCGGATTGGCCGCGTGCTCATGGCAACCGGCCGGGACGCCGCCGATGTAGCCATGACAACTTCCTTTGGCCAGGCAGACCTGCGCCACTTCTTCGTAGTCACTGAGGAAGAAGCGGCAACTTCTGCTGATTCCAATCCCTACTTATCCAACGGCGCGTAATACCCTTCCCGCGTCACCACCACCAGATCGTCCTTGTTCGCCTTCAGCGCAATCTTGTGGAACCCGCCTTCCTTGTCCACCACATCCGGCGTATAAGTCAGCAGATACTGCCCGCGAAGCTCCTCGGCGATCTGCGCGTAGATCTCGTCCAGCTTGTCCTTGCCCTTGGCCTCGAAGTACCGGCCTCCGGTGCGGGCGGCAATCTTCTCCATGATCTTCTTGCCGTCTACCGAGGACTGGCTGGAGCCACCCCCGCCGCGTCTGCCCCCTCCGCCGCCGGGATAACCGCCGCCGCCCCCCGGATAGCCTCCGCCGCCACCGCCGGGATAGCCTCCGCCGCCCATTCCGCCGCGCCGCCCGCCCTGGCCCGGATAGCCATTGCTTCCGCTGCTCTCCTGCTCGCCCTTGAAGTAGATGGTGTAAATAGCCACATTGGCCCGGTCCGCCGCGTCCACAGCGTCGTTCAGCGTCTCCTTGCTGCCCCGGTCCACCCCGTCTGAGAAGACCACCAGCGCCTTGCGCCCGTCCTTGGGCTTCATCAGCTCATCCGAGGCCAGAAAGATCGCGTCGTAAAGCTGCGTGCCGCCGCCGCCGCGGCTGCGCGACTGCTGCCCGCTGCTCCGGTCATCCCCGCTGGTCTCCGGTCCCTGGCTCGAGTTCTGCGAAGCCCGCGTCGGCCCCATCTCGTCCAACTCGTGGTGCAGCTTGTCCCTGGAGTTGGTAAAGTCCTCCAGCAGCTCAACCTCGCGGTCAAAGTGGAGCAGGAAAGCCTGGTCTCTTTGAGGGCCTGCCTTGGGATCGGCCGGAAGCATCAAATCCACAAACTTCCCCGCCGCCTTCCGCTCGTTTTCCAGAGCCCCTGAAACGCTGCGGCTCGTATCCACCAGCAACCCCACCCGGAAAGGCAGGCTGCTCTCCCGCGTAAAGCTCTTGATGGTCTGCGGCCGGCTATCCTCGGTCAGCGTAAAGTCGCCGATCTTCAGGCTGGTCACCAGCGCACCTTTTTTGTCGCGCACGGTCACCGGCAGAACCACCTCCCGCGCCTGAATCTTCAATGTGGTGACCGGCTGGTTGGAAGCGGGCTGCTGCGTAGCGGACTGCTGGGCCAAACCGGCCACGGCCAGCCACGGCAGGCCTAGCATCAAGGCGGTACAGGGGAAAACGCATCGATTTCTCATCATGATTGGTCGAGACACACTTTCATTCCATTAGACGGGGCAAACCTCACTCCGTTGACTAGGCCGTTGACTCGCCCGGCGGGCCCAGCTCCGATTCCAGCCAATCATAGCCTCCGCTGCCCGTCAAGGTCACAAGGACGCGCCGAAGCCGCTCAACAAATCAAATTCAGTTGGATTTTGGAAACAAGAAATGAGCCTTCGCAGCCCTAACGAGAATCGTCCCCGTGTTTTATGATTGAGAACCTGACGATTGAGAACCTGGCGAGTGGATTTACACGATCGAGCCAGGCTGGCTCAGTAACGGAATCATCCCGCCTGCCCGCTTGGAATTCCGCAGCGCGCGCAGAATGCGCAATCCATCGCTTGACGGAAGCGGCAGGAGATTCACGACGCACAGTACCATGTTGCAAAAGGCGAGTTGAGGCCCTATCAATGGCAAGAACAGAAGAGATACAAGGCATAGATTCGTCAGCGGGCCTGCACACGCGATGAGAAGATCATCCCGGCGCCGGCTGGCACAGCCCCTCCGATTGTAGGCGCCGCGCAGACAGAGCCCGAACTCACGAACCGGAACTCCAAGCACCGTTGCAACCGCCATGTGCCCCACCTCGTGAAGCAGCAGGCTGGCTACGATCATGGCTCCTAACGCCAGGCCGCGCCATAACCCACAAAGCCGGATACCAATCAGGATGCAAAAGGCAACAACAACCCATCCCGTAGCGTGCATGCGAAACGGCACTACGAATCTGTACATGCCTATACCTTCGCTCCACTGTATATGGGCGTAATGCATAACTTTGCTCATTTAGAAAGGTACATTACCAAAGATGTTCGCACCTTTGAATGTCCGGCTTTTGGTAACTTCGACTTATCCTCACGCGTTACCTGCGTGAGAGGACAAAAGTCATGAGAATATATCTTAGGTCAAATTCATCAAGCCGGCCTTGCGCTTGAGAATTGAGCTTGAATGATTCGACTCGAAGAGACCACAATCATCGATGCGCCAATGGAACGATGCTTCGACCTCTCCCGCAGCGTCGAAGTGCATTTGCTTGCCAACATTCATTCCGGGGAACAAACTCTCGCCACCGGCGGCGTCACCTCAGGCCTCGTCGGGCTCTCGCAGCAGGTCACCTGGCGTGCAAAGCATTTCGGCGTTTGGCAAAACCTCACCAGCAAGACTACGGCTCTTGAATCTCCGGCCCACTTTCAGGTCACCATGATCCACGGCATCTTTCGTTTCATGCAAGCGGATCATTGGTTTCGGACGCTTCCATCCGGGGCAACTGAAATGAAAGAAAGGTTCCTCGTCGCCGCTCCGCTTCCGCTGCTGGGTCCCTTGGCCGAGGCTCTTTTCCTGCGCCGCTACATGCTGGCCCTGCTGCGCGAGCGCAATGCTGTGATCAAGCAGGTTGCGGAATCCTGCGACTGGCGCCGGTACCTTCCCATCGATTCGCAACTTTACAGCAAAATCAGGGATGATGTACCCAGAGGCCATGCAGCAAAGTCGACGCGACCACCAGGGAGCGGCGACCCTGAATGAATCCCATTGGGCACAGTTTCCCTGATTTTGCTCTAAGACAACAGGCCGCAATAAGAACCGCAGTCTCCTGAATCGCCAGTCAAGTTGAGTGGCAAGACCACCCATCCCTTGAGGAAGGGCTCTCCCATGGCCTTAATCTTTACTTAACAAGCTTATTTTGTTCTATATACAAGGCGGAACGGGCGAGCATCGACTATTTAGTTGACACTAGCATGGGAGAATTGGGATACTTTCCCGCTTGAGAGGTCTGACCGCTTTTGCCTCCCAAATGTTTGTTGCGAATCCCGCGACATCCGGTTCCATCGATCCTCTTTAGCCAAACGTCGTTCACGGAGACATCCAATGCTGCGTCGTCTATCTTTTGCTGTTGCAATCCTGCCTGTGATGTGCACGCTGTCCCTGCTGAATGCCGGAGCGCAGACTCCTGTCGCGCTGCCATACACCATGACAACCATAGGCGGACTCGCGCCCATGACGGCGAGTTCCGGAACGCAGTGTCCGAATCTTCCCTCTGGCGTGAAATCGACGGATGCGTTTGGAGACGGCTGCCTTGCCGTCAACGGCATCTTTGGCGCGGCCGCGCGCGCCGGCGTGGAGGTCGACTCCTTCGGCAACGTCTTCGTCGGCGACGACATCAATAAAGTTCTCCATGTGATTAATCCCTCCACCGGGATCATGACGGTGGCTGCGGGCCTCGGTTCTGCCTGCTCGGCAAAGGTGGATGAATACGGCGACGGCTGCGTGGCTGCGACACAGACAACGTTGAACGGTTTCCGCGGCATCGGCATCGACCCCTATGGCAACGTCATCGTGGCCGGCTACAACGACGACCTGATTCACGTCGTCTGCCGCACCGCTTCGCCGCTTTGCGGCAGCGGCACGCCTTCGGCCTCAAATCCGATTCTGACAGCGGTCGGCAACATGGAATTGGTGGCAGGATGCGCCGCGACCACAACCGGCCTTGGCACCGCTGGGACTGGCCTGGACAACACACCGGCGTTTTCCACAGCCGCTAACACCGTGGCTGCCTTCCAGAACTCCGGCACATGCGGCACTTCCAAGGGGGAGTTGAACACGGCGCGCGGCGCAACCGCGGACGCATATGGCAATGTCTATTACGCGGAAACTGCGCTCGCCCGCTGGCGTGTGGTGTTGGGCCCGCAGACGTATAACGGCGTAACCAATCCGCTGTGGGCAGTCCTCGAAAAGAATCCGTCCTGGACGGCGGTGACTGCGGGCTATGTGTATACCGTTGCGGGTCTCACCTCGACCGCGACCACCAAGGGAAGCACGACTGGCTGCAATGGCACCGGAACCGCGTTGGACACACACGGCGACGGATGCCTATTTACCAGCGGTTCAGTCAACTCAAGCACCAGCGATGCGCAAGGCGTGGCCGTCGATGCAGCCGGCAACATGATCTTCACCGACGCGGGCAACGGCCTGATGCGTGTGTTATTTGTCAGCGGTTCGGGCACGGCGGGCACGGCGATGGTCAACGCCATCGAAATTAACAATGCCGGCATGAGTCCCTCCACGCCGCAGACCGGGTTCTTTTATCCGCTGGCAGGCAACGGCAGCACGAACGGCGTGTCCGCCACACCCACTCTGGGCAACAGCAGGACAGCGCTGGATTCATCGACCCTCAAGTTGGCCACGAGCCCGCAAGGCAATATCTACATTGGCGACAGCACCCGGGTTCTGTTCTTCGACATCAACACCGGCTATATCCGGATACTGTTCACGCAAGTCAGCTCGAACATAGCGGCTGGCAGCTCGTGCACGCTGCCGGTCGGACAAAAGTCCCTCAGTGCCTACAGTGACGGCTGCGCAGCATCAAGCGCTGAATTTGAGAATTCCAACGGCCTCGGTCTTGGCGTAGATGGGCAGGGTAGCGTCTACCTCTACGATGCCAACAGCAACACATCGGGGATGCTGGTCCGCAAAGTTCTCGCACAGGGTCTTGCCGCGCAAACGGTCGGCGTCCCATTGATTCAGACGTTCCAGGCGCATCTTCAGGGAGCAACCTCGCCCTCGTCGACGGTGAAGAATTCAACCAACGGAAATATGAGTTACGGATCACCATCGTGCACGCTGAATGCCGATGATTCCGTGGATTGCAATGTGACGGTGACGGCCACGCCTTCCGAGGCCGGTCTGCGCTCGGCTGAAATGACAGTGTCCAATGCCTCCAGCGGAGAGGCGTTCACGGTTGCCCTGGGTGGAACAGTGACCGGCTCGGTGCTGGCCTTTGACAATGCATCGACGACCACGAACAGCGTCACTACCCCTGTTGCTCCCACGACAAATTCCATCTTCAGCTCGATTACGCCAGCAAGCGTGGCCGTGGATGGCGCGGGCAATGTCTACGCGGCCAGCGGCGCTTCCATTCTGGAGTCGATCGCCGGGACCAGCTACACGCTGTCTTCATCGTTGCCGGCAACGCCCAGCCAGATTGCGGTTGACCAGACCGGTAACGTCTTCGCGGTGGCCAGCGGGCAATCGGTTATCGGAGAACTTAAGGTCACCGCCGCGGGCACGCCCTCGACCTACAGTCTGACCTCGATCTCCTACACCCCAACCAGTGGTACAGCCGCTCCACAAGCCATTGCTTTGGACGTGGCCGGCAATATCTATGTGGCCGATAAGACCACTGAAAGCATCTACCGGCTCTCTCTGGTTGCCAACACTCTGCAATCGCAGATGACGGTCGCCAGCGGCTTCAGCAATCCGGTTTCGCTTGCCGTCGATGGCTCCGGCAACGTTTATGTTGCGGATCAGGGCGCGAGCGCGGTGTACAAGTTGACGCCGGTCGCGGCAGGCGGCTATACGCAAACGACGCTGATCTCCAGTGTCACGCCGGTGGCCGTGGCCGTGGACCCCGCGGGCGATGCCTATGTGCAGAGCGGCACTTCTGTATTTGAAGTTGCCGTCAACGGTTCTGAAGTCACCGTGCTTACCGGGTTGCAGAATCCGACCGGTCTCGCCGTCGATGGCCTCGGCAATGTATACAGCGCCGACGCGCACAACACCAGCATTACGCAGGTGGTGCGCGATGCAGGTTCGTATGGCCCAACCGCCGCCTCCACAACGACCTTCGCTGGCACACTGACCAACATTGGCAATCTCTCCACCGCTCTCAGCCAGACTGACGCGAGCGAATTTCCCCTCACCTTCGGCTCAGGCGCCGGCTGCAGCAGCGCGGCTACAACTTACACCGCGGGCCTGGCATGCACGCTCCAGGCTAACTTTTCTTCGGCAAAGAGTGCGGGCACTCCATTAACCGACCTGGTCACCTTTTCTGCGGCGGGATCGCTGGGATCGGTCACCTTCAACGACCAGGTTCCCGCGGGGCCCACGTCCGTTTCCATCACTGGCTCCGGCAATCCGCTCTATGCCGCCAGCGGCACTGAAGCAACGTACACAATTATCGTGACCGGCATCGCTGCGCCCACCGGCACTTCGATTTCTGTGACGGTAAAGTCTGTTACCGTAGCGGGCTCGACGACCGTCTTCTCGAGCGCCCCCACGCTGAACGCTTCTGGCATGGCAACGGTCAACCTGTCGGGCCTTGCGCCGGGCGCCTACACCATCTCCGCAAATTATGCCGGGGTCACAAATGTCTACGCGCCTTCCAGCGCACAACTGCCCTTCACCATCCAGCAGTTCGTAGCCACAGGGGACACCCGCACCGTCACCGAGCCCGCCTTCCCAGCCGTCTGCACACAGCTCACCGCCGCGCTCACCTCAGTCAGTGACGATATTCCCACCACGGTCGATGCCACCGTGACCAATCTGGATGGCGCACGCATTCAAGCTGCTCTCGCAAGCTGCTCGGGTACCGGGAAGGCCGTTGAACTCTCGGTGGACGGCGCAGGCCACAATGCCTATATCACCGGTCCGCTCTCCATGCCTTCCAACGTCACGCTGCTGGTCGATCCTGGCGTCTACGTCTACTTTTCGCGCAACGTGCAGGATTATGACAAGGTTGCCGGCACGCATACCTGCGGCACCGTCGGCAGCGCCAGTGCGACCGCCTCCTGCTTGCCCCTGATCGACATACCCGGCACCTCGACCAACGTCGGCATCATGGGCTTCGGCAAGCTGGATGGCCGCGGCGGCGATGTGCTGATCAACGCCATCTCGCCCTATGGCGGTCAGAGCTGGTGGGGTCTATCCGCCATTGCCAATAGCGGCGGCACTCAGGAGAACCCGCGCTTCATCCAGATCGACACCGGCGCCAGCAACATCACGCTGTACAAGATCACGATCCGCAATTCCCCGCTCTTCCACATCTCCACAACAGGCGCTGCCTCCAACTTCACCGCCTGGGATATCAAGATCATTACGCCCACCAGTTCGCGCAACACCGACGGCATCGATCCGGGCAACGCAACAAACTTCACCATCACCCGCTCGTGGGTCTCGGACGGAGACGACAATATCGCTGTCGGCGCAGCCGGCACAACGGCTCCCGCGGCGAACATATCCGTCACCAACAACCACTTCTTCGCCGGACACGGCGAATCCATCGGCAGCTACACCAGTGCCGGTGTGAGCAACATCCTTTTCGACAGCAATATGTCGTCCGGCAATGGAACCGCCGGCGTTGGAAGCTCCATCAACAATACCGCCGACAGCAATTCGACTGGCCTTCGCATCAAGTCCGGATACGATCGTGGCGGCGTTGTCACCAACGTGCAGTACTCCAACTCGTGCTACCAGGATCACAAGGCCGAGATCGTCTTCAGTCCGAATTACGAGGCCACAACCGGATCCGAGTCGCCGAACCTCGAAAACATTCTGATGCAAAACCTCACCTTCCTCACCGCGGGAACGGCGCAATTCACCGGCACGAGCAACAGCGGCACTGTGTATCAGCTCGGGGTCACGCTGGACAACGTCACCTTCCCAGGAACGTTTGCGGCCTCCGAATTCAGCCCATCGCCTACCAATACCTCGCTGGCCTACGGCCCCGGACAGGTATCCGCCGACTTCATTGCGGACTATGCAACCTTCGTCGGCGCCAACGCAAACACCGTCACGAACAACATCACTGAAACCGCCCTGGTTCCACCCACGTGCAACTTTACTTACATCGCGCCGGAACTCACCGGTCCCGCGGGCCTGCCGCAGACCATCATTGCTGGCCAGAATGCCACGGCAGTCGTCATCCTGACGCCGGCCGTAGGAGGCGCTGCCTATCCCACCGGCACCGTCACCCTCACCGACGCTCTGACCAGCATCGCAACGACGGTGACCCTGTCGGGAACCACGGACACCATCGCGATTCCGCTCGACGGCCTCTCGGTGGGCACGCACACCTTCACCGCGACTTACTCCGGCGACTCCAACTACACTTTGACTGGCGCTCAGACGGTCTACTCGACAACGGCGCCGTATGTCATCACCGTCACTGCTGGCAGCCTTAGCGGCACCACCACAATTCTGTCCGGTGTGCCCAGCGCAACCACCTTCGGAACGTCGTTCACAGCAGGGGCAGTTGTCACCGGAAGCAGTCCCACCGGCACGGTCGAGTTCATCGTCGGCGGTGGTGGCGCTGTAGGCACCTATGTCTATGCCACTTCTGCGTTGGCTGCGGGTTCGGCTTCAGCCACTTTCAACCTGCCGTACAGCCTCACCCCCTATTCCATCACCGCCGTCTATAGCGGAGACGCCGTGAACGCTGGCTCTACCTCCCCCGTTGCCTCGGTCACAATCAACCAGGGACTTACTACCACCGCGTTGTCGGCGAATAAGACCACCACCACGTTGGGCCACCCAATCGCGCTCACCGCAACCGTCACATCGTCGGCTGGAATCCCCTCGGGAACGGTCAACTTCACATATTCCATCACCAGCGGTGGCACGCAGATATCCCTTGGCTCCGCCATATTGAGCTTGAGCGCCGGATTGAGCGCCCCAACCGCCTCTGCTTCCGTCGACTTGCCGATCGGGACAGACTACGTCACGGCTACCTACGTGGCCAGCGGCAGCTTTGCCGGATCAGTTTCCGCGCCCATGACCATCACCGTCAACGTACCGACGATCATTGGATTGACCAGCAATCCCATCCCGTTGCCCTACACCATGACGACCATTGCCGGCGGTTCGGGTCTCGCGATTCCCAGCAGCGGTAACATGGCCTGCGCCGGAGCCACCGATAAGTATGGCGACGGTTGCCAGGCCACCGCAATCGGCTTCACCGCCACCGACGATATGCGCGCCGTGGTGGCCGATCCCTTTGGCAATGTCTACCTCTCCGACATCAGCGCCACGCTGGTTCGCCGCATCACGCCCAACGGCGTGATCAGCAACTTTGCCGGACTGGTCAGCGGCACTGCCTGCGTTCCCAGCGCAACCACCGGCTGCAAGCCCACGCAGGTCAGCGTCGGCAAGGCGCGCGGCGTTGGAAGCGATGCCGCGGGCAACATCTATATTGCCAACTACACAGGCAACCAGATATTCGAGGTCAAGGTCTCGACAGGTTTGATGTATCTCGTTGCCGGCAACGGCACTGGGGGCTCGACCGGCGATGGCAGCGCAGCTACATCTGCCGAGGTCAATTCTCCCCGAGGCGCCTGGGGCGACACTGTCGGCAACATTTACATCGCCGACACAGCCGACAACAAGATTCGCGTTGTCGATGCCACGGGCAATATCCATACCTTTGCCGGTAACGGCACCGCGGGCTCTACCGGCGACGGCGCGGCTGCCACGGCCGCGGAAATCAACAATCCGCAGGGCGTTATCGTGGATGCGAATCTGAATGTTTACATCGCCGATTCCAGCGGTGGAAGAATCCGCGTTGTCTGCGTCACCTGCGGAACCGGTTCCCCGCTCGATGCGCTGCTAGCCAAGCTCGGCATCGCCTCGCCAGTGAATGGCGACATCTATACCGTCGCCGGCAACGCCTCGACATCCACTGATGCCTACACAGTTCCAGTGCTGTCGACCGGTGTCTCCATGTCTCCGCAAAAGCTGGCGTTCGACAACGCCGGCAACCTCTACATCTCCGACGGCAACGGCTTCATCTGGTTCCTGGATTTCCATACCGGCTACCTGCGCGCCATTGCCGCCAATGCCACAACGGTTTGCTCCAGCCATACTGACGTCTATGGAGACGGCTGCCCCGCCACCCAGGCCAGTTTTGGCGATGGCGGCAATGGTATCGGTGTCGGTGCGGACACGCAGGGCAACATCTACATCTCCGATACCACCAACGGACTGATCCGCAAAGTGGTCACCGGTCTTGCGTCTCCTTCCACCACAGCTGCCTCCACCACCACGCTGCCCGTGCAGCTTCACTTCATTGCCGGCGACACTGTGGCCTCCAGCAGCGCCCTGGCTTTCACCTCACCTGAGTGGTCGTTGGGCAAGAGCACCTGCGCCACAAACGGTGACACCACCAGCGACTGCCTGCTCACCTCCAGCTTCACCCCAGCCGTTCCCGGCACACGCTCCACGCCGCTCACCGTCAACAGTTCTCTTGGCAACACGGCTAACCTTGCCCTCACCGGAACCGGCCTTGGCGCTGGCTCCACGCTCGATCCCGCAACCCAGTCCAGCTTCGGCGCTAATCTACAGGTCGCTGGCCTCGTCCTCGACAACGCTGGGAACGTCTACGTCTCTGACACAATCAGCAAGAAACTGCTCCGCTTTGCTCCCTCGACATTCGTGCAGGGTGCCAGCGCAGCTTCCACTACCCTGGCTACGCTCACCGCGCCAGGCCCCGTCGCGGTTGATCCCCGCGGCTTCGTCTATGTCGCCGACACCTCTACCGGCCTGATCACGCAAATTTCGCCTTCCGGTACGCCCACCACATTGGCGCTCACGCTCACAACTCCTGCCGGTCTGGCCGCCGATGCGCTCAACAACCTCTACATTTCGGATTCCTCCGCGCAGGCCGTCTATCAGCTCAACCCCATCACCGGAGCCGTGCGCACACTTGCCGTCGCGACGCTCGTTGCGCCTGCCGGTCTGGCCATCGATCCCTCCGGCAACCTGCTCATCACCGATCCCGGCGCGGCAGCCATCTATCGCTTCAACCTGCAGAGCGGAGTCACCACCACGGTAACTTCCTCGGCCGTGAAGCCCGCGGCCATAGCCATTGATGCCGCCGGCAACCTGCTCATAGGCGATACCGCAGCCATCCTGGCCGTCCCGGCCAGCACCAACAGCGCGTCCTTCACCGTTGCCGGCCTTGCACCCTCGGCGCTGGCCATCGACTCTGCGGGCAACCTCTATACCGGCTCCAAAGGAGCCGTTCTAATGCTCACGCGCACGCAGGGTTTCGTGCGCTTCCCAGGAGCCTCCGCTCCGCCCCAGACTGTCTCTCTGCTTGAGTCCGGCAATCAACCGCTGCAACTCACTTCAATCAGCCAGACCGACACCGCGGACTACAACCTGGCCGGAACCGCTTCCACAGACTGCACTCTGAGCGGCACATTGCCCTCTGCCCTGGCCACAGGTGGTGTCTGCGCGCTCACCGCAACCTACACGCCCACGACCTTTGTCACCACCATTGACTCAGCAACCTTCAACGGCAATCTTGTCAACGCCACCCTGTCCACGCCCTCGACCGTCCAGCTCGTGCTCACCGGACCTGCCGCCCCGCCTGCGTCCACCATCGGGCTCGCCTTCAAGCCGGCATCGCCCGCATACGGTCAATCCGTTGTCGCCACCGCGACCGTCTCCGGTCCATCCATCACACCGGCAGGCACAGTTGTCTTCACCGTCGACGGCGTCGCAACCAGCGTCACCCTCAGCAGCGGCGTCGCAACTCTCTCGCTGACCGGGCTCAGTACCGGACCGCACACGGTTTCCGCCGTTTACACCAGCAGCAATGGATTTGCGCCTTCAAGCACATCCTCTGTGATCCTCACTGTGGGCAAGGCGACGGCCACCGTGGTGCTGAGCAATCTCTCCCAGACCTATACCGGTTCGCCTCTTTCGGCCACGGCTACCACCACGCCAACAGGCCTGGCGGTTAGCCTCACCTACAACGGTTCGGCTACCGCGCCCACCGCGCCTGGAAGTTACAACGTTGTTGCAACCATCAACGATCCAAACTACGCTGGTACGGCAAGCGGAACCATGGTCATCGCCAAGGCGACCGCCACGGTGGCCCTGAGCAATCTCTCCCAGACCTACACCGGTTCGCCTCTTTCGGCCACGGCTACCACTACGCCAACGGGCCTGGCGGTTAGCCTCACCTACAACGGTTCGGCCACCGCGCCCACCGCGCCTGGAAGTTACACCGTTGTTGCAACCGTCAACGATCCAAACTACGTCGGCACGGCAACCGGAACGCTGGTAATTGCCAAGGCAACCCCGGCACTGGTTAGCGTAACAAGCAGCGTCAACCCGGTGTTTGCGTTGAATCCCATCAAGCTTACGGCTACGGTTACTTCCACTGTGGGTACGCCCACCGGGACAGTGACCTTCCTGGACGGCGCAACGCCGCTGGGCACGGGCACGCTAACGGCAGGAGTGGCCACACTGACCACCTCGACCCTGGCCGCCGGTTCCCACACAATCACAGCGGCTTATGGCGGCGATACAAACTTCGCCGCTGCTACCAGCGCCGCGCTCACGCAGGTGGTCCAGGACTTCACCATCAGCTCCTCTCCGTCCTCGGTCACCGCGGCGCCCGGAAGCGTGGCAATCTCCACCTTCTCTGTCACTCCCCTGGACGGAAGCACCTTCCCATCACCTATAACGCTGACCGTCAGCGGGTTGCCTGCCGGAGCTACCTACAGCCTCTCGTCGGCTACGCTGGGAGCCGGCCAACCCGGATCCTCAGTAACTCTGACGGTGAACATTCCGCAGACCGTAGCCGGCGCCAGTCCGGTCACGGTTCATCCCGGCAGTACGCAACTTGCCGGCAACACCAACGGCGGCACAGGCCGCGGCAAGAGCGGCAGCATGGTCGCCAGGCTGGCGCCGTTCTCGCTGGCATTGCTGCTGTTGCCCTTTGCCGGCAGGCTGCGCCGCAACGGCAAGCGGCTTGGCCGCATGTTGTCCGTGCTGCTCTTGCTGGCCGCGGGCATGGCCGCTGTAGCCGGAATCAGCGCATGTGGCTCAATGACCGGCATCTTTGCCCAGCAGCAGCAGACCTACACAGTGAATGTAACCGGAACCGCGAATGCATTGTCGCACTCCGCCACAGTCACCCTCACGGTTGAGTAACAAGGAGACAGATGAAGATGCGTAGACCAATTTGCGGCAGTTTGCTCCTTGTGGGCGTGTGCCTGTTAACCGGAACCGGCGCCTGGGCGCAGCAGAACCCCGACGCACAAAACCAATCGCCGGTTTCTGCCGACCTCGCCATAACGTATACAACGGAGATGGGAAAGCTGGCGACCGCCAACGGTGGCACGTTCTGGCTGCAGGGAGGCGGCGCCGACGCGGCCGTCAATTTCTGGGAGGGTTTCGGCATCGCAGCCAACTTCACCGGCGGCCTTGCCTCGAACGTCGCCCCCGGCGTCAATCTGAACCAGGTTGAATTTACAGCCGGCCCCCGCTACACCCATCAGGTGTGGACCGGCCATTCCGGCAAAACGGATCAACGAAGGCTGCAACTCTTCGGCCAGGGATTGTTCGGGGGCGTTCACGCCTTCGGGGGCGTCTTCCCCGGCATTTCCGGAGTCACTGCCACTGCGGGCTCGTTCGCCCTCAATACTGGCGGCGGTATGAATCTATACCTCTCCAGGAGCCTCGGCGTGCGTTTGCTTGAAGCCGACTATGTGAGGACCTGGCTGCCCAACAACGGCTCCAATAGCCAGAACGACATGCGCCTGTCGTTCGGAATCGCTTACCACATCGGCAAGCACTGAAGAACGATCCCCAACACTGAAGATCCCGCGTCCCTCCGCGGTCATCGCAGTTTTTCAGGGTTACTGGAACGGGGGGAGCGTCCGCTTGTTGACTGAGCACGAGAAAAGCCCGCTTTGGGGGCGGGCTTCGCGAATACGATCTGGTAGCGCTACCGGGAATCGAACCCGGGTTTTAAGATTGAGAATCTCACGTCCTAACCCCTAGACGATAGCGCCACATAGAATCAAGCATTTAGCGGATTGCTTGAGGTTTACTATCCATTTTACTATCCACTTCGCTAGAATTGCCATTGGCTGGGGGCGTGGATAAGAAATGGATAGTAAGAGCGGCAAAGCGAACCTTAAACAGTATCGCCGAATCGGGGAAAGATGGCAATTCGTCCCGGTGGTCAAACAGGACGGAAAACCGAACCCCAAACTCGTGCTCATCAATGGGGAACCCGCGAGTTCAAAGGGGGGCACGTTTTACGCCGAATGGCGGGAGAACGGTAAGCGCAAACAGCGCCCCTGCGGAACAACACCACGTGAGGCACTGGATGCTTGGCATCTTCAGCGTGGCATCCTCTCCGGGGTCGTTGAACAACCCGCTGGTGAGAAGGTAGAGCCACCAAATAGGACACCACGATTGACTCGGCGATTGCGGACTACCTGCGGGATGTGAAAGCGACGAAGGGGCTAGCGACGTATCCGGCCTATGCACATGACCTCCGCTGGTACCGCTCTGTCTGCAAGAAGCATCTTGTTTCACGACTCGACCGCTCGGACGCAATGGAGCTCTTTGCTGCTGGACGTGATGGGAATCTGAACCAGAAGACAATCAACAAGCGCGTTATCGTAACACTGCAAGCGATGAGAGCAGCGGGAGCGTCTATCCACCTCCGTAAAGGCGACTGGCCGAAGACGACCGAAAAGAAGGTTGATATTTATCAGCCAGAGGATCTGACGAAGTTCTTTGCCGCTTGCACTGCCGAGGAGCGTGTAGTCTTTCAAGTATTTCTTTGCACCGGGTTCCGTGAGCGCGAGGTCGCGAATCTAGCTTGGACAAACATTGACTGGCGAGAGGGTAAGCTCAACGTCTCCGCCAAGCCTGAAGTTGGATTCACTCCAAAGAGCTATGAGGAGCGCAGCGTGCCTGTTCCGAGGGCATTGATAACTTTTCTGCGAGAGCGTATGAAAACAAGCTCATCGCTGCTGGTCTTCCCATCGCTCCCGCACCCAACCAAACAAGAATGCAAAGGCGACAGGCCAAACAACCACATGCTTGAGATGTGCAAAGAGGTTGCATTCCGGGCCGGTCTGAACTGTGGATATTGTGAAGGTGAGTACGCCGTGTATGTAATGAGAAAAGGCTTGAGCCACGCAGACAAACGCTCCTATTGCTGTGCCAACTCACCGCGATGCGCTGACTGGTACCTGCACAAGTTTCGCCACACTTTTGCAACCAACATGCTCCAGTCCGTTGACATCCGCAACCTACAAGTTTTACTCGGTCACAAGAACATCAGCACGACAGAGAAGTATTTGAAAACTATGCGCCTTGAACAGCTACGTGAGAAGGTTGAGAACTCATCACTCACTGACTATTTGTAAGAGCCAAGCAAAAGTTGAAAAGCCGGGACCATTGGTTTCCGCTCTTTTATGCGGTGAGCTTAAGTTGCCGAGCCGCGACTGCGAGCTGTGGCTCCTTCTTGCACAACCAGACGATGAGTGTCGAAGGGTCGAACTTGCGCGTCCCGCCGAGCATCAAGCACGGAATCTGCCGACGCTGAGCCATCCGGTACACGGTGTACTTCGACAGGCCGAGAAGTTCTGCGACCTCATCGACACTTAGCAATTTGTCGATGCGTTCCAACTTCGCGACGATGTTGTACGGACGGCTTTCCATGTACAGTATCCAATCCTCTCTCTCTAATCCTGTGCTTCTGTGCGCCATCGGGGTGGACAGCTCCGCTATCGACACTAAGCCACTTCTAACCGATAATCACTGTCGATGACCCCTTCCGAAGCCAAACCAGACAAATGTGCGGGAATCCCAGAACGACCAGCAATCTTGCCAAACAGCGGTGCTGCTTGGGTGTAGGTGGCAAAATGGCCGCGTAGGTTGATCTTTTCCGGAACTGCCTCGTACAGTTCGCTGTAATGGCCGAGCACGATCATCAAAGCCCATACGGCATCTGTCGGCTCGATGCCGAACTTGTCTGCGTAACGCCGAACGCGGTCACGCTCTTTCTCCGACAGGTCCGCGAGAAAGACGCTGTACAGATCGTCACTTGTTGAGATCATCGCCACAGACCTTATCGAAGATGTTCAGAGCACATTCGCGACGCCACCGTTCAATCTCTGCGCGGCTTCCAAGCGTTGCAGATTCACGCGCCTTTTCAAGTGTCAGTCGGCTACTCTGCACGAGATTGGTGACGCGCGTAGCCAATTGCGGAAGGTACAACGACAGTCCTTCCCTTGCCTCCACCGTCTGCCGCAGAGCCGATGTGTCATACAACTCGAAGAGCGATGGGGCCATGCCGAAGAACCGATTACGAACGACATGAATTGTGCCGTGTTTCACCACGCTCATGTATTCGGCCAGCATCTCGCAACTGTCTCGCTGCTGATTGATGAGGAACAACGAGATGAAAGGCCAGTTGAATTCATGCAGCTTCTCATCCAACATTGAGCCGTAGCGATTGACGCCTTCATTGTTTCGTGCGGCGGTATTGACGACAACATCATCGTCCTTGCTCGCATCCACTATGTCGAGAAGATCAAGCCAACCTTCGTTCTCATCCAGGTTCACAAGCGAGAACGACTTCACATCTTTCTGGTAGGCTTTGCCAACATCTGGGTTAGCTGTATCGGTCTCTACCAGCGAGACCTTTCGATTCCTCATCTCAAAGTAGTCGAGAAGTGCAATCGCGCCAACCGACCCTCCCAACACCGCCTTTGCTGCCTCTTACGAAGAACACCCTTGCCATACATCTCTCCTTTCTTACAGCGTTACGTCCGATTTCATCTGGAATTGTCCAGGCCTTGCTTCAACGGTTGGTGACCCCACTGTGCCCTTACTGGCCGCTTTTACTGGAGGTTGTTCCTTTGGTAGCGCCAGGTTCTTCAAGTAGGTCAAAAGGGCGTGGATTGTGATTACGACGCCGTTCTCTTCAAAAACACGGACCAACATCTTCAGCGTGTAGCCGTTCTCCCGCAACTTTTTCAGCTGAGGGTACACGCCCCGCACGATCTCCCCCATCATGTAGGACTGGGGTTGCGGGAGAGGTTCATTCCCCCTCTCATCCAGGCGAGTGCGAAAGACCTCGAATTGTTCTACGGTGAGCGTTTGCGGTTTACGTCGCACTTTTCCCGTCCCTTTTCCCATCTCTATCCTCACGAACGGCACACGTAGAGAATAACGTAGAACTGACCGTAGAAATGTATTATAATGGAATCGGAATGCTTGAGAGAGACGGCAAGATGGGCGGTGTGCGCACGAAACCCCTGCGGGGTTCCGCGCGCCCACCACCATTTCCCCAATCCGCCTGCGGCTACTCGGAGAAATGGTTGCGCATCTTGCTCAGGGCTACGCCCCGAGACCCCACAGAACAGGAGAAGACAATGGCAAAAACTAAACAAAATGAAGTCGCCACACGCCGGCTCTTCATCAGAATCACCGATGCTGAGAAAGCCAACATCAGGGACCAGGCCAAGAGAGCCGGCCTGACCATGAGCGAGTACATGCGAAGGATCTCGCTCAACAAGCGAATCGTTTCAAAGATGGACCAAAAGGCTTTGGGAGAGCTTGCAAGGCTCGGTGGGCTTCAAAAGCACCTGCTCAAGCAGATCAAAGGTCTTCCGGATGAAGAAGTTCTTCGGAAGGAACTGAATTCGACGTTGTCCGCAGTGCTTAGCGCAGTGAGCAGGCTCAACGCCGTCGTGGGGAAGTAAACATGATCGTCAAGGTACAGCCATCCCGAAAACACTCCAGCAGCTTCAAGCGGCTTCATGAATACCTCACACAACAGCATGATGCCGACACTGGAGAAGTTCGTTTGCGAGGAGATGTGGTCATGTCGGAGAATCTTCTGAGCTTCGACACAGCGGCAGGAGAAATGCTCGGGGTTGCATCTCTCAATGATCGTTGCAAGGATGCGCTATGCCACTATGAACTGGCATGGCCGCCAGGAGAACGTCCGACTCGACCACAATGGACAGACGCAGCGTTGCGCACACTGAAAGCACTCGGATACAAAGACCACCAATATATGATCGTCGCGCACGACGACAAAAAGCATTTTCATATCCATGTAATGGTGAACAAGGTACACCCAGAGACCCTCAGAGCAACAACACCACATCAGTCCCATACTCTTCTACACACCGCAGCTCGCCAACTCGAAACTAAATACAACTGGGCTCATACTCCGGGCCTTGCACGTTGGGATGCCGACACCGAACAAGCTGTACCAACATCACGAAGCGAACGTAATGCTTCCCGATCTGCGCGGCAACATCCAACCGGTGCCGCTGCACAATTTGAACATTACCAGGATCAGGAATCATTCCAATCTTACGTGCGGCGGGAGGTTGCTCCAAGCGTTTCCAAACTGCTTGCCCGACGCAATGCTACATGGGAGGATCTCCATCTCCTTCTCACCAAGGCCCATCTCAGACTTGAAAAGGGAGAGACTGGCGGATATACCGTCCTTGCCATCGACCACAACATCCGGGTCAAGGCGTCCGACGTACTCCGCAACAACTTCGCAGGAAAGATCAACCGCCAGACTACTGAGTCCGCTCTTGGGGCCTGGACACCTGCCTCAACATCCGGTTATGAGGCCGCTCAACATATCGTTCGTACTCCCGTTCGTAATAGCGCACTGAGGGAAGACCGCAAAGCGAAGCGACTTTCCGACCGAGTTTCCCTGATGGCCGATTATAACCAGTATCGTAATCGACAACGTGAAGTGTGCAAGGGTCTAACCACACAGGGAAGAGAGGCACGTCAACACCTGGTTATGAATCTCCGCCAGAGAAAGAAGGAGATTCGCGCATTGGCGCTGCCGTGGCCCGCCAAGAAGATCCTGCTCTCGGAGACTGTAGCCGCGTCCGTCATCGAGCTGCGAACGCTCAAGTTGTCCACGCAGAAGACGCGCCAAGCACAGTTTCCGAAGAACCTGCGCACGTGGGTTGCTGAACGCGCCGCCGGGGGCGATGCGCGGGCGGCAGCACAATTGCGCGGATGGCGCTATGCGGACCAGCGAAACCAGCGGCGGCTGGAAGCCACGCTTGAAGCCAATGCACTTCATCTTGGCCCTGCAATGGACGAGGGAAAGACGGATTGGTCCGAATTCATGGAACAGCGGCTTGCTGCTCAACAGCGGGCGGAGAATCTCGCAGGACAGATTGCCACGGCCCGGATATGGACGATCAACCGGACCACTGGGGATGTCTCGTACACGCTCAATGGGAAGCTGTCCGTCATCGACCGTGGCTTCGATGGCATTCTCAACATCACGATACTGCGCGCGCCTATCCGCGCGCAGGTACATGGTCTCGCCTGTCCTGTCGGTTCGATTGGCGCGGATGCGGCTGCCGAGTCGGGCGGGATCGACCTTGTCGAGTCCCAGAAACACCGCGCCGTCGCGCAGGACAGCCACGACGATGGCGTCATCACTTCCGGCGTCCGGCATGGCGACAGGATGCTCTGCCTTGGCCAAGTCGACGAAAACCATGTTGTGCGGCGCGAATAGCCGGTCACTCATTCCTAATGGGACTGGTGCCCAATCATCCTCTCCCTAAGAAGCGGGATTCCTCAGAACTTCTTTTGGGGTTTGTCGTCTGTGAGAACTTTCTTTGGCGACGACTCCTGAGATGAGGAACCAAACCCGTTCATCGCAGATATCCACTCCCAGTATTTTTCCGACTTGATCGCGCGCATCCACGTCCATGTGGGGCCGCACCAGGGAAGCTACAGTGCATGGTGGTCGGAGATAACGATCGAGGTGTACGGCTGGCCGGCCCCGGACGGACATGCCAAACTCGCGGGTGAAGCTGTGAAAACGACATGGAACAGCGCAATCAATGCCTGGCAGACGACCATACCTGACAGCGGCAAAGGGCTGGAGCTGACATTCAAGTAGTCGTTTCGAGCTTCAAGGTTCAGGACTTTGGGGTTGGGGGATTCAAGCTTTCTCCTCAACAGGCCCTGAAGATGTGGAGTTCCGCAAAGGTTGGGTTGAAAACTGCGGTTTTGGCTTCAAACAGCCGGCAGATGTACCGAATGCACCGAGAATGTCGTGAGCCGGCAGGGCCAGCGGATACGGGCCCGATGCCTGGGTTGCAGATCGGGAAAAGGACACATTCAAGGCGCAGGCGCCAGCCATATCGCCGAGCTTTCACAACCCGGACATAGGACCTTGATTGCGGTTCAACCCGGTTGAAGCACTACACTTGACCGATATGTCAGGGAAGCCAAGGGACCACGGAGGTGTCAATCGAGCCAGACAGCGGGGTCGACTGCTGCTCTGGTTAAGCGGCACTTGGACACTGCCGCCTCTGGGCGCCTGCTTCGCGATCTTCCCCGGCACACCATTGGCAAGGGCGATCATCTTCAGCGTTGCAGCGCTGGCGGCCCCTCTTCCCGCTCTCCTGTTGATGCGCCGGCAGCGACGCGGCTTGCAGGACCGGGCAGCAGTTGCCGAGGAAAACGCCGCACAACTGAAGCTGCAGTTGGAAACGGTCCGCTATCGCACGGCCCGTTTGCGGGAGGAGTTGCAGGCAGCCGACCGGCAGGCTCGGCTAAGCCACCAACTCACGCTTCTCGGCCAATTCACGGCTGGCTTCATGCATGAATTCAACAATCCTCTTGCGATTGTGGCCGGTCGCATCGAGGTGCTCCTCGACGAACGCAACGAGGATGCTGCGCTGTGCGCCGATCTCGAGCAAATGCTCAAAGAGGCCCGCTACATGAGCAACATCGCGACCACGCTGCTGCAAGCGTTGCGCCGTGAGCGCGGCGGAGAAATCTTCGATGCCTCCGTACCGCAGAAGGCGCTGCAGGATGCGCTTCGTTCCCTCGAACCCCAGGCGAAGAGCCAGGGTGTGAGGCTGGTGGAGGAGGTTGGGGAGGCGCCGAAGGTAGATGTGCCCGAACACGTCATCGGTGAAGTCGTCCGCAGCCTGCTGAGCAACTCGCTTGAAGCGCTGAAGGGGCGCGATGAGCGCACGATCTGGGTGCGTCTCGATCCCTATCGCACGGCCGGCGCAAAGGTTGTGGCCAGGATTGAAGACAATGGGGCAGGTGTGCCGGAGAGCATTCGCGAGCACCTGTTCGAGCCGTTCATTTCGCAAAGCACCGGGCGGGAGCGGCTGGGGCTGGGGTTGTTTCTGGCAGCCAGCCTGCTGGATATGTATGATGGCCGCATCCGTTATGAACCAAGGCCCGGCGGTGGCGCCTGCTTTGTTGTCGAGCTGCCTCCGACGCGATTCACGCGCGGGCAGCCGTACCACTGGTTTGCCGGAGGAACCACTGAGTGAGCCGCATTCTGGTCATCGACGATGAAGCCGCCCTGGGTGAAAACATCCAGCGGATGCTGCGTGCGCCTGGAACGACGGTTTCGGTTTTTGTCGATCCTGCGAAGGGGCTGGCCGAATGCCTGGCCAATCCCCCCGATCTGGTGTTGCTCGATGTTCGCATGCCGGGAATGTCAGGGGAAGAGGTCTTTGCGCGGCTCCATGAAGCGCATCCCGGACTGCCTATCGTCTTCTTGACCGCTTTCGGCTCCGTTGAGAGCGCGGTATTAGCCATGCGCAATGGCGCCTTCGACTACCTGCAAAAGCCCTTCAAGCGCGAAGACCTGCTTTTGGTGGCGCAGCGGGCGCTTTCGCACGTAAAGCTGGAGCGGGAAGTGGAGACGCTGAAGGGCCGTCTGGAGGCTCTTGGCGAGGCGGATGCAGCCCAGACGCGCAGCCCCTCCATGCTGGAGCAGATGGAAAAGTGCCGCAGGGCCGCGGCCACCGACGCCACGGTGATGATCCTGGGCGAGAGCGGTACCGGCAAGGAGGTTGCTGCCCGCTTCATGCACACCCAGAGCCGGCGCAAGGATGGCCCGTTTGTGCCGGTGGAGTGCAGCGCCATGCCGGGATCGCTCATTGAGAGCGAGTTGTTCGGCTATGAGCGCGGGGCATTTACCGGGGCCGAACGAACCAAGAAAGGTCTCATCGAGTCAGCCGACGGCGGCACGCTGTTTCTTGATGAAATCGGCGACCTGGGTGTGGAACTGCAAACGCGGCTGTTCCGCTTTGTGGAGGAGCGGGTTTTGCGGCGGCTGGGCGGCTTGACGCCGGTACGGGTGGATTGTCGCATCCTGTGCGCGACCAACCAGGACCTGCCGGCAAAGATCAAGGCGGGAACCTTTCGCGAGGAACTCTATTACCGGTTGAGCGTGATCACGGTCAAGCTGCCGGCTCTGCGCGACAGGGTCGAGGATATTCCCCACCTGGCGCGCTTCTTCCTGGAACGCTTCTCCAGGCGCTACGGCAAGAGTCTGTCGGGCTCTCCGCA
>Ga0302320_10005230_pt1 | contig 29194 bp, 17 predicted proteins | sample Bog_T0_3_FD_202130 | JGI IMG/M metagenome (GOLD analysis project Ga0302320, IMG submission 202130) | Peat permafrost microbial communities from Stordalen Mire near Abisko, Sweden - Bog_T0_3 | ecosystem: Environmental > Terrestrial > Soil > Wetlands > Peat | place: Sweden: Abisko, Stordalen Mire...
TTCCTCGGTGCAAAAGCGCCGCTCCAACTCCAGCAATGTCCTCGGATAATCCTCGTCCATGGCCCCAAACACTACATCTTGGGGCTGGTGGCGTCAAGTAAATACCCCTATATATCTTTTTATTTCTTTTGTCCAGTAATGGAGATCTCCAGTGAGGTAAGATGGGCTAGAAATTAATAACCACCTCTCCGAAGTTCTTACGGAATTGCACTCTTGTGCGAAGGAGTTGCAAGCAATTTTGATTATCCCCATTCACGCAGAGCACACAACCGGAAGAATGCCCCAAAATCAATGACAGAGGAAACCAATGAATTCTGACGAAAAAAATCTGGGATTGGGATCATGGAGCCGGCGCAGGTTTGTGCAGGTAGGCGCGGCAAGCGCGGTTGGCCTCAGCGTAATGAACCTTGCGCATGCAAGCGGCGGAGACGCCATTACCCGCGGGACGATGATCGATGTTCCTTTTGAAAAGCGAAATCCGCGGACTGCTTTCATCGGCACAGGCAAACGCGGAACTTCCTTGCTCGAAAATCTGCTCGCCGCGGACGGCCAGGTGGTTGCGTTGTGTGACGTTGTCCCGGAGCATGCCCAACATGCAGCTTCATTAGTAGTAGCGGCCGGCCAGACTAAGCCGCAGCTTTATACGGATGGCCCGTATGCGTTCGAAACCATGCTGGGCATGAATGATATCGATCTGGTCCTGGTTGCGACCCCCTGGAGTTGGCATGCGGAGATGGCGGTCGCCGCGATGAAGCACGGCAAAGACGTGTGCATTGAGGTGCCCGGCGTCGTTACGCTCGATGAATGCTGGGAGATTGTAAAAACATCGGAACAGACGCGCAAACACTGCATAATGCTGGAGAACTGTTGTTACGGCTACAACGAGACGTTGATTCTACGGATGGTGCACGATGGAAAGTTCGGCGAGCTTCTTTACGGCGAAGGAGCTTACCTGCACGATCTTCGCGAGGAACTTTTTTCTGATAATGGAGAAGGCCTCTGGCGGCGCGCAGAGCACACCAAGCGCGACGGCAACCTATATCCCAGTCATGGGCTCGGGCCGGTAGCTAACTATATGGATATGCAGCGTGGCGATCGTTTCGATTACATCGTCTCGATGAGTTCGCCCCAACGCGGTCTCGACCAATACCGCAAGGATCATCTCAAGGCCGGAGATCCGCGTCTCGAAGAGCGATACGTAACCGGCGACATGAACACATCGCTCATCAAGACCGCGAAGGGGCTCACCATCACCGTCAAGCATGCCGTCTCCACCCCCCACCCCTACGATCGCATTAACCTGATTGCCGGCACCAAAGGCATTTTTCAGGACTATCCGCCTCGCATTTATCTCGACGGCCAGAACAAGGATGAGTCGTATATGCCGATCGATACATGGAAGCAGTACGCGCATCCACTGTGGCAGAAAGAGGGCCAACTCGCGGCAAAGATCGGTGGACATGGCGGCATGGATTACATCATGCTCTATCGCTTGCTGCAATGCGTGCGAGAGGGCCTTCCACCGGATATGGATGTGTACGATGCGGCTTCCTGGTCCGCCATCGGGCCGCTCAGCGTGACTTCAGTGAGTCGGGGAAGCTCCCCAGTCGAGTTTCCGGATTTTACACAAGCTAAGTGGATGCAGCGAAACATCTCAGCCATCGCAACCCAGGCATAAGTGTTATCTGGCTGACTATATTGACTCACTCCCGCAATACGAATTCCCGAGCTTGTCACGCTATCCCGGAGTATTCAACTAAGCCTCGAAGATAACTCGACATCCTCGTCAGTGCCTGTGGCGTGGAAAGGGGACCTCCTCGACCTCGACGCTTGCAATCGGAGAGCGAACACTTTGGCCGTTCGCATTAACTGACATGACCACATACTTCGTGAGCCCCTTATCCGAAGCGGGCTCAGTGAACTCCGGTCGCGTCAACCCCGACGCAACGACGTGCGCCACGTCTCCCCGCATGCTCTCGACAGTGTAGCTTGTGGCCGTGGGCACTGGACTCCACTTCAAGTTGACGAACCGTCCATGGGTTGACGCATGGATATTCGCAGGTGCATCCGGTGGCGGTCCATCAGGTAGCAAGCCGTACACACACATCTGGCCAGTCCCAACATTCTCGGTTCCAAAACTGGCCAGATATACTCTTCCATTTGCCACCGTGGGAGGGGCCATTTTTGAGTAGTTGTTGCAGTCATCGCGTCCGGGATTTTGCAACGAATTCCAAAGCTCGTGGTTGATATCGTCCGCATCATAGGCGTGCAGAATGCCAGGGCGCGATTCGTTCCATGAATCACCCGTGGCATGGATTGCAGCCCACAGTATCCCATTCTTGTCTCCATTTGCGGATAACGAAAGCATCGCTCCTGGATGCCCATCGTTACTCTCCGGCCGAATCATGAACGGAGTCTCGTCGAATTTGTTACCGTTGAACCGGTAAGCGCGAACCCTGTCCCGCTGACCCCAGAGATAAAGGAGATCGCCGTTCCTGGCGCTCTTCCAATAGACCATGCTATGAAGATGAGAACTCGTCGCGGGGAAATGCTGCACCGCGTGCTCGTCGCCTAAGTGGCCAAAGTGGTCCGTATCGATGACATACAGCACGCCCTCCTTGCCTCCACCAATGACCAGGTGCGTTCCTGGGATCAGGACGGCTCCAGAAGAGTTAAGGTCGTTGTCATCCTTATCTAACTTGAAATGGTTGGTCGGCGTAAACCAATCCACAAGATGCATGTGGGAGTCGAGTTTAATAAAGCTTTCGCTGAACTGGGTTGTGCCGTTCCAGCTACCGTTTCCGGTAATGAAATAGATATTCCCTTTGTCGTCGATGGCCGGTGCCTGACCAGATTGCCAGATACTTGCCTCTGCTCCGCCTGGTGAAGTATTGAAGACGCCAACTTGTTTCAGTGACGTAGCGTCGTAGCCCAGCAGAAATCCATGATAAGGGTCCTTATCGCAATGCGAAGCATAGCCGATAAAGACATTCCCTCCGGAAAGGAACAATCCCGGGCGCTGATTTTGCATCAATGGATCGAAGCCGGGAGCTTCAATGGTCGTGGGGCTATTGGGAAGATCCGCTCCTGTGGCAAGGTCCAAAGCGTGGAGGCGTTGTGAGAACTGGCCGCCGGCCTTGGTCAGGGCGACCACATACAGGGTGGTCTTCGCAGCATTGACCACAGGAGTCCCAATAATGCCCATATTCCCGTTGATGTCAGTGCAGCCGAAATCCGCATCGCTAAGGCTGGCGGGCGTTCCGAAGTTCACATGCCAGAAAGGCGCGCTCGCGCTGGCATCGTTCGCATCGAACGCATACACGCTATTGTTGACCGTCGTCACATATATGACATCGTGCCAACCGCCCGATATTTTAACGCCGGTCACAAGCAACGGTTGCGAATATAACTGGTCATCTACCAACCGCTTGAAGAGCATGCCAAACTGCCTTGAATTGACATTCGCGGGTGTCAGGGCATTCTCCTCCAGGTTCACTCCCGTGCGCTCCCGGTTGTTATGGTGTGTGAGTACGTCGACCTGGGCGGAAATCGTAAGCGGGGAAATAATCCAAGCGAAGCAAAGCGCGGTTTGTATAACATAACTTACATTAGTCGGATTACAATGCTTCATAACTGGTATCTCCCGAGGACGATTTGGTTGAATCGTCCGTCGCAGCGGACCCCGAAGAGTTGGCCGGAGCGCGTACCAACAATAAGAGAAACGCAGTTGCGAATAGAGGCATCAAACCTGCAATCAGAAACGCCGGCTTGTATGAAAAGCGATCGACAAGAATGCCTACGGCAAAGGTGAAGAGTGTGCCGACCACGCCCGCTGCCAATCCGCTGAGCCCTGTTACTGTTGCCACTACGTCCTGCGGAAACAGGTCAGAGGGTAGAGTGAGGCCCATGGTGGACCAACACGCATAGCCCCATAAGGCGAAGCAGATCAGCCCCAATGCAACATAGACACTGTGCACGGTCGCCGCAGGAATCCCCGCTAGTATCGGCAAGCAACTGAAGACGCATACCCACGTGCGGGCACGCAGTACAGAAAGCCCACGGCGAATGCATAAGCCTGAGATCCACCCGCCGGTAAAGTTACCGATATCCGCAGCGATAAACGGCATCCAGGCGAAGAGAGCAATCCGCTGCAAGCTGAACCCGCGCGCATCGCTTAGATATTGGGGAAGCCAGAAAACGTAGAACCACCAGATGGGATCAGTGAGTGCGCGCCCCAGAACGATGCCCCATACATTTCGATTGCGGGCTAATTTAATCCACCGTTGCGCGCCGCGCTCTACAGAGATTGGAGGCGCATCCTGACCGGCGCGGATAAGTGCGACTTCTGTTGGAGTAACTCGCGGATGACGATCGAGCGGATGGTAGACGCGTAACCATACCAGCAGCCAGACAAACCCAAGCAGGCCTGAAAAGAAAAACGCGGAGCGCCAGCCAAAGGCCAGTGCGATCAGGGGAATGACCAGCGCCGCAACGGCACCGCCTACACTCGAGCCGCTGTCGAAAATCGCCACAGCCATGCTTCGTTCCTGACTGGGAAACCACTCGGCAACCGTCTTGCTGGCTCCTGGCCAGTTGAATCCTTCCCCGATCCCAAGCAGGAATCGAAAGGACGCGAAGCCGAAAACGGATGTTGCGAAACCGGTGAGTATGTTTACGACTGACCAGAATACTACGGCCAAAGCAAGCCCGAGGCGGGTTCCCACAGCGTCAAGAAAGATACCGCCGAGAAGCCACGTTGCCGCATACGAAATTTGAAAGGCGCCGAGAATTCTGGCCAGGTCGGTGTGGGACAGATGATACTGCGCGGTGATCAACGGCGCTAACACGGAAAATGTCTGCCGGCTGATATAGTTAGTGACTGTCGAAAAGAACAGCGTCCAAACGATCCACCAGCGCACCCGATTCTTGCTGCCCGGCTTATGCGATGAACCTGCCTGCGGAGTTACCTTTTCTGAATTCATCGCATCTCGCTAAGTCATATAACTCGCTCAACAATTTTACTGGGAAGGTTGCGCACCTCGATCAGAGAGCGCGATCCGCTACTGGATGATCGACGATCTCTTCTTTCCGTGGATCCCAATACTGCTTCCTGCCAGTCCAGTACGACTGTGTTGCCATAATGCAGACAAGTGAATGCGAGAATCCATGGTCAACGGTTGCATTTGGCTGGTTGCGGGACTGCATCGATTGAAGCCAGTTCACAAGGTGGTCCACGTCGTCATCGTCAGGGCCGAGAGAGTTCGGCGCCGGGGCTCCAGCTAAATGGATAACTTCCTCGCCATCTTTTGCAGGCCCAACGAGGGGGAGCTTCGTGTAGACGGGCCCACTATCGAACGGATCGAATTCCTCCCTGCCACCTTCGCGCGTAACCGAGAAAAGGGAAGCACCTTCACCGCCGCGATTCTCGATTGTTCCGTCTCGACCTTGTATCCTCGAAAACCCTCGATAGCTGTTTCCAAATGTCGTCTTATAGGTATAGAGAAAGCCCTTAGGATAAACAACCGCAGCGACGCATGTATCAGGATTCTCCCGCCCATCCTTCCAGGCAAAGATTCCACCGTTGGCTACGACGCTTTCAGGATAAGTTTCCCCGGTCCACAGATGCACGAGGTCACAGCCATGGCTTAACCACTGATCGAAAAGTCCAGACGAAAAGTCCCTATATAGTCTGAACTCGAGATACACATGAGGGTCGAACGGACGATCGGGCTTCCCCAGCAGCCACCGCTTCCAATCCGTGTCTTCTTCTTTCAGTTTCGACGTGCGGCCATAGAGCCATTGCTTCCACTCCATGTTGACGTCCATCAGCATTTCCTTGTTATAGCCGGTGTCATTCGGCGTGAATCTCCATCGCTCTTCATTGACATTCCATTCCTGTTCGATGTGGACGATGTCGCCGATTCCTCCGGAACGAATGATGTCTCTCACCGCGAGCGAATAAGGTTGGCTGCGGTGCTGTGTTCCCATCTGGACAATCTGTTTGGATTGTTTGACGAGGTCGCGCGTCTCAATGGCTTCGGAGAGCACGTTGGCAAAGGGCTTCTCCACATAGCAATCCTTTCCGGCCCTTACCACCTCGGCACAAAGCTTGGCGTGCTGGAAGTCACCCGTAGCAATCATCACGCCGTCGAGATCTTTCATGGCCAGCATTTCTTCGGAATACTTGAAGCTCTGCGGCGCGAGATTGAAAGCACGGTTTACCTGAGCAGCGCGATGCTCTCGTGCCAATTTCCAAAGATCGCAGACCGCAATCACTTCTACCGGCATCTGTTTGGAGGCCAGTGCCACCATGTGCACATGTCCCTGACTACGGTCGCCACAGCCGAGTTGACCAAGACGAATGCGGTCATTCGCCCCGAGGATGCGCGCATACGATTTGGCACTCATGCCAGCCGCCAGCATCGCGCCTCCGACCTGTTTTACAAATGTCCGGCGGTCGATTTCATTGTTTGCATTTTCAATCATCGCAATCGGCTCCTGGGATGCGGCTTCTTGTTTTGGGTTTGAAGTGCAATGAAGAACGATGACCCAAGTGGATCACGGAGTTTCCATTGCGCAACTCGCCGAAGATCTTCTCACCTGGAAAGCAGCGTTTCATCCAATTCACTTGCCGACTCCGCATCCAAATAGACAGTTGCATTTGGATGGGTGCGGAGAATGGTGGCCGGACAACTTGTTGAAATAGGCTCTTCAAAGGCGCGTCGAACAATCTTCGCTTTACGGCTGCCCGGTACGGATACGATCAGCGTTGGAACGCGGAACAGCGCGGGGATAGTAAGCGTGATAGCACGTTCAGGGACATGATCAACGCTGTCGAACCAGCCCTCAGCCATTTGCTGTTGACGGCACACGGCATCCAACTGCACAATCTTCGCATCCAGGGGATCTGTGAAGTCTGCCACAGGAGGATCGTTGAAAGCCAGGTGGCCGTTTTCTCCTATACCCAGTAAACAAAGTTGTGGGCTGGCGGAGCGAAGCTTGGCTGCATAATCGCTGCTCGTCTTTTCTGGATCAGGCGCACTTCCATCAATCTCAAAAAACTCTTTCATGCACACCTTGCCCGATAGTCTCTCGCGCAGATAGCGGCGGAAAGAAGCTGGATGGTCAGCAGCTATATCAACATATTCATCCATATGAAAGCCGAGAACCTGGCCCCAGGGCAGTTGTGGAATGCGGGTAAGCTCGTTGAGAGTCTCAAGCTGCGAGGCCCCCGTGGCAAAAATCACTCCTACTTCATCTTGAGCTTGAGCTAACTCGATCAGTGCTTTGCCTGCAGCGCGCGCAGCGGCCGCACCGGCTGCTTGACTGCTGGGGTGAACTTCAACTTTCAGGGTCCCAATCCGGTAGTACTTTGCTGCCGCACTCGTATCAGTCAATCTTGACTCCTTGCTGTTCGGCTCGACAATTATCACACCCGATCGTAGGAACCGTCGCGATGGATCGTGACGCCCTGAACAACTCGATTGATGACGCCGTCCGGGCTGGGGTTATCGGGATTTAATCCGATGCGCAAACTCAAGTGATAACCGAGCAACTGGGGTCCGATGATCTCGTAGGGCGTGCGAAGGGCATCGTCTTCCTGAGGAGCCACGGCGGGGATGACGCTGTCGAAGAAACCGGATGACTCGGCCGGGTCAACAATGCCAACTATATATCCGATCTTTTTCGCGCGAAGCTCATGGATCAGATCTATCTCGTATCGGCGGCGCACCCGATCACTCGATAACAAGCAGAGCACAAGAGTATCGGCTTTGACAAAAGACATAGGACCATGGCGAAGCCCCAGATAAGTCTCGGTCACAACTGGGAAACGGCCGGCCGTCATTTCCAGCGTCTTAAGTCCTGCTTCGCGCGCCCAGCCATGCAACGGAGACGAAGACAGAACCACGATTCGATCCCGAACGCGAGCCGACACTTGCTGGCACGCTCGCTCGATGTCAGGGAGTAACTCATGCGCGCGTTTGCTTAAATCATTGACCTTGGCCGCCGCTGCATCCGGCTGGGCCAAGACGAGGCCGGCTAATACCAAATTGGAAAACGCACTCGTCATGACAAGGCTCTTGTCATTGGTGCGCGGATCGAGAACGATGAGCCCGTCAAGACTCGCGTCCGACAATGCGCCCTTTTCATCGCAGACGATTGCGAATTGCGGGATGTCCGGTCGAAGACTACGAATACGCTCGACCACTGCTGGGCTCTCTGGACTATCGCCCGATCGCGCCAGGGAGATGACGGCGCCAACATCTCTTAAATAGCGCTCTGTATCTATTAAGAGGTCAGTGGTAGGAATCGCTTGGGCATTGGCCCACGCTGTCGCCACGGAGCTGGCTGCATAGGCTGAAGTTCCAGCTCCGGCTAGAATCACCCGTGTGTTTTGAAGCTTCTCCCGAAGTTGCAGCCGGTCTGATGCAGCACGAACCCTTTCAACGGTGGTAGGCCAGAGAAGTGGCTGCAGAAGAATCTCCTGGAGGGTGTGTAAGGGGGCGTCGTGGCGGCTGGTCTCTATGGACAGGCTCGGAAGTTCGGGCATGCAGAGGCTCCGTTCATCAGTCGGACGGCTTCAAAACATCGGCGAGCCATATTTTGAGAACCGCCGAATTCGAAGACGTATGTAAGGATATATTCGCATTACGCAACCGTCAAGTCTTTCATTTTGTAATTTTCGAAACCAATGTTGAAGCGATATGAGCGCCGCAAGGCGTTGCTGGGGAGATGAATGCCTGGATCCCGTGCGATGTCCTGGAACCCTGCATTGCGCGAGCCTTGCAGGGCATTCCATGCCAAATGGATGTCGTCCCCTAAGAGAAATCCAGAATTATAGAGTTCAACTCCTCATTTCGCTTGACAATGGCAATGATAAATCGTAAAAAACAGACACGACTCGAAAGATTGCACAATGAAGTGAAATGCGAGTCGTCCGACACAAAGAAGCAGCCGTAGCATTTCAACTGGGCCGGAGCATTTCAATTGAGGGAGGGCAGCATACATGAATCCAGCAGATAAAAGAACGAATGCAGGATGTCGACACTTCAACCGCGCACAATGCATGTCCGCAATGCTTTTCTTATCTTTCTTAGTTTTCGTTCTATGTGTGCCTTCGGCATTTGGCCAGTTCACAACAGCACGTTTAAGCGGGACGATCCAAGACAAGTCCGGCGCAGCAATCCCCGGAGCGACAGTGACCGTCGAACAGGGCGGCACCGGATATAAGCAGCAGGTCAAATCGGGGCAAGCAGGGGAATACCTGTTTCCAAGCCTGCCCGTCGGCGAGTACCAGTTGACCGTTGAAATGACCGGCTTCAGTACCTATATGGAAAAAGGAATCGGATTGGAAGTTGGTCAGGCGGCCAGCCAGAAGGTCACCTTGGCGGTGGGAGCGGTAACCCAGCAGGTCACGGTCGAAGGTAGCAGCAACCAGGTGACAACCGACGACGCGGCGGTCATCCAGGTGATCGATGAGAAAAGCATGGAAAGCATGCCCTTGAATGGCCGCGAGGCGCAACAGTTGGTCTTTCTTGTTCCGGGTGCAGTCGATGTCACAGGGCAGAACTGCGGCTCCAATTGTGAAGGCGGAGTTCTTCCCGGCGAGCAATATGCGAAGGTCAATGGCGGCGGTTCCAACGGGGTCTATTACTTGTTGGATGGCGTGGATTACAACGATATGTATATCAACACGAATCTGCCATTCCCCAGTCCGGACGCGCTGCAGGAATTCAATGTGCAAACCGATAACATGAGCGCTGCTTATGGAAACGCTACAGGCGGAGTGGCGAATGTTGTAACCAAGTCCGGCACAGATCAATTTCATGGCGATGTCTTTGAGTTTCTCCGCAACTATGCGATGGATGCCAAGAACTACTTTGCGACTTCTCCAAATCCGCTGAAGCAGAATCAATTTGGAGGAACCATCGGCGGACCGATCCTGAAAGGCAAGCTGTTTTTCTTTGGATCCTATCAAGGCACGCGCCAAAATACGTCCGACAATGGCCTGACTTCCCAGGTTCCGACGCAGGCTGAGCTTAATGGAGATTTCTCGGCTCTTCTCGCCTCCGGCACAGTATTGACGAACCCTGACCCTACCTCACCTTACCAATTCAACAGCAACAATATGATCAATCCAGCCGCCTTCGACCAAACGGCGCTCTATTTGCTGAATCACATTCCTCTTCCGAATGACCCGGCTGATGGGCCGAATTATTTGAAGTACAACGGCGCTCCATCTGTCCAGAATACTGATGAATACCTGGTCAAGATTGACTACAACCGTGGCAAACATCATATTAGCGGTCATTATTTTCAACTCAAGTACACAGTCCCGATCATCGTCCCGCCATCGAGCAACATCCTTGAAGGCAATGGAGAAGATCCACAAAATCAGGATCTGAAGAATGTCAGTGTGGTCGACATCTATACGATTTCGCCCAACACGCTTCTCAATAGTTATTTCGGATTGACACGTAAGACCGGGCTGACTGAATCGCCGGCGCCATTCAATATTGCTCAGGCGGGCGCAAATATTGCCCAGCCCACGAATTTTCCGGCGACACTGAATGTCGTTGTACCTGGAGCGTTCACCGTTGGAGACCAACCGTCTCCTGGAACATGGAATCATAGCGATATATCCGATCGCGAAATTGCCACGTTTGTCAAAGGGCCGAATGAACTCCAGTTTGGTGGCGAATGGGAACATATTCATCTTCCCATGGGCAATTCATATCAGTCCGATGGCAACTACAATTTTGGCGGTAACTTCAGCGGAAGTAGTTTCTCCGACTTTCTGCTGGGAGATGTATCCAGCTTTACGCAGGCGGGCGGTTTGTACCTGGACTTCACCGGAAACGATTGGAGCTTCTTCGTACAGGATAACTGGCATGCGACTTCGCGGCTCACGCTGAACGGCGGAGTACGCTGGGATCCGTTCTTCCCTTACACGGATAGCGAAGGACGAGTGGGGTGTTTTGTGCCCGGAGCGCAATCGGTGCGCTACCCGAATGCGCCTCAGGACCTGATCTTCGGCGGAAGCCATCACGATGCTGGATGCCCCGCCTCCTCCATCTACAACAACTTGAGCAATATTGGCCCGCGCTTTGGCTTTGCATATCAGCTGACATCCGATGCCAAGACCAGCATTCGTGGTGGGGTAGGATATTATTATCAGGCGCCCAATGGCGTGGCGTTTGAAGACGTCGTCGGTGTTCCTCCGTTCGCGCCTATCGTGAACATTACGAATACCAATTTCACTAACCCCTATTCCGCCGCGGGTGTGGCCAATCCGTTTCCCGCCTCGTTTGGCCCAATCAATCCAGGCGCTTCGGTGACGTTCCCGCAGGACATCGCTTTTACGCAGATATTCGACAGGCACTTCCGGCTTCCTCAAATTCTGACTTATAACCTCACCCTGGAGCACGAGTTCGGCTCAAGTTGGTTTTTGCGGGCGGAATATGCGGCAAACCATGGCGCTCACCTGGGTGGCACCGGAGACCAGGAATCAGGACTGCTCCAGTTGAATCCCTCCGTTTATATTCCGGGGCTGGCGCCTGATGGCACTCCCAACTCGACGGAGAACAATATTCAATCGCGCCTAACCTACCCAAACTACGGGTTCATCGGTTCAATCAACTCCGGAGTCAACAGCAACTACAATGCCGGCCAGCTCGAACTTGAAAAGCGCTTCACATACGGCCTGACCTTCCAGACGAATTTCACTTGGTCGCGCGCCTTGAATGACTTCGGCCCTAATGGACAGCCGGGAACATTTGGAATCTACGGCATCAATACCTGCGCGTGTGGCCGCTCTCTTGATTACGGCCCCGACGCCGGCGACGATAACAAGGTCTTCAGGTTGTCTGGAAATTACGCTCTGCCTCGCGTCCCGGTCAAGGGTGTTGTGGATCAGGCAATCAACGGATGGAACCTGAGCTTTATCTCGAATTGGCAAACAGGCTTTCCGTTCACGTCATTCGCTGAGGACGACAATTCCTTCAGTGCAATGGGGAATGACCGTCCCGACATTACGGTGGGAAATATTGCGCAGACGAAGCTGAGTTCCGGGCGCTCCCATGCTGCGCTGATCAATGAATGGTTTAACACTGCCGATTTTGCTCCCAATGCAATCGGCACATACGGAAACATTGGCAAGAACTCTCTTCGCGGTCCGAGGCTCTTCACAACGGATCTAGCTCTACTGAAGGCCGGAAAGGCAGGCGAACGCATTCGGTATGAGTTCCGGGCAGAATTCTACAATGCCTTCAACAATGTTAACTTTGGCAATCCGGACGCTGGACTTCAGGATAGCAACTTTGGACAAATCAGCTCTGCCAACGACCCTCGCATTCTGCAGATGGCTCTGAAACTTAGCTTCTAAGAAACTCTTAGCTATCCAGGCGCCTGGATAAAACGTAAGTCGGCGTCAACGCCACTTATATACATCCAGGCACCTTGTTTTTCTCACTTCGAGTCTTAAGGGGAATGCATTCGATCGTTTCAGGCAGTGGGCGCAAATAACTCCATAACGCAGCGCCAGGGGAACGACTGACGGATTCCAAACAGAGGCAGAAGGTCAAAATGCGCCAAATCAGTCGTCGAACGATGTTGGCCACCACGGGTTTTGGGGCTCTTTCCGCGGGGCTTCCAACGGCATGGGCCGGGAGCCCGGGCCAGACTTCAGCGGCACAGGATAACGGTGCTCATTCTCAGAAATGCTCTCTTCCTCTGACGGACTACCAGCCTGAGTCGATGCTTCACGTGCAGACGACCCATGTAAGCCGCTCAAGATTTTCGGTCATCGATTTCCATACACATGTGACTAACTCGGCGCGCGTCGTGAACGGCGTTGCCATCGGAGCCGCACGCGTCTACAACGGTATGCCGCAGGACCTATTGCCGATTATGGACCGCACGAATGTTCTTGCGATGGTGAATTTGACCGGCGGCTTCGGAGCTGGCCTGACCGACACGATAAGTCATCTTGACCGGAGATATGCAGGGCGGTTCTACTCCATGACCGAGCCCTCCTATGATATGTTTGGGCGCGCGGACTACCCGCAAGTGCAGGCGGACGCGATCGCCCAAGCGCATCGGGACGGCGCGCGTGGACTGAAGATCCTGAAAACCCTGGGGCTCTTTCTTCGCGAGGATACGACAAGCGGTCCGCTCGTCAAGGTTGACGATCCGCGATTCGATCCGATGTGGGAGACCTGTGGCAGCCTCAATCTGCCGGTAGCCATCCATGTGTCGGATCCGATAGCATTCTTTCGTCCCACGGACCACCTCAATGAGCGATATGAGGAGCTGAGCAATCATCCGGATTGGTCATTTGCCTCGCCGGAGTATCCTTCCAATGCCGAGATTCTCGAAGCGCGGAATCGTGTGTTTGCGCGACATCCGAAGACGCAGTTTGTCGCTTTGCACGTTGGTAATTTTGCGGAGGACCTGGAGAACGTTTCGGCTAACCTCGATCGATTCCCGAACATGCATGTGGACATTGCTGCAAGGCTCAATGAACTTGGCCGACAGCCCCGCGCGGCGCGCCGTTTCTTCGATCGATATCAGGACCGGATCGTCTTCGGAACCGACGCAACACCACATGGAGATCAGTTCCCACAGCAAGCGTTTGGCGACGCGCTCTACCAGATCTATTTCCGGTTTCTGGAGACCGCCGATGAATACTTCGACTATGCACCCGCCGCAACACCTCCGCAGGGTCGGTGGCGTATCTCAGGTATCGAACTGCCCGACAGCATTCTCCACAAGGTTTATAACCAGAACGCAGCACGTCTGTTAAACATCGTCGTGTAGACAATCGCGCGTGCAGCAGAGCGCCGCGAATGGTAGAGGGTCGCGACCCTATTCACGGCTGCAACAGGTGGGCGGACTTCAATGAAATGGAAAGCTCTCGCATGCGGTCTGGTTGTGAGCACGGCTGTTCTGAACGGCTATGCCCAGAAAGAGACGGTCGTCATCCGGCCGGCTGAAACACCGGATGTTCTCGTCAATCCCGGCATGGGAATTACCACTTTTCAACGGTTCAATGGCCAGGAACTCAACCCTCCGTATACCTGGTCGGAACGCGGACCGGTTGAAAAACTCCACGATGCAAACCCCAAGCCGAATTTTCCGGACACTTCGATCGCCTATCTGCGGTGGTATTGGAGCGCCCTTGAACCGGAGCACGGAAAATTCCGGTGGGACATTATCGACCTGGCATTATCCGAGGCTCAGAAGCATGGGCAGAGACTGGCGATTCGCCTGATGCCGTACTCTGACCGCGATCCGCTGCCTGACTGGTACCGCAGCTCGGGAGCAAGGCGAGCGAATGCATCTGCGGACAAAGACGGAGCAATCTGGCAGCCCGATTTCAGCGATCCTCTGTATCTGAAGTACTGGGGCGAGCTGGTTGCAGCAGCAGGCGAGCGTTACGACGGCAATCCCATCCTTGACAGCGTCGATATCTCCTCCGTCGGGTATTGGGGCGAGGGCTGGAGCAGCTATATGCCGGCCTTCCAGTTTCAAAAGCCGCTCATCGACATATGGCTGCAGGCGTTTCCGCATACAACGCTGCTGATGAACTTCGACGAACCGGAGGCGCTGGCCTACGGCACTCAGCACGGAGCCGGATGGCGGCTGGACTGCCTGGGCGATATGAAAGCGAACGATTCGGAGATGCTGGACCAGTACCCGGAAGAAGTCGCGCGTACCGGCATTCAGGATGTATGGAAGCAGCGCCCTGTATCGCTCGAAACTTGTGGCACGCCTTCAACCTGGCTGCGCGATGGCTACGACGTAACTTACATTCTCGAACAGGCTTTGCGCTGGCATGTCACTTCGGTCAACGTGAAGTCTTCACCGATTCCTACACAATGGCAGTCACAGTTTGCGGATTTTGAGAAGCGCATGGGCTATCGTTTAATTCTGCGTCGCCTGGAGTATCCTGCGCGTGTTACTGTGGGCTCCATGATGCCTGTACACATGTGGTGGTTGAATGCCGGAGTTGCGCCAATTTACAAGGAGTACAAGCTGGCCGTACAACTAAGATCGCAGGTGGATCAAGCAGTTATCCGAGTGCCTGCAGACGTGACTAAGTGGCTTCCCGGAGATTCGGTCGTAGATGAATCGTTCTATATCCCCGCTAACCTGACAGCAGGGAAGTATCGTTTACTTATCGGCCTTCTCGACCCGGAAACTGGAGCGCCGGCCATACGGCTACCTATCCAGGGGCGGCAGCCTGACGGATGGTATGACATGGGGTCCATCGAAGTTGAGAAATAGCGAGGCTGAGAAATAGATGGATTAGCTTAGCCTTCCATCGACAATGAGGAACGATCTCGAGGCCCGAACCCAAGGAGCATCAAGTGGAAATTGAGCACGGGAATCTTCAGGGCATAGATCTTCTGGTACGAATCTGTTCTTTTCAGTCGGCCGGATTAAGAAACGCGTGCACAAATGCGGGATCGCGGAAGGACTCCGTTCCGCCCTGTCGAAGGGTGGACAAGGCAGCCGTGCGATTTCCAAAATCGGCGCAGACGTCCGGTGCTTCTCCGCGAAGGTATGCGGCAAGGAATCCGGCATCGAAACTATCGCCGGCTCCGATGGTATCGACAGGCGATACTAGTTGCGCGGGAACAAACCAGCGGCGGCCGGCCTGCTCGACCAGGGAACCGCGCTTGCCGCATTTGATCGCGACCAGCGGGACGCGCTTTGCAAGAGCTTCAATAGCGCTCTCGGCATCGGATTTGCCGGTGATGCGGCCGGCTTCGTCCTCGTTGGGCAGGAAGATATCGACGATGCCCAGGAGTTCATCGAGCGGGGCGCCCCAGGTATCTTCGGGATCGTCATTGGTGTCGAGCGAGAGGGAGAGCCCTTCCGACTTCAGTTGGCGCAAGATGCCGGGCAGGTCCGGCTGCAGCGCCTTGTGGAGGAATAGCGAGGAAAGATGGAAGTGGCGGGCGGAGGCGAGGTAAGCCAGATCAAGGTCAGCTGCGGCCATCTCAAACATAGTCCCAGGATAGGTGAGAATATGACGCTTTCCCTCATGGGTGAGGAGGATGGTGACGCCTGTGGAGGTGCCGCCGGATATGCGCTTCACGGAGGAGATATCGACCCCCTTCGCCGCAAGCCGTTCGAGGGCGATGTTGCCTAGGGGGTCGTCTCCAAGTCGCGTTACGAAACCGACAGAGACGCCAAGCGCGGCCAGGTTATGGGCCACAATCGCGGAGGAACTCCCCAAGGTCATTCCGAAGCCGGTCGCTAACAATTCGCGTTCCAGCGGCATGGCCTCAGGAAGCCCGTAGAGAATCAAATCCATATTGATTTCGCCCGCGATGGTGACATCGAAGCGCTTCTTCATATTGCTCCCTGCGTTTCGAAGGCGCGGTGCGGATAAATTCTGACACCGCTGACCACGCGATTAATTACGCCGTCCGGGCTTGGGTTGTCGGGGTTCAAACCAAGCAGTAAGCTCAAATGATAGCCGAGCAATTGCGGCCCCAGAATTTCAAACGGTGTACGCAGCGCATCGTCCGTGTGCGGCGCCACGGCAGGGATGAGCTGGTCGAACAGCCCCAGGGATTCTGCGGGGTCCGCGATCCCCACCAGGTAACCGATTTTCTTGGCACGAAGTTCACGAATCAGATCCGCCTCATAACTGCGGCGCACCGGATCGCTGGACAGTAGGCAGAGTACAAGAGTGCCCGGCGTGACAAACGACATGGGACCGTGGCGAAGGCCGAGATAGGTTTCCGAAACCAGCGGGAACCGGCCCGCAGTCATCTCCAGCGTCTTGAGGCCGGCCTCTTTTTGCCAGCCGAGAAGGGGCGAGGAAGAAAGAACTACGATGCGATCGCGAATGCGTGCGGCAGCGCGCTCGCAAGCTCGATCGATGTCCCTCAGCAGCGAGCCGGCACGCGTGCTCAACTGCTTCTCGGCGGCTACGGTGGCCTCCGGCTGAGCAAGTGCCAGACCGGCTAGTACCAGGTTGGAGAAAGCGCTGGTCATTACCAGGCTCTGGTCATTGGTGCGTGGGTCAAGCACGATAAGGCCGTCAAGGCTGGACCGGGACAATGCGCCATCTTCATCGCAGACAATGGCAAATTGCTGAATGTCCGGTCGCAAGGCACGAACCTGATCGACCACTGCGGAACTCTCCGGACTGCTGCCAGAGCGAGCCAGAGAGATCACAGCATCGATATTCACCAGGTAACGCTCTGCATCGACGAGCAGGTCCGTAGTGGGAACTGCGATGGCCCGTGGCCAAGCGGCCGCCACAGCACTTGCCGCATATGCCGAAGTACCCGCACCCGTCAGCAGCACGCGAGCTCCCTTGAGTTTTGCGCTCAGTCGCATCTGCTGCGATGCTGCGCGGACTATTTCAAGCGTCACCGGCCACAGAAAGGGCTGCTGAAGGATTTCAGGCAGAGTGTACCGCGGCGCGGTGAGCAGGGTGTCGTTCGGGAATGCGATTTGATCGTGAGACATCAAAACTCCAATTCTAGATGGGGCCGGGTTGGGGCAGTAATCGGCAGCTTCGAAGTGCGAGCCACACGAGAAAAGGCCAATATGAAACTATACGTAAGGATATATCTATATTTCGAAAACAACAAGCCGCCAATATGATATCGAGACGTTTTCGGCAGATCGCTCACTGACGCCGCTGCTGAAAAGGCATATCACGGAAGCTTTCAGTATTTTTGTTTAATAACGATGATTGACGAGACTTGATTGCAGTCGTAAGATAACGAAACATTGTGATCAGAGCCATTCTTTGAGTTTGACGTTTATCGGAGCTGTTCCCGCTGGGCGGCGACGCGCCGCGGGCTCCAGGAGACGGACGATCGAAAATACCGACGCGGGGGAAAAGGAGTCGCAGTGAATCGATCAATCAGGTGTCTTTTTGTTTCTCTTTTGGTGGGAGTGGTTGTGCTGGCGAGCCGGACAGACGCGAATGGGCAGGCACGACCGGATGCGCCCGATGGCGCACAGACACTCGGCTCGATTCGCGGGAAGTCGCTGTCGGTCAGTGTTCATTCCGATGGCTCGTACTCGATCGCGCTCACTGGACTTCCTGGCGCGGTTCTGCGCTCCAAGGTGGAGGCGGACGTAAACGATGGGGAACTGCAATCGTCCACATACCCTCAGCACAAGATTGCGCAGTCGGAGTTTCGCGATGAATTCGGCTCGGGGTCGAAGCTCACAGTAACGCACACCGGATTGCCGGGCAAGCCTGACCTTGTTTGCACTATCCGTCTTTACCAGGAGCAATCCTGGGGCGACATTGCAGTCGAGGTGCTCAACACGACGGGCAAAGCAGTGACCGTGCAGGCGATTCGTAGCGTACAGATATCGGATTCTCCGGAGATAAATCTCAACGGCCCGGAATCTGCCGACCGGGTTCTATCGGATAGTTATAGCGAGGACAGACCGCAACTGGCGATTCACGACCTTGGCGCCGCGCCCAAAGGAACGCTTCGGGCGGTGGGAAGCCAACTGATCTATAACCGCAAGAGCAAAGAGAGTCTGTTTCTTGGTGCACTCACCAGCGACCGCCTATTGACGATCTTTCATCTCAAGGAGCAAGGTACAGGCTCGGACGCGAAGATCGTTTCCTACGAAGCAGCGTCGACGGGGACAACGGAAATCATGAAGGAGGAATCGCTCAGGCATTCTCCTCCCGCTGAACGGGTGAGCTTGAGCCTTCCGGTCGAACCAGGGGCGAGCCTCTCTTCCGAGCGTCTCATGTTCGCAGTTGGGACCGACTATCACGCACAACTGGAGCAGTACGGGCATGCGATCAAGCTGCTGCACAAGGCTCGCGTCGACGCGCCGACTCCGATTGGATGGTGGAGCTGGACGGCGTATTATTTTGGCCTCAACCAGGGAGCGGCGATTACCAATGCAGAGTGGCTGGCTGAGAATCTCAAAAAAAGCGGCTACAAGTATTTTCAAATCGACGAGGGATATCAATACGCGCGCGGAGAATACTCTACGCCCGACGCGAATCTTTTCCCCCGCGGGCTGGGCTACGTTGCGGATGCGGTTCGTGGCAACGGCCTGACGTTTGGAGTGTGGACGGCGCCATTTGAAGTGTCGGAGCGTGCGTGGGTTTATCAGAATCACAAAGACTGGTTGCTGCATAACGCAGTTGGTCAGCTTATTCACATCGGCGATGTCACCGAACACAAGGATCTGTTGTATGTGCTGGACACAACCAACCCTGGCGCGCAGGAATATCTCAAACAGACCTACAGCGCGCTTTATAACTGGGGCGTCCGCTTCATCAAGATGGACTTCATGGACGACACCGCGGTGGAAGGCTCCTACTTCCGGCCCAACACGACAGCGCTTGAGGCTCAGCGAATTGGCCTCGACATCATTCGCAAGACCATGGGCGAAGACGTGGTGCTCGATAAAGACGGAAGCGTCATGCTCAATCCCGTCGGTTATGTGGACACTGGACGCATCTCGCAGGACACCGGACACACATTCGGGGCTTCCCGCGATGCAGCTTCAGGAATTGCCGCGCGCTATTACATGAATCGCAATTTCTTTATCGCGGATCCCGATGCGTTCAGCGTCTCTACGCAGACGGTAGACGACCAGGCCTGGCACGGTGGACAACACCCGCTGACACTGGAAGAAGCAAAGGTCTCGATTGCTCTGTCCGCGGTCTCCGGCGGAATGTTCGAGCTTGGAGACGATCTCCCAACTCTGGGATCTTCAGCGGAACGGCTGGCGCTGGTAAAGAACACGGAGCTGATCGACATGGCGCGCCTAGGCCATTCATCCACACCTGTCGACTTGATGACCTACGCGGCAAGCGACGTTCAGACAAGTGTGTTTATGCTCAAGGAAGACAATCGGCAGTCGATCCTCACCGTCTTCAATTGGACCGAAGGTGAACTGAAGCGAAACCTGCGCTTTGCCGAACTGGGCTTAGAAGAACCTGGGAAGTACCAGATCACCGAAGTCTTCGGAGACAAGAGCTGCTGCAGCCCTTCAGGCGATGCGATCGATCTTGTTCAGCCGGCCCACTCCGTACGCATGTTCAAACTGGTCGAAGACGGCATTCAAGCTGAGCCGCCTGCGTTTGTGGTTCACTCCGCGCGCGAGGCAAAAGCAGGGGAGACGATGACCTTCAAGGTCGAAGGTTTGGCTAACAATGGGCCCGTGCTCAGCTGCCATTGGGATTTCGGCGATGGATCGTCTGAAGACGGAATAAAGATTCAACACGCCTATACTCAATCGGGTGAATATACGGTGCGGGTGACTGCAACGGGCATTGAGGCAATCACGAATTCCATAACCGCTACGGTGAAGGTCTCCGGCAATATCGCGACGCGATTTGTTCCAGCGAACAAGAAGCGACCCGAGTAACAGCTGAACCGCTATTCAATGCGGAGTGCTCCGGAGCCAGCCTGAGTTTGTCGGTCGTGCTAGTTTCCGCAGGCCGCCGCGTAAGGCCGCAGCACTCCACGGATGCGGTGGATGATGAGAGAATGCGCATCGGGTTTCAATGTGCCGGCGCGCACCGCACGATATTCATCCGGAAGATAGCAACTCAGCATCGTTTCCGGAAGTGACATGGCTTCAAGGTTTGCTATCAGCACATCGACTGCTTCTATTACGCGCGGCTCGTGCCAGTAGTAGCGCACGCGGTCGCTGTAACTGTAGCGTCGCAACAGATGCGCTGCCTGCTCATTGCCCGTATAGTGGTGTTGCCAGTTCGCCGGCTTGTCAAGCATTACTCGCTCCAGAACATCCACCAGGTGGGAACACTGCCAGTGAGGCACAAGCTCAGCCTCGATCTGCGAGAGAGCGGTCAAAGCTTCCCGCATCGCAAAGGTCAGTGCGGGTCCGACCTTAAGAATGGCAAAACCGTCCCGCACCAACTGGCGATATGCTTCGGGGCGTTGATAGTCGGTAGAGTGCGCCTCGTAGACCAGGCCTTCTTCTTCGTCGAGCAGTGCAGTCAAATGCCCCGCACGCGAGGGATCGTAATCGACCACGCTATCATGATTGAATTCGACCCCAGGTTGCACAACCAGTGCGATCACTCGCGGCCAGACATCCGCGAGCCCAGCTTGCGTGAAGACTCTGCGGTGAATGGCCAGCGTTTCGGCGGCGGCTTCCCGGCTCGTCACGGTGAGTTCATTCAGACTTTCAGTTGCCCCGCCAGGTGTGGGCACCTCGGTGCCGATAACATACACGGGCTTCTGCTCGCCGCACGCTCGCTCGGCAACTGCGCAGAGAGTCGCAGCGCGAGCCGCGATCGTCTCTCCGGGGAGCGGCTCGGGATCGTCGCCGCAGGCCATACTGGCATCGAGGTGAATCTTCTGGAAGCCCGCTCGGACGTAAGCCTCGACAGTGCGCTCGGCCTGCTGCATGGCCACGGCCGCGTTTTCCTTCTGCCAGGGATTAGGCCCCAGATGATCTCCGCCGAGGACCAACCGCGACTCATCGAAGCCTTTGCTGGCAGCGATCTCCACAACACGCCGCCGAAAATCTTCAGGCAGCATGCCAGTGTAGCCGCCCAGATGGTTGACCTGGTTGGACGTGGCTTCAATCAGCAGATCGGACCCATCCTCGACTGCCTGGTCGAATGCTGCTTCAAGTACCCATGGATGGGCGGAGCAGACAGAATAGATTCCACGCGGTTGAAGCTGGCGCCGCGCAACGGCTAATTGCTGCAAAATCTTAGACACTATTGTTCCTCCATCAGGCAGCAATAACCATTGATCGGAATGAAGGCAGTCGTGCGAGGAGTTTGAGTCTTCACTTTCAATCGAAACGCGCCATTCAAGACAATTCTATAATAAGTGAAAATAATCGAAACATAGAAAGTCGAGAAAAAACCAAAACAGAGCAGGGGCCAACCAAAACAGTAAAAGCCAGAGAGTTGTTCATTGTGAACTAAAGCTCGACACCGGGCTCTTTTCGACGTATTCGCAACCAAGGGTTCAGCGATTGCGATTTTCTTCGCATCGGAGCGTTTCTCCGGCTAAACTGTTAGCTGCAGTAAATAGACAACAAAAACGAGGGACCGAATGGCGAAAGACACTGCAATCCCTGAACCCGTCAACGGGGCGATGGCGCGCGACGCTGCCGGTAGCTCTTCCTCAACGGAAACCCCTATCGAGGGGCTGATGGCGGAGGAGCGGCGGACGCAGATCTTGCAGATCGTGCGCACTACGGGGCGTGCGAAGGTCAATGAACTCACCCACCTCTTCAACACTTCCGCAGTCACCATCCGCAACGACCTGAATGAATTGCATCAGCGCGGCCTGGTGGTCCGTTCGCATGGGGGCGCAATGCTGTCAGACAGCATTCTGCGCGAACCACCCGTGCTGGAACGTCTGAAGGAGCATTCGGATGAAAAGCAGCGCATCGGCGCCCGCGCCGCGGCCCTCATCAACGACGGCGAAACTATTATTCTCGATTCCGGCACCACCACCCTGGAGATTGCGCGTCACCTGAAAAAGAAACAGGGATTGCACGTCATCACCAACGGGGTCAACATTGCGGTCGAATTGCTGGATGCTCGAGATGTTCAAACTTTCATCATCGGGGGAACGGTGCGCGGAGAATCAGCCTCTATCAGTGGACGTTTCAGCGAAGAGATGTTCGATCAGTTTTCGGCTGACAAGCTGTTCCTGAGCGGAGCCGGATGCGATCTGGAATTTGGAGTCAGCGGAGCAAATCTGGAAGAGACGATGGTGAACCGGGCCATGCTTCGGATCTCACGCGAGATCATTCTCGTGGCTGACGCCAGCAAGTTCTCCAAGCGCAGTATGACACGCATTGCTCCTTTTTCCGAGATCGATACCGTAATCAGCGATACCGGGCTATCCGAAGAGACTCAGGCTAAGTTGTGTGCCCTGGGCTGCAATCTGATTCTGGTGTAGCGAACCGCTCTGGTGCAAATAGCCTCTTAGCGCCGGTCAGTTCATCGTTTCTCAGACCGGAATTCTCAAAAATGGGCCAAACGTGCTACCTTGATGGCCGCCAATCCTTGGGATGAATCGCGGTTTGCGCTATTTGCACCAGGGCCGTTTCGTGCCTCTTCGGCGCGTTTTCTGTCCTCGCCCTTCTCCTGGCCGCCGATGGTCTCTACAGCGTCGTTCGGTGCGCCGTCGTGCAGCGCACCAGCGAATTCGGCAACCGCATGGCGCTCGGCGCACGGAATTCGATTGAGGACGGCCACGCCGGCAGCCGCCTCAGCCTGCTGACCAGAGAAGCTGCGTGCCCGTACCCCACGCACTCTAAATCGGCCTTCAGGCTCTCGCGCCCAAACACAAAGCCACAAGCAGTAGTGGTCACTGTACTCAGGCAGCTAACCCACTTACATTGTTTATGGGGAAGCTCCTAGGAATTGATCTTACGGACGTAGTTGTTCAGCGCCGCAGGTCTCGGAGTGGCTGCCTCAAAACCATTTGGGATCTCGGACAAATCCCACAGCATTTCAATTGCTTGCGGGTCTCGGTAGGGGATGAGCCTGCACCGAAAGTGCGGAAGATCCCAAATAGATCAGTTCGATGCCCTTGCCGTCTTTCGGGTCTTTGTTGCGCGAATACTGACGGCTCAGGTCGTTATCCCAGTGCTCGGTGACGCCGAGGCTGCTCACGGGCTTGCCGTTCTGGCGGTAGGCCGTGCCTGATGGCGGGTGATCGGCCAGGGCCTCTTCCTGGAGATAATCGTCCGCATTCTCGCGGATCATGATTCTCGGGTGATTGTTTCCGTCGACGTTGTTTTTGGTCTGCGACAGGAGAATATCGAGGCCGACCGAATCAAGCGCGACCCCGTCGAGTGAGGCGAGAATGCTTGACGGCCAGTTGGTGTTGGCATAGGGCTCGACAGGATTGTTGAACGGCGCGTTGGGAAAGTGTATCGGGTAAGAATCGTAGCGCCGGGCGCAATAGAGGCCATCCAGGACATAGAGGATCGTCTTGGCGCCGAGGTTCGGCGATGCGGCCAGATCCACGATCGGCGAATAGGCGTGCGGCGTTCCATGCTGGTCGGTGTTGATGGCATCGTGTAACTCAGGGGTTCCTTTGATGGACCCGAATTGGTTCTTGCCGGTCATGGTGATAGCCGTTTGTCCTTCATCTTCCCTGTCCCCCGAATAAGGGTAGGAATGGGATTTAAGCAACGCGACATTCACAATGTACGTCGCGTCCTTGACCTGCTGCGGGATGAGCTTGGCATTGTGATAATTGTTGGCAGAGTAGCTCACTCCCTCTACCCACTGCGCCTTGGTAAGGCCGTGCAAACCGCCATAACCTGGATTCTGCTGCAGGGTCGGGTTGGGCGCATCCTGCTGCACGAAGCGGACATCCTTGAACTCGCTCCAGATTTTGGTCAGCAGGCCAGGGTAGATATCTCGCCGCGCATCGTACAAGACAATATCCCCGGGGGCCACATGGGCGTGGTTTACCAGTTGGCGAACCATGGCGAGGGCAACCTGGGGCGACACATTCACGAAATTCCCCGACCCCTTGGCGCTGCTGCTGTTCAGGTTTACCTTGACGGCGACGATCTCGCCCGCATGGTAGCCCGTCTTTTCGAGGCCCCGGGCATGGCCGTTGTAGTAGGTGAAGATAGTCTTCCAGGCGTCGTCGTCGGTGGCTGCGCCGGTGAGCTGGCGCAGGGTGGTGGACAACATGGCGTCGACGCGGGGCTGATCGGTGCTTCCTTCCATCCACCACTGGTCGACAGGGGATTCCATATCGCCACTCCAATGAGCCGCCTTCGCATCGTGAGCCCACACCACGCGACCCGGATAGACGCCGCGGGCGACGCCGAGCGGGACGTTGCGTTGCTTGGGCTGGAAGTCGTAGCGGGTGACGATTTTCGCTTCGGCAATGGCGTTTGAGCGGACCAGCCACACGCCGATGGCCACGAGCGTGAACGCGCATAAACCGGCGGCCGCCCAGCGGTAACGGCGTACCAACTTGCGCAGAGCGGCCACGGAGAAGATACCGGCCACTGAGCCACACAGCCACAGAACGAAAGCACTGGCGACGGGAAAGGCTGCTCGCTGGCAGGGGTAGGCTGCCCGGCTCGGCTTGGGGATGACCCGCAGCAGGAACCAGATGAGGGCCGTTAATCCTAGAATCAAACCACCGAGGCGCGCAAGCCGTCCCGGCGCGGTTGTTTCGGTCTTCTCAAGTTCGTTCTTCACCGAATCACCTTACCCTTTCATTTTTAGTCTGTTATTTTCGTCCTATAGTCTTTACTTTCACCTGGTTGCTTTTCGTCATGAAGTTTACTCTCTCTGACCAACTGAGTCAATTTCAGATGCAGCTACACGAAACGATATAAGGCCGAGCCGCCGACCCAACCCACCAATGCGATTCGAAATTACAATTGACAAAAAACGATTGCATTCGTAATATTGCACAACGCTGAGTTAAGTTTCTTTTAACTTCACATACTCGAAGCCGCGTTCGTCGGAGGGCCTGACGAGGAATTCCAAACTGTCGTCAGGGAAGCTGTCGCGACCATCGGAAGGAGAATAGGTCATGAAGTGCAATATCTCGATTGTGCGGAATGTCGGCGTACTGCCTGCCGCGCTCTATTTGTTCGCCCTGATGCTGGTGCAGTCGGTGGCCGCACAAGAGGGGGCTGTCTACTATGTGTCAACCACCGGCAACGATAGCAATCTCGGCACGTTCACCGCGCCTTGGTTAACCATCCAGCACGCGGCCAATACGGTCACGGCCGGCGCCACGGTGAATGTTATGGGCGGAGTTTACAAGGGGTATGTGAGCTTTCCGAATTCTGGAACGGCGTCGGAGCCGATTACATTCCAAAGCCATCCCGTAGTGGTTGGGGCTACCGTGCAGCCCGCGGTGATCGACGGGACCGGCCTGACCGTATCGGGAACGCAGGGTCTCATCACCATCTCGGGAGCTTTGAGCTACATCACCGTCAGAGGATTCGAAATCCGCAACTTGACTTCCACGACCGATAGTGCCGTTCCGTGCGGGGTCTGGATCACGGGCTCAGGCGCCGGCGTCGAGATTTTGAATAATCAGATACACAACATTGTGACCACGTCGGAAACGAATGGAAACGGTTGCGGTCTTTTCGCCTACGGCACATCGAAGACACCCATTGCCAAGCTGGTGGTCAGTGGCAACGAACTCTACGATCTAAGGACCGGGAACAGCGAATCGATGACCTTGAACGGAAACGTCACCGATTTTCAGATCACCAACAACCTGGTTCACGACAACGACAACATCGGCATTGACATCATTGGATACGAGAGAACCGGTCCCACCGGCTATGACCAGGCTGGTTGGGGCGTGGTCAGCGGAAACACTGTCTATAACATCAGCGGAATCGGGAATCCAGGCGAGGGAAATTCCTACGACGCCGACGGGCTTTATTGTGACGGGTGCGCGTATACCACGTTCGAGCGCAACGTGATCATGCAAGTGGACTACGGCATCGAGACCACCAGCGAAAATCAGAGGTGCCTGGCCAGTGGCAACGAGTGGCCTACTGGCGTGGTTGGCGTCGGGACCCCAGCCTCAGGCAAGCTGCCCTGTTACGGCATGTATGCGACGGTGCGCAACAATTTGTTCTACAACACAAATGCCTGCGGCAATTCCATCGGCGGTTACGCGCTCGCGACTGCCAAGGGCGGCGGCAGCAACGGAGGAGGCAGTAGCTTCCACGACGTCTTCGTCAACAACACTCTCTACAACAATGGTATTCAACCGGGCAATGACAGTGAAGGCACCCCCAGCGGCGAATTCCAGATTCAGAACCAGGTGGGCAGCGCGCAAGAAAACTATTTCGAAAACAACGCTGTCTACGCCGGTTGGCCCAATATCTGGATCAACGACTACGCCTCCTTTACGCAGACGTATCCACTGTCGCTGTCGTATCCTCCCCCGCCCGCGACGCTCAATTGGAACCTGTACGACTCCGCTGCGGGGTACGGGCAAGGAACGTCAATCGTGTGGGGCAGCTTAAGTCCCTATACCAGTTTCGCAAACTGGCGGAGCTCCAGCGGTGAAGATAAAAACTCCCTAAATGCGAATCCGCAATTCGTCGATCTTGAAGACGCGCCGCCAAACCTGGACATCTTCCCTTCTTCGCCGGCCGTTGCTGCCGGCAGCACCAGCCTCTCGTGCAGCGTTGGCTGGTGCGACCCCAATGGCAGTTCCCCGACCTCCATCTATGGCAGCACCGACTTCCTCGGGAATCCTCGGACGAACGGCGAGAAGATTGACATCGGCGCCTACGAAACCACTGGAGATCGACTCGATAACTCATTGACAGTGGATCTGTCCTCGGCAGATCCCATTCTCAACGGAGGCCAGTCGACCACCCTAAAGGTCACGGTCACCGCCATACCCGGTAGCGGCGGTGCGCCGAGCGGTACGGTGAGCATCAAGAGAGGGGCAACCTTGCTGGAAACTGCAACGCTGATGCCGACCGGCATCAACACGACCGCGGCAACTTTGCCCCTTAGTGCGTCGCAGCTGGCACAAGGCGAGAACAACCTAAGGGCGGTGTACTCGGGGAATTCGATCAAGCCGTGTTGCACTCCATCGGAGCCGCCGGCAGGAACACAAACGCCGGTTCCGTGGTACCCAAGCGCGACCTCGGCAGCAATTACCGAAATCGCAACGGCAGCGCCAGCGCCCAGGCCGACCTTCAGCCTTGAAACCGGAAAATACTCGTCGGTCCAGACGCTTACAATCAGCGATAAAGACAGCCGCGCCGCGATCTACTACACGACCAACGGGACGAGACCGTCGACCGGCTCGGCGATCTACACCGGTCCAATTAAGGTCTCCACGACAGAGACGGTGAAGGCGATCGCTGCGGTCAGCGGCTACAGTACAAGCGAGGTCGAATGGGCGGCATACATTCTTCAGTTGCCGCAGGACATCACTTTCACGCCATCGTCTCCGGTCACCTACGGAGTCTCGCCAATCACGCTTTCGGCAACCGGCGGCGCCTCGGGTAACCCGGTGACATTTACTTATGTCTCCGGCCCGGGCAAGCTGAGCGGGCCGAACAACAGCATCCTGACCGTCACGGGCGCAGGCACGATAGAGGTGGCCGCGAACCAGGCCGGGAATAGCAGCTACGCGGCAGCAAAAGTGGTAAAGGCGAGCATCGTCGTGAAGCCGGCGGTGCTTACGGTAACAGCCAACAACCCAAGACGGTAGGCGCGGCCAACCCCAAACGGCTCTGGTGCAAATAGCGCAAACCGGGATTCATCCCAAGGATTGGCGCCCATCGAAGTAGCACGTTTGGCCCATTTTTGAGAATCCCGGCCTGAGAATTGATGAACTGACCGGCGCTAAGAGGCTATTTGCACCAGAGTCCTTGGCTTGTCCAAATCTTCAGATGGGTACCGCGGCGAGTCACGGACACTGCACGCCAGCGTCGAGCGTGTGTGGACATGTTATCCACCTGTCTCCATGGACAGATTAAAGCGCGATATCCCGACACTCTACGCTTCGCAGTTATTTCATTCTGGTCGGCAGTCACCGAACAGCCGACCCGAGTCGAAAGCTACTGCCAAAGCCACCACCAACTCGCTGAGTCAGGCCCATTTCGTCGCAGGATCGCATTTTGGCGAGGAACAGCAAAGCTTTCCGCACAAAACCGTCTTCGTGGTTCCGGAATATCAATGTCCGGTGAAGTGCGGCACGAGATCTTGACAGCTTCAAGTCAGTTCCTTCCTCCGCCAGGCCGGGCAACCTGGTACATCTGCGCGGCAATCTGGTCGAAAAGAGCCCAACGATCGTCGCCAACAACATAGACATTGAAGTGGGATCGGCCGGGAAGAAAAGTGAAGTGCGGATCGCCGCCAAGCCGGTTCAGAGCCGACTCCAAACTGTGCGCCGCTCCATCCAGATAGAAGGTATCTTCGGTTCCTACGACGAGGTGGATTTTGCCGCGAAGATCTTTGCCGACGGTTTTCCAGTTCGTGTTGAGATATTCGACGATGTCGTAATGGCTGCGCCAATAGTTCGCCACACGTGGATTGATATCCCCACTAGTGCGGCTGAAGAGAGGCTCCGGCCGGCCATCGGCGCCGCGTGGAGAAAATACCCATTCGAATGAACCGAGCTGTCCGCCGTATTCTCCAAGCACAGATTCGAGACCGGCAAGTTGCTGCATGGAAGCGAGTGGCTTGCCGTGATCGCGG
>Ga0302320_10005231_pt1 | contig 29190 bp, 20 predicted proteins | sample Bog_T0_3_FD_202130 | JGI IMG/M metagenome (GOLD analysis project Ga0302320, IMG submission 202130) | Peat permafrost microbial communities from Stordalen Mire near Abisko, Sweden - Bog_T0_3 | ecosystem: Environmental > Terrestrial > Soil > Wetlands > Peat | place: Sweden: Abisko, Stordalen Mire...
GACGCCTATCCCGACGTGGCTGATAACTACGTCGAAGTCATCACCCAATGGCCCGGAATCTCTGCCGAGCAGGTCGAACAGCAGGTCACCGTGCCGCTGGAAACGGCCTTGAACGGCATTCCCCACACCGTGCATCTCCGCTCGTTCTCCGTCTTCGGACTCTCTGACATCAAGCTGATCTTCGATGACGAGTCCATCAATGACTGGAACCGCGAGCGCGTTCTCGAGCGCCTCACCCAGGCCACCCTGCCCACCGGAGTGACCCCTCAGATGGGTACGGACTGGAGCCCCGCCGGACAGATTTACTTCTTCACCCTGCACAGCACCAATCCGCAGTATGACGTCATGGAGTTGAAGTCGCTCGAAGATTGGGTCGTCGAGAAAAATCTCAAAGCCGTCCCAGACATTGTTGACGTCAACACCTTCGGCGGACCCACCCGCGAATATCAGGTTCGAGTTGATCCCAACAAGCTCATTGCCTACGGCCTCAGCCTCGCCCAGGTGGAGCAGCAACTCACCAACAACAACACCAACGCCGGCGGCAGCTTCCTCGAAGCCGGATTGCAGCAGATCAATGTCCGCGAGGTCGGACTCGTCCGCAACGTGCAGGACATCGAAAACACGGTCATCCTCACCAAGACCGGAACGCCGATTCGCGTCAAAGATATCGCCATAGTCGCACAGGGTCCCAAAATCCGCCTCGGCCAGTTCGCCCGTTCAATCCGCCGTGAAGACGGAAAGATCGTCGATAACGATGACGTTGTCTCCGGCATCGCCCCCATGCGCAAAGGCGCGGATGCCGAAACCGCGCTCAAAGGTCTCGAAGCTAAAGTAAAGGAACTCAACGATCACATTCTCCCTCCCGGCGTAAAGATCGTTCCGTTCATTGATCGCAGCACCCTGATCCACTTCACCACCCACACCGTTCTGCACAACCTCACGGAAGGCTTCATCCTCGTCACCGTTGTGCTGCTCCTGTTGCTGGGCAACATCCGCGGCGCATTGATCGTCGCCCTCACCATTCCCTTCTCGCTCTTGTTCGCCTCCATCTGCCTCAGTCTGCGTCATATCCCGGCCAACCTGCTCTCGCTCGGAGCCCTCGATTTCGGAATGGTTGTCGACGGCACCGTCGTCATGGTCGAGAACATCCTCCGCCACATCGGAGACGACCCCGACCGCAAGCCCTTGCCAGACAGAATCCGGGCAGCCGCGCATGAGGTGCAGCGGCCGGTCTTTTACGCCATCACCATCATCATCACCGCCTACCTGCCCATCTTCACTCTCCAGCGCGTGGAAGGCCGCCTCTTTCGTCCCATGGCCTGGACCGTCGCTTTTGCGCTGCTCGGTGCCGTCATTTTCTCCATGACCATCGCGCCCGTGCTCGCAACGTTCCTCTTCCGCAAAGGAGCAAAAGACTGGCACAATCCCGTCCTGGTGTGGCTCACCGAGCGTTATCGCCGAGCCCTGTCCTGGTCGGTCGATCATCGCTGGGGAATGATTACCGTCGCAGTCGCGGCCCTGTGCATCAGCGCATTCCTGATGACCTCTGACACCATCGGCTCTGAATTCCTGCCCCATCTCGATGAAGGCGCACTCTGGGTGCGCGGCACGCTTGCTCCCTCCACCGGACCCACCGAAGGGGTGCGCGTCATGAACCAGGCGCGAATCGCCCTCTGCTCTTTTCCCGAAGTCACCGAGTGTACCAGCCAGACCGGGCGGCCTGATGACGGCACCGACACCACGGGATTCTTCAACACCGAGTACTTCGTCGGCCTCAAGCCCAAAGAGCAGTGGCGTCCCGTCTTCCATCAAGACAAGGAAGAATTGATCGCCGCCATGCAACGCGAGTTAGACAAAATGCCCGGCGTGGTCTGGGGCTTCTCGCAGCCTATCGCTGACAATATGGAAGAAGCGGTCAGCGGCGTAAAAGGACAGCTTGCCACCAAGATTTACGGCGACGACCTGCAAACCCTCGAGGACAAAGCCAACGAAATCTCCGGCATCATGCGCCAGGTCAAAGGCATTGAAGATCTCGGAGTACTCAGTGTCCTTGGCCAGCCCAATCTCAACATAACCGTCGATCGACAGCAGGCCGCCCGCTATCAGATCAATGTTGCCGATGTGCAGGACGCCATCCAGACCGCCGTCGGCGGCAACGCCCTCACCCAGGTACTCAAGGGCGAAGCACGTTATGACCTCGTCCTTCGTTATCAGCAGCAGTTCCGCAGCCAGAAGGAAGCCATCGAAAACATCCGCCTGCTCTCACCCACCGGTGAGCGAGTCTCCCTGGCGCAGCTCTGCAAAATCGAAGAGCGTGACGGAGCTTCGGAAATCTATCGCGAAGGCAATCAGCGTTACATCGCTGTAAAGTACAGTGTTCGTGGCCGCGATCTCGGCAGCGCCGTGCAGGAGGCCATCGGCAAGGTCGGCAACCAGGTCAAACTACCGGTCGGCTATCACATCGATTGGGAGGGTGAATACGAGAGCCAGAAGCGCTCCACGGCCCGTCTCATGCTGATCGTTCCCATCACCATCTTCATCATCTTCATGATCATCTATGGCGCTTTCGGTTCCTTCAAATGGGCCTTATTGAACCTGGTGAACGTGCTCGTCGCCCCATTCGGAGGTCTTCTCGCGCTTCTCTTCACCGGAACGCACTTCAGTGTCTCCTCCGGCGTAGGCTTCCTCGCACTCTTCGGAGTCTGCGTCCAGACCGGCGTCATCATGGTCGAGTACATCAACCAGTTGCGTACCCGCGGTATGCCTATTCGCACCGCCGCCATTGAGGGCGCAACCCGCAGGCTTCGCCCCATTATGATGACCATGCTGGTCGCCACCTTGGGCTTGCTGCCCGCCGCAACCTCGCACGCCATCGGATCGGATTCGCAGCGTCCCTTCGCCATTGTCATCGTCGGCGGACTCATCGCAGACCTCCTGATGAGCATCTTCCTCCTGCCCACTTTCTACGTCTGGTGGGCAAGACCAGACGACCACCTGCCGACGCTCGAAGATTCCAAGAGCGTCTATGAACACTAACTACACAGGTGCCCCATTTCTGCCGCAGTTAGCAGATGTGGGTCTGTTGACATTGCTCCTGAGCTCTTGCTCTTGATCACGACTGGGGGCCTATGAACCGTTCCACTCGAACCCGGGCCTTCAACACGCGATAGAATGTTCCGGGATTCTGTATAGCTGCGGAAGGAGAACCACGTGACCAGGGAAGAGATTCGCAAACAGATTCGCGACATTGGCCTCATTCCATCCATTCGCGTTGCCTCCGCCGACCTTGCCATCTTTGCCGCCGAGCACGTCGCCGACGGTGGCATCCCAATCGTCGAAATCGCCTCTACCATCCCCAACTCAGACCAGGTCATTCGCGAGCTTTCCCAACGATTTCCTTCGCTCATCATCGGAGCTGAAGTCGTCGCCGGACTCGACGTGGCCCGCCGCCAGCTTGATCTCGGAGCCGCTTTCCTCACTGGTCCAAACTTCAATCCTGAAATCACCGCCTACTGCGTCAAGCACGAAATCATCACCATCCCCGGCGCGCTCACGCCCACCGAAATTCTCCTCGCCTACACCGCCGGAGCCGATTTCGTCAAAGTCTTTCCATGCGCCAATGTCGGCGGAGACAAATACATTCGCGCCATCAAAGCGCCGCTCCACCACGTGCCCCTCGTCGCCGCCGGAGGCGTCACCCAGAGCACGGCCGCGCAATACATCGCCGCCGGTGCCGACGCCCTCGGTGTCGGTGAAGACATGATTCCGCGTCAGGCGCTCCGCTTCCGTGAAGGCGCATGGATCCGCGAACTCGCCTCCCGCTTCAGAGCTTTCGTCCAGCAAGCCCGCGCCAACCTCTAGCCCGTGGGCGATGCACGCTGCCCGGGGCCCCATATCTGCCGCAGTTAGCAGATGTGGGTCTGTTGACCTTCCTTCTTGCCCTCAGAACTCTAAAACAAAAAGGCCGGAGTTCCCTCGCCGCTTCTCTCGGCTCCGGAACTCCGGCCTTTCGATCTTCGCTTTTAGCAGCAGCCCATCTTGATTTCGCCTTCTTTCGTAACCGGCGGTCCAAATGCTTCTTCCGGAACCGGTGCGCCATTCAGCACCATGATCCACCGCCGCGTCGCGTCCGCCACCACAAGCAGTACGCCAACAATGAAGATCACCATCAGCGTCGTGTCCAGCCATCCCGTGAACTGCTTGCCCGGAACCAGGTGCAGCGGCCAGAAAATTTTCTGGATTGATTCCACTCCCGCCGTAACCGTCGTTACTCCCACAAAGCACATCGGAAGGAACGTCAGCCAGGCGTACTTCGCCTTGCCCATGTTGATCAGGAACGTCGTTGTGATCGCCAGCGCAATGGTTGCCAGCAACTGGTTGCCCGTGCCGAACAGCGGCCAGATCGTCGAAATGCTGCCGGTCCAGATCAGGTATCCCCAACCCGCAACCACCACCGTTGTCGCCGTCAGATTGCTCGGCAGCCATGCGTTGTTGGCAAACGGCTTGTAAACCTTGCCCATCAGTTCCTGCAAAACGTAGCGAGCCACGCGCGTACCCGTGTCCACCGTGGTCAGGATGAACAGCGCTTCAAACATGATGGCGTAGTGATACCAGTACCCCATCAGTTGATTCATTCCCGGCAGCCCTTTGAATATCTGTGCCATGCCGATCGCCAGGGATACCGCGCCGCCGCTGCGTCCCGCCAGGTTCTCGCCAACCTCGCGTGAGAACATGTCCAGGTTCACTGTGTGCAGTCCCAGCTTGGCAAACACCGCAGGCGGACAATTAATTGCAAAGTAGTCGCCCGGAAACATCGAGCAGGCCGCGATCAGCGCCAGCACGCCTACCAGCGACTCGCACAGCATTGCACCAAAGCCGATGAAGCGAGCGTCCGTCTCCTTGTCCAGCATCTTCGGAGTCGTACCCGATGACACCAGCGAGTGGAAGCCCGATATCGCGCCGCACGCAATCGTCACAAACAGGAACGGAAACAGCTTGCCTTTGATGATCGGCCCGCCACCGTAAATGTACTGCGTAAAATTCGGAAACTGAATGTTCGGATGCACCACGAACACGCCCACAATCAGCGCCGCAATCGTGCCCAGCTTCACATACGTCGAAAGGTAGTCGCGCGGTTCCAGCAGCAGCCACACCGGCAGCACTGACGCCACAAAGCCGTAAACCATCATCATCATCGTGATCTGGTGTGCGTTGAAGGTCAGCGCGCCCGCATACTGACTTCCCGCAAACCAGTGTCCGGCAACCACCGCGGACAGCAGGCAAACCACGCCGAAAATGCTCGGTCCCGTGATCGTCACCTCGCCCGCATGGCTCTTGAACATCCATACCCCCATGATCAGCGCAATCGGAACCGTCATGCCGATCGTGAACACGCCCCACGGACTATTCGCCAGCGCGTTGACCACCACAATGCCCAGTCCCGCCAGCGTAACCAGCAGGATGAACAGCACCGCGATCATCGCCACCAGTCCGGCAAACGGACTGATCTCTGTCCGCGCAATATCCGCCAGCGAGCGCCCTCTGTGCCGCACTGAAGCCACCAGGACCGTAAAGTCCTGCACGCATCCGGCGAACACTGCGCCCACCAATATCCACAAAAACCCCGGAGCAAATCCAAATTGCGCCGCCAGCGTCGGACCAACCAGCGGCCCCGCTCCGGCAATCGCCGCAAAGTGATGTCCAAACAAGACCCATTTGGGCGATGGCACATAGTTATGCCCATCTTCGTACGCATGTGCGGGAGTAATGCGCCGATCATCCAATGCCATCGCCTTGGCGGCAAGAAATGCGCTGTAATATCGATACGCTAGGGCGTACACGCACAACGCGCCCAACATAATTGGAAACGTATTCATAGGTCCCATACCTTCCGGTTGGCCAACAGTTTTGGCCTGCTGATTCCTGCCGCAAACTATAGAAGGGAACCCCCAGTGGTGCAATCAAATTGCAAGTCACGTCTCCACTCAGATACTGCCCTGCGGCTCAGCCGCGCGAAACACCCGCCATCTCGGCCATCCCGTCCACTTCTCCTGTCAGATGCAGGACAGCGCTCTCCCGAGTTAACCATTCCGTCAACTCAGCCGCTCTCCTTCGGCAGCTTCGCCCAGGGTACTCACTTGGCTCCCAACCCCGTAATCTCATTGCAATTACCGCCTTTGATTACTAAAGTGTGCAGAGTATCTCCTTCTGTACCATGTCCTAATTGTGTTTTCCTCAATGTTGTTTTATATGTACACTGGGCCATTGGAATTGGGCTCTGATCGAGTTGCTTCGCGGCGCGCGCAGCCGCATCAATTTTCATATCCACAAGCGTTCGGACTCATACCCCGCGACTCCGTCCGCCTTGACCATGACGCATCAGATGGTGAGCTGTCAGGTGGTTTTATGAAAACGAATCGTGATCACAGAGCTTCTCGGGCCAGAATCGATTCCATCAACGGTGCCGAATCGCGCAGCGACGGCTTCAAACTCCTGGAACTCCTCTTGGTTGTGGCAATTGGCAGCCTAATGGTCGCCGTTGCCGTGCCGATTATTAATACTACGATGACCAATCTGCACCTCGGCTCCGCAGCCACCGGACTTTCCACTGCCGTCCAGAGCGCCCGCTACCTCGCAATATCCTCCGGATGCCCGGTTCAGATGACCGTATCAGCCCATACCTACCAGGAATTCGCTCCCGCAACCTCTGGAACGCCGCCAGCGTGCAACATCACTCCGTATCCTTATCCAGCTTTGCCTGTCCCCTACAACCAGCCCATCACCTTCGCCAGCTCTGAAATTTCCGTGACTTCCGCCTCGTTGGTCTCCGTCAGCGGCACGGTGCTCTCGTCCCTCACCATCCCCGCCAGTTTGCAGTTCAATCCCAACGGCACGGTCACGGCCACCTACGCCCCCGGATCGGCGCAGCCTGCGCCCTCAAATTTCTCCATCGTCCTTTCGCCGTCGAATGGAACCGCAAGGAAAACCCTGTTCGTCTCAGGAGTGGGCAATGTCAAGGTCCAATAGCCCACGAGCGGCAAAGGGTTTCAGCCTCTTGGAAGTGGTGATCGCCATTTCCGTGCTCGTGATTGGCGTCTCTGCCATGGCTGCATTGTCGGCCACCATGCTCACCCGCGGACACCAGTCCAAATACGTGAGCCTCGCCGGAACCCTCGCCTCCGAGAAACTCGAGGACTTGAATCGCCTCACCGGACTCGTCAGCGCCGGGGTAGACAACAGCGATCCCAATATCTGTGTGCCCAGCCCTGCAACCTCCGAAGGAAGCCTGACCGCCGATACCTCGGCCAGCATCACCTGCGCGGGAGCAACCGAAACCATCTACTACTATGACAACGTAAGCCTTGACGTCACCAACAGCACCGATTGCCCCAATCCCGCCGACGGCTGCTTTGCCGAGACAACCACCGGCCTGTCAGGCGGAAGCACCGCCTACTACACGACGTATCATTCGCCGGACGGCACAATTCCCAATGGCGGCGCATCTGCTTCCTCACCGGTGTCATCGGCCACGGCTCCAACTAATTTGACCTTTCATCGGCGCTGGGTGATCGAGGCCAGCCCTCTGATCAACGGTACCGCGGTCTCAGGTATCCGGCGCGTCACCGTGCTCGTCACCTTGCTTGACCAGACGGTGCAGCCAGGCGTCACTTTCCAGATGAGCATCGTGCGCCCATGAGAAAACCGTTTACATCCCGGCTCTCACCCGCCATGTACGCTCAGCACGGCACCACGCTCATCGAACTTATGATCGCCGTCGCGCTCTTCGCCATCATCAGCGGCGTCTCTTTCATGTTGATGAACAGCCAGCAGAATTCAGCCGTAAACATGGGCAGCCAGACAGGACTCAACATGGCGCTACGCAATTCCGCCTCAATGTTGCAAATGGATCTGGCAAATGCCGGCAGCTACTTCTATCAGGACGTGAACAAGTCCACCGGAGCGTTGGGCTTAACCATCCTCAACAACGTTGTCGCGACGGGCACGAGTTCAGGAACCAGTTGCCATACCGTGGGCACCACTGTTTACGGCAACACCTGCTTCGACCAGTTCAGCATCATCAACGTCGATTCCACCTATCCGGTCTTGAACGCCACCGACAGTACAGGTGGCAACAGTGAGACCACGAACTGCTCCCACACCAATAGCGGGACGGCATACGGCTATCCGAACTCCACCAATCCCTACAAAATCGGTGACCAGTTGCTCCTCGTCACCAATAGCGGTGCGCAGTATACGTCGGTCGTGTTGACGGCTGTCCCTGCAACCTCAGGCTCTACCCTCAAGTTCATTTTCAATGCAACCTCGGCCCCAACCAACGCCGCCGCAAACACCTACTATGGCGGAGCAACTACGCTGGGTCCAAACGATCCGCTGAATATCGCAGCCTGCAGCGGTGCCGCCACTTGCCTGCCCACAACCGTGACGTTACCCGCCAACAATCAACTCACCAGCACCTTCTGCGGCACGGATTACATTCTGAAGCTTGCGCCCATCTCCTACCAGGTCTGCTCCGGACCGGGCAGTCCAACCGTGCCCTACGCCTGCGACCAGTCCGCCAACTCCCCTGACATCGCAGACCCGAAACTGATTCGCTATGCCAATGGCACCGCTTCCATCGTCATGGAACAGATCATTGGATTCAAAGTGGGCGGTGCGGTGTGGAATGATCCCGCCTCCTCCTCGATCGGCGACATTACCAATTACAACTACGATTCGTCTTCATATACCAAGTACCTGTCCGGCGGAGCGCCTGTCGCCGGCGCAAATGCGTTCAACTTTACCCTTTTGCATTCGGTGCGTGTCTCCATCATTGGCCGCACTACCCCCGCCACTACGGACAACTACGTATACCGCAACGCTTTTGATGGGGGCGCTTATCAGGTCCAGGGGACGGCCCTGGTCGTCAACCCCCGCAACATGAACTTGGAGGGATGGTAATGAGACGCAGAATCAACTCCGCACTCTTCCATCGAGTTCCCATCCTCGAACTCACCACCGCCGACGTCACTGTCATTCGCCGCAAGAAGAGCAAAGAGAGCGGCATCGCGCTCGTCATGGCCCTGCTCCTGCTCATCCTCATGAGCATTCTTGGCCTTGGCATGGTCCTCAGCGTCAATTCCGAGGCGCTCATCAACGGCTACTACGGAAGCTACCGCAGTTCGTACTATGCCGCTGACTCAGGTTTGAACATCGCCCGGCAGCAACTCGCAAACCAGGTGACTGCCAATGTGAGCACTGCGTCCTGTGTCACTTGGGGAGCTGCAAGCAATACCGGCAACAATTGCACCGCTTACCCAATTTCCAGCCCCGCAACCGCGGCAAGCAACGCCCTCAGCTTCATCACCTCCAACTATGGAGGCAGCTTTCACCCGTTGAACCTGAGCGGTACACAGGCAGCCAATTCCTGGCCCGGCAGCTTTGAAATTACCGGCGCGTCTACCTTTACTCCCACATTCACTCCCTCGGCCACCTGCGGCACCACCTCCAACCCCTGCGTGTATTCCTTCACCTACAGCCTTGTCTCCGCAGGCAAAGGCCCCGGCTTTCAGCAGGTCACCAACACGGAAACCGGCAAGCTGCTCATCTCCGTGACTGCCAACACTGGCGCATCGAACATGTCGTTCAATCAGTTTGGCGCGTTCATCCACAACTTCAATGCCAACTCCAGCCCGCTGGTCTATGGCACCATCACTGGCCCGCAGTGGACAAACGGCTCTTGGAATTTCGGCTCCGGTGGAAATTATGTCTTCACCGGACAGGTCGGCCAATCCGGTCCCACGATTTCCTACGATTTCTCCGGCTGCGGCGGTTATTGCTATGTGGATTCCGCTGGCCCTAGCGCATCCAATGGTGGAACTACCATCGCCCCAACCTTCCAGCAAGGCCCTCCCACCGTTGGAGCTCCAGCCGCGCCCTTGCCCACCGACGATTACAGCCAGAAGTGGGCCGTGCTTGACGGTTACGGCTGCGGCGAGGGAAGCAACACGTGCGGCAGCACATCGAGCCCCAACCCGCCCAATGTCACTAATGCCAACCTCAACGCCGCCCTGCAGAACATCAACGGCACGGCGTACCCCTCCAGCGGTACAAGCTCTGGCGTCTATCTTCCCTACTCCGGAGTTCCTGGAAGTACTTCAAATCCGCCGACCATGAATGGCGGTGGCATCTACGTGGAAGGCAGCGTTACCTCGGTCCTGTTGACGCCCGGTACCGATACCGGCGGCAACCCCACGCAGATCTACACCATCGTGCAGAACGGAACCACCACAACCATCACCACCAACATCGCGGCCAATAGCACCACAATGGTGAGCGGCGGCACCACCACTAAAATCAATGGCGTCCCCCGGAATTTCTCAACCGGGGCATCATCGCCTCCGGCTCAAACCATGCTCTATGTGGATGGAAACATCGGCGCAGGCAGCGGCAGCAGCTACACCGGTATCAGCGGACCGGGCGAAAACTCGCCCGCAATTCAAAACGGCGTTCAGCTCACCGTCGTCGCAAACGGCAACATCAACCTCGTCGGCAACATTCTCTACCAAACGTCGCCGGTCACTCTCAACACTTCTGACTCTCTGGTTCCCGCAAACGTCACCAGCCTTAACGGCGCGGTCTTCGGAATGTACACCCAGTCGGGAAACCTGAACCTGTACAGCCCGTACAGCGATAACAACCTGCAGATCGACGGTGCCATCGCAGAGATCGGCAATAGCTGCTCATCGAACAGTTGCGGTCTTGAAACCCTCAACAACATAAACACGCTGACCATTGTGGGCGGAAGATCGGAAGGCTACGCGCACGGCGTAAACATGAATGCCGCGAATACCTATTACGATCAGAGATTCGCTCAGCCTTACCCGAACACAGTTGCGCCACCTTGGTTCCCTTCCACCACGGTGACCTATGGCGTACCATCCGCTCCCACTGTCTCGTCCACCATCTCGCGGCTCAATTGGTACTCATCGCCACAAAACTAAGTCGCATTCCTGGCGCGGCCACCCACCGCGCCAGTCCTGAAATTCACCATATACTTAATATTCATTGACATCTCTATAACGCGACCGCCAAAACCTTGTACATTTCGTCAATGGTTTAGAAAATCCCTCAACTGTTAACGAAACAGTAACACTCGCCTTTTCAACGATTCACTTCCTTGCTAATCGCAGCAGCTTTGGATTCACTTTGTCCGCGCTGCTGTTTTTACCGAATTTGCGGCATGTTTCGACCTTCGCAACGCCTCCCAATCCTTTTCTGTCTGGTCGGCATACGCCATCGCAAATCGCGCAACCGCACTGGATAGGCTGTTTCCCGTGCCAAGGTAGCCCACAATCATCTGCACATCGCCGGAGCGCGCATGGCCGCGCGCCAGCAGTTCTCCGCAAAGCTCGGCGTACGCCACCAGTCCGGCTCCTTTCAAATCATCCACTGCAATCGAACCCTTGTGATCGTTCAACTGCCGCACCAGGTAATCGCGCTTTGCAATCGTCGTCCATCCCAGAAATGGATCGGACTGCAACTGCATGGCGCGCTGCCCTTCAACCACCAGCCGCCCCCAGTGGGCCTTCTTGCCGTTTACATACTTCAGGTATGCCGATCCCACTTCTTCTTTGATCTGCAGAAACAGCGGGTCCCGCGGGCCGTTGCCTTCCATGTACACGCAGTAATCGCGCGTCCCCACGCTGCCCGTGCCCACCACTTTGAAGCACACATCCACGGGCCGATACTGCGCCAGGATGTGACGACGCTCGGGTTGCAATGTCTCGTGGTACTCCCTGATCGCAGCCAGCACCTCTCGTGATTGCGCGCCGTTGATGCGCCACAGCGTTGGCCGGTTCTCGCGGAAAATGCGCCCTGTTCCCTTCTTTGACGGAACCGTTAGACTCTCCAGCGTGTGCAGCGGAGTCGCACGTTCCGCCTTGCTCAGCACACTTGAAACAAGCGATCCTTTCATCAAGCGATGCACTTGGTGGCGCGCCACCTCCAGCACCGGCATCTTCGCGAATGCACGCGCGCACTCGCGATAACATTCCAGGAACGCCACCACAGCGTCTCTTGCGAAACTGTCTTTCGCGCCTGCTTCGCGCCCCGCCAATACCAAGCTCGCCGAGAGACGCTTCACGTCCCACTCGAACGGTGCGCGCGTGGTCTCGTCAAAATCATTGATGTCGAAGACCAGCCTTCCGTCAGGAGCCGCGTATGCCCCAAGGTTGCGGACATGCGCATCGCCGCAGATCTGATTGATGATGCCGGTATTCGGCAGCAGCGCAAGATCGGCGGCCATCACCGGAACAGCCCCGCGAAAGTATCCAAACGGAGACGCCAGCATGCGCTCATACTTCAACGGAACCAGCGTTGGAACGCGCCCGCGCATACTTTCTTCCAGCAGCTTCAAAGGATCGTGACGGCGCAGCTTCACATTCCACACGCCATGATGCTGCCGCTTCATTTGCTTGCGCCGCGCCTGTCCCTCTTTGCGCCGCTCCTCGGAAGTGCTGGAGTTCAAATTCCTGAGACTCGTCATAGCAGCGCTGAACATACACTGCATCGCGCCCGATTTCAAATGCGCAAATGAAAATGGCCCCTCGCGAGGCCATCGTCCAATCTCGAAATCGTCTATGCAGTTATCGCGATGCTCTCTTCTGCAATGGGAACTTCGCGTCAAGATCAAGGTTCAATTCGAGCACGTTCACCCGAGCCTCTCCAAGAAAATGAAACTGCCGCGCTTCCGTATGCTGTTGCACCAGCGCCCATAATTGACCTTCGCTAATGCCGCGCTCTTTGGCAACGCGTGGCGCCTGGAAGTTGGCATTCGCAGGAGTGATGTCTGGATCGAGTCCTGAAGCCGACGTGGTCACGTAATCTGCGGGGACCGGCGTCGCAGGATTTTCGCTCTGCGCCGCTGCAACGTCCTGCTTTACGCGATCAATCAGCTTCTGGTTCGTCGGCCCGTAGTTAGTGCCTCCCGAATTTGCTGCATCGTATCCATTGGTTCCCGCCGCTGACCCGCGAGGATGAAAGTACGCAGCACCGGTGAACGGCTGTGCGATGATGCGCGAGCCGATCACCTTTCCATCCTGGGTGATCAGCTGTCCATTCGCCTTATCCCGAAAGAGCACCTGCGCCGCTACGGTGACTACAAGCGGGTACACTACCCCGCACAGAATCGTTGTAGCAATGGTCATCAGAATCGCCGTGATGAGATTGCGTTTCATCGTTGTCTCCTATGCCAGCCCGATGCTTGTAATCAGAATGTCGATCAACTTGATGCCGATGAACGGAGCGATAATTCCGCCCACACCGTAAATCAAAAGATTGCGGCGCAACAGCGCAGCGGCACTCATCGGAAGATACTTGATTCCCCTCAGCGCCAATGGAATCAGCATCACGATGATGATCGCGTTGAAGATCACCGCGGATAACACCGCCGATTGTGGCGTCTTCAAATGCATTACGTTCAGCGCATTCAGCACCGGGAAAGTTCCCGCAAACATCGCCGGAATGATTGCAAAATATTTGGCAACGTCGTTGGAAATCGAGAACGTGGTAAGAGCTCCGCGCGTCATCAGCAGTTGTTTTCCAATGCCGACGATCTCAATCAGTTTGGTCGGATTGGAATCGAGATCGACCATGTTTCCGGCCTCTTTCGCCGCCTGCGTGCCGGAGTTCATCGCCACGCCCACGTCTGCCTGCGCCAGTGCCGGAGCGTCGTTGGTTCCGTCGCCGGTCATCGCTACAAGCTTGCCCTCGGACTGTTCCTTGCGGATCAAGTCCATCTTGTCCTTCGGCGTAGCCTGCGCAAGAAAATCGTCAACTCCCGCCTCGCGCGCAATTGCCGCCGCCGTCAGCGGATTGTCTCCGGTGATCATGACCGTGCGGATTCCCATCGCGCGCAACTGGTCAAAGCGCTCGCGCATTCCACCTTTCACGATGTCTTTCAGCTCGATGACTCCAAGCGCACCACGCTGTTTTTCAGCCACCACCAGAGGAGTACTTCCGGCACGTGCAATCTCATCCACCAGTGCCCTTACCTCCGGCGCAAAGACACCCGAATTCTCCTGCACAAAACGCTCGATTGCATCTACGGAACCTTTGCGAATCTGGAAGCCGTTGAGGTTCACGCCAGACATTCTGGTCTGCGCCGTGAATGGAACAAACTCCGCGTTATGATCATGCAACTCACGGCCGCGCAGGTTGTACTTCTCCTTCGCCAGCACTACGATTGAGCGGCCCTCCGGCGTCTCATCCGCCAGAGACGAGAGCTGCGCCGCGTCCGCAAGTTCCGCCTCGGATACTCCCGGAGCAGGCACAAAGCGCGAAGCTTGGCGATTGCCAAGCGTGATGGTTCCCGTCTTGTCCAGCAGCAGAGTGTTGACGTCGCCCGCTGCTTCTACCGCGCGGCCAGACATGGCGAGCACGTTGTGCTGCACCAGTCGGTCCATGCCGGCGATTCCGATTGCGGAGAGCAAACCGCCGATTGTGGTGGGAATCAGGCAGACCAGCAGAGAGACAAGGACGAACACTGTCTGCGGAGCTCCCGAATAGATCGCGAACGGCTGCAAAGTCACCACCGCCAGCAGAAAGACAATCGTCAATCCGGCGAGCAGAATGTTCAGTGCAATTTCGTTCGGAGTCTTCTGCCTCTCAGCGCCTTCAACCAGGGCAATCATGCGATCAAGGAACGTCTCGCCGGGGTTCGAGGTAATCTTCACCTTGATCTGATCAGACAAGACCCGCGTACCGCCGGTTACCGCCGAACGGTCACCGCCGGACTCGCGAATCACCGGAGCAGATTCGCCGGTAATCGCGGACTCATCGACCGACGCGATGCCGTCAATGATCTCACCGTCACCGGGGATGAACTCTCCGGCAGATACCATCACTACGTCTTGCGCGCGTAGGCTTGAGCTTGCCACCTGCTCCAGTTTGCCGTCGGCAAGCAAACGATTGGCAACGGTCTCAGAACGCGCCTTGCGCAGCGTGTCCGCTTGGGCTTTGCCGCGTCCTTCCGCCATCGCCTCGGCGAAGTTGGCGAACATCACGGTGAACCATAGCCATAGCGTGATTTGAAGATTGAACTTGAAAGCTTCGTGCGGGCGCAGGATCAAAAGAATCGTGGTGATCACACTGCCAACTTCAACCACGAACATGACGGGATTGCCCATCATCTTGCGTGGATTCAGCTTGAGCACGGAATTGATTGCCGCACCACGAACGATTGCCGGATCCCAGATAGACTTACGACTTTTCGATGCGCTCGACATGTGCTCCTCAGAATGCCTTTCCTGCGCTCATCTGCAGGTGCTCAAGAATTGGACCAAGGCTGAGCGCGGGGAAAAACGTTAACGCTCCAAGAATGATAATCACGCCAATCAGCAGCACGCTGAATAAAGGCGTCGTTACCGGAAATGTTCCCACCGATGGCGGCACATATTTCTTTTGGGCCAGGCTGCCTGCAATCGCCAGCATCGGTATTTTCATCAGGAAGCGTCCGCCAAGAGTCGCTAATCCAATCGCGGTGTTGTACCAGGCGGTGTTTGCGTTCAATCCGCCAAAGGCCGAACCGTTGTTCCCGGCTGCTGACGTGAACGCATACAGAATCTCTGAAAGCCCATGCGGCCCCGGATTCAAAATGGCCGATGTGCCAAACTGTTTCACGCTGGAGATTGCCGTCAACGTGAGAATGATAAGCGGAAAGATGAGCGCAAACAGCATTGCCATCTTCACCTCATACCCCTCAATCTTCTTTCCCAGGTACTCCGGCGTGCGCCCAACCATCAGCCCCGCGATAAATACCGTGAGCACCACGAAGATCATCATTCCGTACATACCAGAGCCGACTCCGCCGAAGATCACCTCGCCTAAAGAGATGTTGATCAGCGGAACCAATCCGCCCAGAGGAGTAAATGAATCGTGCCAGCTATTAACGGCTCCGCAACTTGTGTCCGTGGTGGCCGTAGCAAAGAGCGCTGAGTTGGCAATGCCAAAGCGTACTTCCTTGCCCTCCATGTTCCCGCCGGGCTGCAACGCGCTCGCGTGTTGGCTTACTCCGGCCAGCAGCGGATTCCCCTGCGCTTCTGCCCAGTACGCTACCGTTACTCCGGCCAGAAAGAGCACTACCATCGCGCCCCAAACTGCCCATCCATGCCGTTGCGAGCCGGTCATGCGGCCCAGCGTGTAGGTGAGTGCAGAACCAATGGCAAAGATGGAAAACATCTCAAGCAAATTGGAGAACGGAGTGGGATTCTCAAACGGGTGCGAGCTGTTTGCGTTGAAGAAGCCGCCGCCGTTGGTACCCCATTCCTTAATGAACTCTTGTGAAGCAACCGGACCTTGCGCAATCGTCTGCTCGGTAACTGTGTCCATCACCGCTTTGCCGTCAGCGCCCACCGTGGGCTTACCGTCAGAGCCCAGATGCGGCACTTGTTGCGGTTCTACGATCTTGACCGTGTCATAAGGATGCAGATTCTGCACAACCCCCTGCGACACCAGCACCAGCGCGCCCACAACGCAAAATGGTAGAAGCACCCACAGCGTGCAGCGCACCAGGTCAACCCAGAAGTTTCCAATCGTCGCCATCTGACGGCGAGCCAATCCACGTATGAATGCGATCGCCAGCGCAATACCGGTCGCCGCCGATACGAAGTTGTGATACGCGAGCCCAATCATCTGGGTGAAGTAGCTCATCGTAGTTTCGCCGGAGTAGGCCTGCCAGTTCGTGTTCGTCGTAAATGAAGCAGCGGTGTTAAATGCAAGATTCGGAGGGCTCACCGCGCCAAGTTTCTGCGGATTGAAGAGCCAATAAGGCAGTATGCCCTGCACCCGTTGCAGCCCGTATAGCAGCAGCATCGAGACAACGCTGAAAAGCAGCATGGCGACGGCGTACTCGGTCCACGCCATTTCGTGATCTTCATCGACGCAGGTAGTACGGTAGATCAGCTTCTCAACGGGGCGTAGCAGGGGATCGAGAAACGTTTTCTCGCGATTGAACACCCTCGTAATAAACACTCCGAGCGGTTTTGTGACAGCCAGAATGAGCAGCAGGAAACCCGCAATTTGCAGCCATCCATTGAACGTCATCTCAGAATTTCTCCGGGCGCAGGAGTGCGTAGAACAGGTAAACCAACATCAGGGCTGTCAGCGCAAGCATCACAATGGTTTCCATTTTCCAGCTCCCTTACCGGATCCGTTCACAGAAGTGGACGTATCCAATCGACACTACAAAGAAGGCAATTGTTATTGCGACGAACCCCAGGTCCTGCATCTTCATCTCTCCTTGCGCGCAGTGCTCGCCCCACGGCTACTCTGCCTACTTTGAATTGGAATTGAAAGGCGATAAACCCTAACTAAAGAGTTTCTAAAAAGTTCCTAAACGTGGCTGTCAACCGCGAGTCTCTTGTTCAAAGCCTCCAGCAAACTCAGCGACTGGAAAACGCAGTATACACACTAAGCCTCATTGAGCCGCGAATTCTCTTCGTTGCGAGAGATTCCCGATACGTTGGCGCGCCGGGCGGCAATGGCTTGCCGAGGCTGACTCGAATGCACGAGGACCAACTTGGCGAAAGACTCAAAAGCTCCTGCTGAACTCCATCCACGATCGGCGGGAAGCCGGTCAAGCCTGTAGCTCGGGCTATTTCGGTTCGATCTGATATCCGACTCAATTGCTACCAGAAATCGAAGCAGGATGAAAACAGCCGCAACGCAGATAGCGATGAAGAATCCGACGACCAACATGCGAACCTCCGGGCGAGTGAGTCAACTCTGACTCGTTCGGCCTTCAGTTCGATTGGATTACATCTCGCCTAAATTGCACATAAAGAGTGCCTTAAGAATTCCTAAACGGGAGGGACACAGGGCAATCCGCCCGACGATGGCTGACGGAGCCGCGACTATTGCTCATCGCCGGGCTCAAAGCGATAACCGACCCATTTTTCGGTCACGATATAACGCACCGCGCCATCTTCGGGCTCGAGCTTCTTGCGCAGATGATTCATGAACACGTGCAGATATTCCGGTTGTTGCGTGCTCATGCCGCCCCATACCGCCGCGAGCAATGTGTGATGAGTGATGACCCTGCCTGGGTTCTTCACCAGGTAGCTGAGCAGGTCGAACTCTTTTGGCGTGAGCCGAACCTCGCGGTCCCGTACCTTCACCAGGCGAGTCAGCAGGTCGATGTGAAAATCGCCGGCGTCTATGCTGCTCAAGTTCTCTTCCTGTACCGGACTGCTTGCTCTTCGCAGACTGGCGCGAACGCGCGCCACGAGTTCGTTGATGTTGAAGGGCTTGGTTACGTAATCGTCGGCGCCGGAATCGAGAGCTTCGACTTTCGGCTTCTCCTCTCCTCGAACCGAGAGAACGATGATAGGGATCGAGGACTTTGTCCGGATCCTCCGGCATAGTTCGAGCCCACCCATGTTCGGCATGGAGAGATCGGTAATCACCAGGTCAGGGGGCCATTGCCGCATCACTTCCAGTGCTTCGTCGCCATCGCCGGCGGTCCTTACGATGTAGCCGTGTCCGGAGAGAGCCGTCCTGAGTACGCGGGTGATTTGAGACTCATCGTCCACCACAAGGATGTTGCGCGCCTTGCCATCCATCGCACTGTTCATTTCGGCTCCTGGGTCACAATATGCACGTCCACCTTGGGCGCTTCGCGGAGAAAATCGTGAATTGCCGAGAGATAGAGATATTTCCGCCATCCCGTAATTGCTGATCGTCCGAAGACAACTTGGGTGATGTGCTTCTCGTGAACGATTTTTGCAACCTCCTTGGCAACTCGCTTGCCTTTCGTTTTCACAATCTGCGCTCCCAGATTCTCGGCGAAGCGGAAGTTTTCGCTCAGCGTGCGCCGGTACTCGGGATCGTCATCTTTCCCTGTATCTACGTAGATTACGAAGAACTCTGCGCCAATCCTCTCGGCCATTCTCGCGCTGCGCGCAATCAGGTATTGCGCGATTGGATTCGAGCTGATGCACACCGCAATGCGCTCCGTAATTGGCGTGCGATTCTCAATGTGCTCCTTCTCCATGTAGCTCTCAAGGCTGCGATCCACCACGCTGCCCACCTGCCTGAGCGCCAGTTCGCGGAGAGCAATGAGATTTCCGGGACGAAAGAAGTTTGCAAGCGCTCGGTCGCTGCGTTCCAATGGATAGATATCGCCGCGCTTCATGCGAGCCTGAAGTGCTTCAGGAGTTAGATCGGCCAGGACGATCTCATCCACCCGCTGCAAGACCCAGTCCGGCACTGTCTCGCGCACTACAACTCCGGTGATGCGTCCCACCAGCGGCGTCACACTCTCAATGTGCTGAACGTTCATTGTGGAGACGACGTCAATCTCAGCGTTCAGCAGTTCCATTACATCTTCGTAACGTTTGCGGTGCTTGCTGCCCTCAATGTTGGTATGAGCCAGTTCATCCACCAGTACGATTTCCGGATGGAGTTGCAGAATCGCATCCACGTCCATTTCATCGAAGCTGGCTCCCTTGTAATCCAGTTGCTTACGCGGCACAGCCGGCAAACGTCCCGCAAGTTCGGCGGTTGCCGCCCGGCCGTGGCTCTCCACCACGCCGATCACGACATTTTCACCGCGGCTATAGCGCCGGATGCCTTCGCTCAACATGCTGTAGGTTTTGCCGACACCGGGAGCATAGCCGAGGAAAAGCTTGAAAAGTCCTCGCTTCTTGGTAGGTGCGGTTTCCTCAAGCCACTGTTCCGGAGTCTTTTGCATGTCGCGCCTATTGTCAAACAAGAAACCAGAATTGTCGAATACGCTACAATTCCGTTCTGTGAACAAACTTCTTAAGTCCCAAGCCGCTCGTTATCTTATGTCCGGCGCGTTGGTGGCCATGTTTGTTGCCGTGTGCCGGTTTCTGCACGCCAATGCCAGTACCGTTGGATTTGCGTTTCTGCTGGCCGTATTGGTGATTTCCGCGTCCTGGGGATTGCGTTGCGCGATCTTTTTTTCCGTCCTCGCGACCCTCGCCTACAACTTCTTCTTTCTGCCGCCAATCGGAACATTCACCATTGCCGATCCGCAGAATTGGATCGCGCTCTTCACGTTCCTGTTCACTGCCGTGATTGCCAGCCAGTTGGCTGAGCGTGCCCGGCGCGAGACGGCGAATGCCACCCATAGGCGCCGTGAACTGGAGCAGCTCTATGCCTTGAGCCAGCAAATGCTGACCGCCGACAACGTGCTTGGACTCATCAACACGATTCCCGTGAAGGTAGTCGAGATATTTGGCGCGGAGTTCGCGGGAATGTTTTCAATCTACAGCAAGAAGGTGTATTACTCCGACCTGCGCGCAAGGGAACTTATTTCCGCGGAAGATCTGCAACGTGTCAGTGATCGCGGCGAGCCGGTCAGCAACCAGAACCTTCGCATTCGCCCACTTCGCATTGGTTTGCGTTCCGTGGGAGCTCTCGCCATAATCGGCGGCGACCTTTCGCCGGAGAGCATGGAAGCTATCGGCAGCCTTGTCGCCATCGCCATCGAGCGCGCCGGGGCCGTCGAGAAACTTGCGCACTCGGAGGCCGGCCGCGAGAGCCAGCGCCTCCGCTCCATCCTGCTGGACTCAGTCACGCACGATTTCCGAACTCCACTCACCGCTATTAAGGCATCCGCCCAGTCGCTGCTCAGCGACGCACAGTTGGATGATACATCCAGAAAAGAGCTGCTGACGGTCATCAACGAGGAGAGCGACCGGCTTGACCGGCTGGTGGGCGAAGCCGCGCAGATGGCACAGTTGGACGCGCACGCGGTGGAACTTGACCTCAGACCTCATGACATAGGCGAGGCGATCGACGCTGCGCTAGCCACCAATCAAAACGTGCTTTCGCGGCACGTAGTAAAGGTGGTGGTCAGCGACTCCCTGCCCAGGGTTCTCATGGACCTGCGCCACACGGAAGAGATTATTTCGCAACTGCTGGATAACGCCGGCAAGTATTCTCCGCGCGGCACTCCGATCACCATCACCGCGGAGGTGCAGGGAAACATGCTGGTCACCAGCGTTGCCGACCAGGGGCCGGGGATCGATGCGATTGATCAAAGCATGATCTTCGACAAGTTTTATCGCGGACGCGACCAGCGGCAGAGCGTGCAGGGCACAGGAATGGGTCTGGCGATTGCCAAAGCTATCGTGGAGGCGCACGGAGGAACAATTTCGCTGACTACCCAGCCGGGGCGTGGCTCGGTATTTTCGTTCACTCTACCGCTCACGCGGTAGCGCTGAGCGGACTGCGACACTGACTCTCTTGCGTCCTACTCACCCGCGGACGACTTGCATCGTCCTTGCCCTTTGGGCTTCTCTACTTCCAATTCCGAGATGCTGCCTCGTAGTTCACTGAAGAACCGCGATGCTGAGTTGCTGGAATCTGCTCTATGCGGAGAGTATTCACATTTCTGATGCTATTAGTTTTAGCAATTAGCCATTGACATCACAATGCGAAATAGAAGAGCATCTTGAAAACCGACCTCCCCGGTCGGTTTCTTATATCAATAAGGTTTTCACATTAAAAGGAGTTCCCTTGGCCACTATCTTTTACGCTAAAGACGCCAATCCCGACGCGCTCAAGCGCAAAACCATCGCCGTGTTCGGTTACGGCAGTCAGGGTCATGCCCAGGCGCTCAACCTGCGTGAAAGCGGTTACAACGTCATCATCGGCCTAGACCCCGAGCGCGGAACCGCAAAGCGCGCACGTGAAGATGGTTTCGAGGTACTCGCACCCGCCGAAGCAGCGAAGCGCGCGGATTATCTGCAGATACTGACGCCGGACGAGACTCAGGGCGAGCTCTATGCCGAGTCCATCCGACCCTATCTCACCAAGGGGAAGGTGCTTGGTTTCTCGCACGGCTTCTCCATTCACTTCAAGACCATTGAGGCTCCGGCTGACGTGGACGTTGTGATGATTGCCCCCAAAAGCCCCGGTCACCTGGTTCGACGCCAATACACGGAAGGCCGAGGCGTTCCCGCCCTGATCGCTATCCACCAGGATGCCAGCGGACAAGCGCACGAATTGGCGCTGGCCTATGCCGATGGCATTGGCTCGACGCGCGCCGGAGTGCTGCAGACCACATTCAAGGAAGAGACTGAGAGTGATCTCTTCGGCGAACAGGCAGTTCTGTGTGGTGGATTGACCTCGCTGATCAAGAAGGGTTTCGAGACCCTGGTGGAGGCTGGTTATCAGCCTGAAATCGCGTACTTCGAGTGCCTCCACGAGGTGAAGCTGATCGTGGACCTGATCTACGAAGGTGGACTCGACCGTATGCGCTACTCCGTCTCCAACACCGCCGAGTACGGCGACCTCACCCGCGGTGAAGTGGTTGTAGGCGATCCGACCCGTCAGGCGATGAAGAAGGTGCTGGGCCAAATCCAGAGCGGCGAATTTGCGCGCGAGTGGATTGCCGAGCATCGCGGCGGCAATAAGAACTTCACCAAACTTCGTCAGGCTGAGAAGGCGCATCAAATCGAGGAAGTGGGAGCGAAACTGCGCAGCATGATGGATTGGCTGCCGGACGCGACCAAGAGCACGGCAAAGAAGGATTCCAGCCCGACCAAGGTTGCAAAAGTTTAGGATTGCTGAAATGTTTCGTGCTTTTGAAACGCCGCGCGTTGCTAAGAACGCGCGGCGTTTTCGTACGTCTGCCAAGTGATCTAGACGGGAGCGCTCCATGGACCTGAAGCATCGAAGCCGAAATATTACGGACGGACGCGATCGCGCTCCAGCCCGCGCCATGTTCAAGGCAGTTGGCTACAGCGATGACGATCTTGCAAAGCCGATCATCGGAGTCGCAAATACGTGGATCGAAACCATGCCCTGCAACTCGCACTTGCGCGAGCTTGGCGCCAAGGTGAAGCAGGGCATCCGGCTGGCTGGAGGCACGCCCATGGAGTTCAACACCATCGCCATCAGCGACGGTGAAACCATGGGCACCGAGGGCATGCGCGCCTCGCTGGTAAGCCGTGAGATTATCGCTGACTCCATTGAACTGGTCTGCCGGGGTCAGCTCTTTGACGCCGTCGTCTGCGTCGTGGGCTGTGATAAAACGATTCCCGCGGCGGCCATGGCTCTGGCGCGTCTTAACATTCCGAGCTTTATTCTCTATGGCGGTACCATCGCTGCCGGCAGATTCAAGGGCAAGGACGTAACCATTCAAGATGTCTTTGAAGCTGTGGGCGCAAATGCCGCCGGCAAGGTCAGCGATGACGAATTGAAGGCCTTGGAAAATGTGGCATGCCCCGGTGCCGGAGCCTGTGGCGGCCAATACACGGCCAACACAATGTCTACCGTCATGGAGTTCATGGGCCTTTCGCCGATGGGCTTCAACAGTGTGCCTGCGCTTTCGCCTGAGAAAGACAACGTTGCCGTCGCGTGCGGCGAAGTGATCATGAACCTGTTGCGAAACGGCGTGCGCCCGTTGGATATCCTGACTCCTGCCGCATTTGAAAATGCAATCGCCTCGGTAGCCGCGACCAGCGGCTCAACCAACGCCGTGCTGCACCTGTTGGCGATTGCCCGCGAAGCTGGCGTGTCACTCGACATCGAAGATTTTCAGAAAGTCAGCGAGCGCACTCCGATTCTTGCCGACCTCAAACCTTCGGGCCGCTTTGTTGCCGCTGATGTGCATGCTGCCGGCGGCAATCGCGTTCTGGCCAGCCGCCTGCTCGAACTCGGACTCATTCGCGGCGACTCGATCACGGTCTCCGGCAGGACCATCGCTGAAGAGGCTTCCTCTGCGCGTGAGACCACGGGACAAGAGGTAATTGTCGCTGCCGACAAGCCGCTCAAGAAGACCGGCGGCCTCGTGATTCTTCACGGCAACATAGCGCCGGAGGGTTGCGTAGCCAAGATCAGTGGCCATGAGCGTCTGAGCCACAGCGGTCCGGCGCGCGTCTTTGAAAGCGAAGAGCAGGCCATGACGGCCGTTACCGCAAAATCCATTCACAGCGGAGACGTGGTTGTGATCCGCAACGAGGGGCCAAAAGGCGGTCCCGGCATGAGAGAGATGCTCGGGGTTACCGCCGCCATTGTCGGTGAAGGTCTCGGCGGCAGCGTGGCCTTGATCACCGATGGTCGTTTCAGCGGGGCAACCCGCGGACTCATGATCGGACATGTCTCGCCCGAAGCCGCGCTCGGTGGACCAATCGCCGCAATCCGTGAGGGCGACATCATTCATATTGACGTTACCGCCCGCAAATTGCATTTGGAGATTGACCCGGCAACGCTCAGCCAGCGTCTCGCGGCGTACATTCCGCTGCCTCCGATTTACGAAAGCGGCGTATATGCCAAGTACACTGCGCTGGTCGCCTCGGCATCGCAGGGAGCCATCACCAATCCCGGCGCAATTGCAAGGCCCAAAGGATAATTTACTTTGTGGCCGTCGGACGGTTTTTGTCCGATAATGGCAGATACCTCTAGCTCCTAAAAGCGAGAATCTCACTCATGACAACCATTCAGCAGGAAGACCTGGTCCAGAGCGTCGCCGACGCGCTGCAATTCATTTCGTACTACCATCCGGTCGATTTCATCCGCAGCCTCACCGCCGCCTACGAGCGTGAGCAGGCGCCTGCAGCCAAAGACGCCATTGCGCAGTTGCTCATTAACTCGCGCATGTGCGCCGAAGGTCATCGTCCCCTATGCCAGGACACCGGCATCGTTACGGTCTTCCTCAGGGTCGGAATGGACGTGCATATCAACGGCACATTGCCCCTGGATGAGATGATCAACGAGGGTGTTCGCCGCGCCTATCTACTGCCTGAGAATAAGCTGCGCGCCAGCGTCCTCGCCGATCCGGCGGGCGCACGAAAAAATACGCGCGACAACACTCCCGCCGTGGTCAACGTTTCTATCGTTCCGGGCAACAAGCTTGAAGTGATTGTTGCTGCTAAGGGCGGCGGCTCCGAAGCAAAGTCAAAATTTGCAATGCTGAACCCTTCAGACTCCATTGTCGAGTGGGTTCTCAAGACCGTGCCCACCATGGGAGCCGGTTGGTGTCCTCCTGGAATTATCGGCATCGGCATCGGCGGCACCGCCGAAAAAGCCATGCTGATCGCCAAAGAGGCCCTGATGGAGCCGATTGACATTCAAGACCTGAAAGCGCGCGGCCCCAAGAATCGGGCGGAAGAACTTCGCCTTGAACTCTTTGACAAGATCAACGCGCTGGGCATTGGCGCGCAGGGCCTTGGCGGCCTGACCACCGTGCTTGACGTGAAGGTGAAAGACTATCCCACCCACGCTGCAAATTTGCCGGTGGCTATGATTCCCAACTGCGCGGCCACGCGTCATGCGCACTTCACGCTGGATGGCTCCGGAGCTGTAGCGCTTCAGCCTCCGTCCCTGAAGGATTGGCCTTCGCTCACCTACAGTCCGGCCAACGCCCGTCGTGTCAATCTCGACAAAGTGACGCGTGAAGAGGTGCTCTCCTGGATACCCGGTGAGGTGATTCTGCTCAACGGCAAGCTGCTGACCGGCCGCGATGCCGCACACAAGCGAATGACGGAAATGCTCGATCGCGGAGAGACGCTTCCAGTGGACTTCACCAACCGCTTCATCTACTACGTTGGCCCAGTGGATCCGGTGCGCGACGAAGCCGTTGGACCTGCCGGTCCCACCACTTCCACGCGCATGGATAAGTTCACCCGGCAGATGCTGGAGCAGACCGGTCTGCTCGGCATGGTCGGCAAAGCCGAACGTGGCCCCACCGCAATTCAGGCGATCAAAGACAACAAGGCCGTCTATCTGATGGCCGTGGGTGGCGCGGCTTACCTGGTTGCAAAAGCGATCAAGAAGTCAAAGGTGCTGGCGTTTGCCGATCTCGGAATGGAAGCGATCTATGAGTTCGAGGTCGAAGATATGCCGGTAACTGTGGCCGTCGATTCCAAAGGAACTGCCGTGCATGAGACGGGCCCGCGCGAGTGGAAGGAACGCATCGCGGAGCTAACCGTCATCGGGTGATCACGCTCAATCAATAGCGCCGGAGTATTCGGACTCCGCCGTTTTCTTTGACGCTACTTTTTTTCACTTTCGCCAGGTGGTGCGCTCTTCTGTTCCGGCTCCGCCTTTGCTGCTGGCGCTTCAGAAGCCTTTCCGCCGTCGTCCTCCGGAGCATCTTTCGAGATGTATTGCACAATGAGCGAAATACGGCGGTTCGTTGGGTCATCCGGGCTTGTGTTAGCCCGAGGACGCTGATCAGCGAATCCGCGAACCTGCGAAACCTGTTGCGCTTGCAGACCGGAACTCTGCATGATGCGGCGCGCGGCGTTGCTGCGGTCCACCGAAAGCTCCCAGTTGCTGTAGCCGCTCTGCCCGCCCGAGTACGGTTTTGAGTCCGTGTGTCCCTCGATAGAAACCAGGTTGGGAAGTTGTCCCACTTCCTGCGCCAGCGCTTTCAGCATCTCTTTTCCGCTCGGGCTTGGCACGGCACTTCCCAACTCAAAAAATGTTCCTTTCTCGCCCTCCGTCAGTTCGATTCGCAATCCCTCGGCCGTGATCGTCATATCGACGTGGCTCTTGATTTTCTCAAAATCAGGCAGCGTCTTGATCTGCTTCTCTAAAGCCTCCTTGATCTTCTTCATGTCTTCTTTCCGAAGATCCAGGTTCTGTCCCGCGCCGCGCATCGTGCTTCCAACCATCTTGGAATTGCCCGATGGATCCTTGAAGTATCCTCCCACTGCCTCCTGCACCTGCTTACTTGAGTTCAGCAGCCATAGCACTATGAACAGTGACATCATGGCCGTTACGAAATCGGCGTAAGCTACCTTCCATGCGCCTCCGTGATGGCCTCCGTGGCCAGATACTTTCTTGATGATGATCGGTCCGTTTGGCACTTATGCTCCCGCTGCGGCAGCCGCAGCTCCGCCACCCTTGCAGGATTTTTCCATCTCATCGAATCCTGGCCGAACGTGTGAAGGAATCGCACGCCTTCCGAACTCCAAAGCTTGAATAGGCGCCGCCCCCTTGATGAATGAGATCAGCACGACCCTCAACACGTACACATACGCATGTTCATCGTCCAAGATTTTTGTCATGCTCGCGGTAAGCGGCCCCACGAAACCGTAGCAAAGCAGAATACCCAGAAACGTTCCCACAAGGGCGGCGGCAACTTTATGCCCAATTTCTTCGGGAGGACCGCCCAATGCGCCCATCGTAACTACAATTCCAAGCACCGCAGCCACAATGCCCAATCCAGGTAGCGCGTCGGCCACGGTGGTTAGCGATGCGATGGGCGTGCTTTCTGCACGGTGTGACACTTCCATGTCGAGATCCATCATCTGGTCGAGATCGAATGGGTCGATGCCTCCGGTTACAGCCATGCGGAGCGTGTCACAAACAAAGTCACGAGAGTGATGGTCTTTCAGAAACTTGGGATACTTCGAGAAGACGGGACTCTTATCCGGCTCTTCGATATCTGACTCAATCGCCAGCAACCCATCTTTCCTTGCCTTATTCAAAATCTCATAGCACATCTTCAGCGATTCGAGATAGAACGCTTTATTGAAGTGCGAGCCTTTCAATGCGCCGATCACTCCGCCCATAATTTTCTTGATTACGTGCAAAGGGTTGGCGATCAGCAACGTTCCGATCGCAGCTCCTCCGATGGTCAGGAACTCGGCCGGTTGTATCAATACTTTAAGTGGGCCGTGCTCCATCAGAAATCCACCAATGATCGAGCCGAAAACAATGACTAAGCCGATGATGATGAACATGGATTCACTCTTTCTTGTCAGCAGCGCGCTTCAATTCATGCTCCAAGGCCTGAATCAATGCATCCGCACTCTGTGAGGCGTCCATGTAAAGGGCCGCGGCTCGCATTCCCACCGTAACGCGATCACCCCACCATTTCACCGCGCAGGAAGAACCCACACTGGCCAGTGTAGCTTGCAGCTTTGCAAGCATATCGGGCCGGCATTCCGGAATGATTGCGAGCAGCCGCCAGTTGCTCCAGCAACCTACGTAATTACGGGACGGCAGCAGGCCTGCGACGGTTTTCGCAAGTACGCGGATTGCCTGCTGAAGCATCGGCGTTCCGCCATGCCGCAGAATCGCCTGCTGTTCTGACATTTCAATCAGCATCAGGGTCGAGTTGGAAGCGGAGCGTGAGCGAAGCAGTGTCTGCAACTGTTCCCTGCTCTCCTCCACGGCAGGCAACCCGGTGGCCATCTCAAATTCGCGGTCTGAATGCCCAACCCACGCTGGGGTTTCTCGCTTTGCCTCCGCGAGATCCAGTATCTCTCCCACGCCCAACATCTCGCCCAACGCATTGCGCAAGGCGAAGGCAAAGACGCGAACCTTCAGCCGATGGCCATGCTTGTGACGAAGGAACAGGTCGGAGGCAACGGTTGTCCCATCTCGCAGCACTTCAAGCACGGGGCATTGTGCTTCCGCGCTCGCGTTCGTGCCTCCACATTGGATAAGTAAATCGCTACGATAGTCGCGGCCCACAACTTCCTGGCGCAGATAACCGGTGATTCCTTCTGCGGCTGCGTTCCAGTAGATGATCTTGCCCTTTACATCTACCATGCAGACGCCAAAGGGCGTGGCATCACTGAAGCATTGAAAAAGCTGCGCCTCGATCTCCGACATTACCAGGCTGCTCCTGATTCAACCATCGGCACGCAGCCATATACACTTGAGCGTGAGAACCTAGGATGTCAGCGCTCCGTTATTCTCCTACCAGTTCAGTAGAAGCAAGAGACCATGCACGGGAATTCCAACCCACTCTGGCCGGTACTCCAGTTCGAATGCAATCTCCAGCAGCGCCTTTTCAATCAGATGTGCCCGCAGCAAAATCTCCATCTCGGAATCTGTTCGTGGCAGAAAGTCCGCGCCTCGAGACTTTTCCATATAACCCTGCAGGAATATCGCCGAAACCCACTCATGCCAGTGTTCTGCCCAGCGATCAATGCGGACCACTTGTTCGCGTCCCTTCACAACTCCAGGCACAAGGCCAAAGGAGACAGCGTGTGCCACGTAATGCAGTGACCGTATCATGCTGGCAACATCGCGTAACGCCGAACGCTTAATTCGTCTCTCGCTCAAAGGCCTTCCCGCCGGCCCGTCAAAGTTCCGGATGACAATATCGTTTCCGGTGAACAGCAGGTTGACCAACTGATAGTCTCCGTGAATCCGGATACGCGCACCCGAAATCCGCTGGTCGCGCAGCGGAATCAATCC
>Ga0302320_10005232_pt1 | contig 29190 bp, 26 predicted proteins | sample Bog_T0_3_FD_202130 | JGI IMG/M metagenome (GOLD analysis project Ga0302320, IMG submission 202130) | Peat permafrost microbial communities from Stordalen Mire near Abisko, Sweden - Bog_T0_3 | ecosystem: Environmental > Terrestrial > Soil > Wetlands > Peat | place: Sweden: Abisko, Stordalen Mire...
GGTTCCCCGGCAACCAGAAATCCAGTGTCATGGCCGGATATCTTGATCAGCACATGGCAATGGCGATGGGCATGCTCAACCAGAGGCCCGGTCATCCGCAGCAGCGCGACCCGACCAAAATTGCCCGCGACGATACGAATGGCCGACGACATTTCCTGATACCTCAGACGTGCGCAGACTCCCTCTGATTTTGTTCACAATTGCCATACCAGATTGTATCGATAAGCCATTCCCATTACCACCCAGGAGCCGAGCCAAGGGTTCCGTCGCGCCCCCAGGCGGGCACGAACAGAAAATCAGACCCCAGGGTAAGTGGTGCTATTGGGGGCGATCGATAATGGATCTGTTCCCCCCTTATCTTTCGATGTCGATACGTTTCTCAGCCCCGGAGGTGCCGGTGTTCCTCGTCAACGTCCATCCTGAATCCCGCCAGAAGGCCCTGACCTTCGTCGATCCCCGGCTGTACCTGGCCTGCGCCACCCTGGTGCTGGGCAACGTCCTGCTGCCGCTGGCCCTGCACCGGCTGCCCGGGGCCGGCGCCGCCCTCATGCCGATCCTCTTCTTCACCCTGGTGGCCGGCTGGCGTTTCGGCCTGCGCGCCGCCGCCCTCACCGCCGTCCTCTCGCCCCTGGCCAATCACGCCCTCACCGGCATGCCGCCGGCGCCGGCGCTGCAGGGGCTGATCCTGCAATCCGCCCTGCTGGGGATCCTGGCCGCCCTGGCGGCCGCCCGGCGCCCCCGCCCCACCTTGCCGCTGCTGGCCGCGGTGGTCCTGGCGAGCCAGGGCCTGATCCTGCTGGCGGCCACCTGGCAGGCTGGGTTCCCGGCCGGCATGGCCGGCGTCCAGCACCGGCTGCCTGCGGTCCTGCTGCAGATCCTGGGCGGCTGGGCGGCCCTGCGCCTGCTCGACCGGTTCCTGCCCGCGCCATCCGTCCCCGAACAGAACATCAGAGCATAGGGTAAGTGATGCAATTGGGTGATAAGCAATGGGTCGGATGCCTCCTTGCGATGGCTGTCGATCCGGTTCTCAGCACCGGCCCAGATGGGGCCGCTTGTCAGGGAGGGCGACGATGAAGCACATTACACTTCTGGCCACAGTCCATGTGGATAACTGCAACGGTTGCACCGTTTGTCCCAAGGTCTGCCCCACCTTGGCCATCCAGATGGTCAACCACAAGGCGGTCGTCGACGAAGCCCTCTGCTTCGCCTGCGGCAATTGCGAGCAGAGGTGCGAGTCGCGCGCCATCACCATGGAAAAGCTGGACACCCCCCGGCACATCGGCGTCGCCGTGGATGACCTGCCACGGGAGCAGGTGGACCAGTTGTGCATCAAGGCCGGCTTCCACCCCAGCCAGATCGTCTGCTACTGCACTGCCACCCGCGCCGAGGAGGTGGCCGCGGCCATCCTCAAGGGCGCGCAATCGCCCGAGGAGATCAGCGTGCGCACCGGGCTGCGCGGCGGCTGCTCAGTGGAATGCCTGCAGCCGGCGCTGCGCCTGCTGGAAGCTGCCGGTATCACTCCCACTCCCGTCAAGGGCGGCTGGCAGTGGTATGGGCGCACCCCAACCATCCAGGAAATTCCCGAAGCGGTCAAAGCCAAGTACCAGAACCGCGGCTTCTACTTCGACGAGGACATCAAGCTGTTCGCGTCGGTGGTCCAGAGTGATCGGAGGTAATCGAACCATGCGCGCCCCAATCCTTCCCGCCCCGGCCCGCCTCTCGCAATACGGTGTCGATCCCACGCTGGTGACCAAACGCGCGGCCCAACTGCCCGACATCACGTCCGTGCTGCTGAGCGATCTGTTCAGCGATACGCCGCCTTTGATCTATCCCGGCGAGAAAGGGCTGGCCGCCATCCGCGAGGCCACCATCCAGGCGCTGGACCGTGTCGACATGAGCATGATCAAGCCCGAGCATTCGGTGAACATCTGCGCGTCGCACCACGGGTTTACCCTGCTGGGCGGTGAACCCTACGCAGAAATGCTCAAGACGCTGCGCGACGTCATCGCTGAACGCACCGGCAGCCAGCAGATCAGGCTGCGCGCCGGGGTGGGGCTCCGGTTCCGCGAAACGGCCGAGTACATCAAATCCTTCGGGCTGGACACCCATTTCGGCCCGCGCATGGCCATTGGTGTCGCCCCCATCGACGCGGGGATCCCCATCGAGACCGAGATCGGCACGCTGTGGGGCATCAAAGCCATCTACGACGCCGATTGGATCGTGCATGCCCACAACAGCGACGTGCGCGAGGTGCATTTCCATCGTCAGGTCGACCGCGCAGTCAAGCCTTTCGGCATGTCCTATGCCCGCATCGAAACACGCTCCACCTACCACCAGAACCTGGGCCCCCGCGCCGCCAATTTCACCGCGCGCTGCATCTTCGCCTCGGATTTCGTGCAGAGCAAATTCGCCTTCGCCTCGTTCCTGGACATGTCGCCGGCCGGCATCGTCGGGGTCGATGCCGACAACGACCTGTTCGCCCTCAATGACCGTCTGACCCTGGCCGGGCTGAAGTATTACGGCAAGATCATGACCCTGCTGGGCGAGATCGATGAATGCATTGCCGTGCTGGACTTCCCCTGCCCGGTGCCCTATGTCTTCGCGTCGGGCGTCATCTATGCCAACTTCATCGGCGCCAACACCGACCTGTTCGACCTCAGCGCTGCGCTGCCCGCTTACACCTGGTACACCGAAGCCTTCTACGGCAAGAATGGGCCTCTGATCGACGGCATCGCCCCGGTCAACCCCGCCATCAAGCTGGCCGTGCACAATTACGCCTGGGGCGGCTATCCCAGCGCGTTCTTTTCCGAGCAGATCCCCACCGTGGTGGTGGGGCGTGAGCAGGCCGAGGTGATGGACCGGGATTCCCAGAACGTGGAATACATGGCTCACGCCACCATCGCCGACGGTCTCGACCAGGCCATGCGCTTTGCCCACACCACCGCCAGGACCGACAAGGTGATCATCTTCGACGGGGCCGTGGGCGGCATCAATGTCAGCACGTCGCTGGCCAAGGAACTGTTGGCCAGGGCACCGGCCATCGAAGCGAGGGTGAACGACATCCTGTTGCCGAAATGGTTGCGCCAGCGGGGCATCGACCCCGCCCAGGCGGGTCTTCCAGCGTCGGCTCTGGTTTCTTCTTGAGCGGGGCCACCGGCACCCTGCGCGCGGATCTGCGCGACACCATCTTCGTGTCATTGCGAGGGCAGCGGTTCCGTGCCGAAATCCGGCTCACGACGCCCGGGCTGGTGTGCGGCGTGGACCTGGCCCGCGCCAAGGTGGAAGCGTTGGGATGCGAGGTGCTGAGCTTCCTGGGCGATGGGGAGACGGCCATGGCCGGCCAGGTCGTCCTGGCCTTGCGGGGGACCGCCAAGGCCTTGGCCCAGGCTGAAGACTGCGTCCCCGGCGCCATCGCCAAGCCGTCCGGCATCGCCCGCGCCGCCCGCCAGGCCCGCGACCTTGCTGCGGGAAAGGTGCGGGTCGTCTCCGGCGCAACCAAGAAGATGCCCGAAGAGGTGAAAGCCCAGATCCGGCACGCCGTCCATTGCGGCGGCGGAACCGGGTGCATCGCCGCCGGACCCTTCGTCTATTTGGACAAGAATTATGTCCGCATGTTCGGCGGGGTGCGGGCCACCCTGGCCGCCATGGCGGATATGAAGGGATACACGCGCGTCATCCAACTGCGCGGCCAGATCGAGCCTTTGGCCGTGGAGGCCCTGGGGGCCATCGAGATGGGCGCGGAAATGCTGATGGTCGACACGGGTTGGCTGGAGGATCTGGATCTGGTGTCCGCCCTGGTGCGGGAGCGGGGACGTCGTGAGGCCACCACCATCGCCTTCGCCGGCGATATCGTGCTGGCCGACATACCCGTCATTGCCGATCATGATGTGGACATCCTGGACATCGGCCGCGCCGTCATCGACGCCCCCAGCGTCGACATCAAGTTCGATGTGACCGGACCGGCGGGGGAGGCCTGACATGGACCTGGACCTGCTGGAAAAGACCGAACTGCGCATCAACGGCATCACCACCGATGGGACCAATCTCACCGACTTGGCTCGCGCTGTCGCCACCACCCTGGAGCTTCCGGAACACCAGGTGATGGTCATCGATCTGAGGCCCGGCCAGTTGGCCCTGGATATCCTGGCCCGGTCGGTCAGGGCGGAGGCCCTTTTCGGCCGCCAAGCGGAAGTGTTGGCAGCGCTGGCAGGCGTACCCGGTGTCTCCCTGGCCCCGGATGCCACCATCCATTCCGAAGGCATCCTGGGAGCCATCGCCCTGGAAAAGGATGAAGCCGCCCAGGCGATCGAGGCCAGCCGCGCCATGGGCCGCACCATAACCTCGAGCCGCAAGGCCAGGGTGCGGGTCTACCCGACGGGCTTCGAACTGGTGGAAGGCCGCATTGCCGACACCAATACTCCCTACCTGGTCAAGCAGTTGGAACAGGCCGGCTACCTTGCCGAGGCCGGCGGCGCCTTGCCTGACCAGCTTGCCAGCCTGAGCGAGGCTCTGGCCGAGGCGGCGACCACCCATGGCCTCATCGTCACCACCGGGGGCGTGGGGGCCGAGGACAAGGATTTCAGCGTCGAGGCCATAGCGGCCCTGGACCCCCAGGCCGCCACCCCGTATCTGGTGCGCTTCCGGAAGGGCGAGGGCCGCCACGTCAAGGACGGGGTCCGCATCGGTGTGGGCGAATATCAAGGCTGCCTGATCGTCGCCCTGCCAGGTCCCCACGACGAGGTGCGCCTGGCCACACCCGTGCTGGTGGAAGCCTACAAGCGCAACCGTTCCAAGGCCGAAATGGCCCAGGCCCTGGCGGATGCCATCCGTGCCAAATTCCTGGCGAATAACCGCCATCCGCATGGGCACCACGACTTCGGAGAAGCGCCATGAGACCTGTTCTTGCCCGGCGCATCCACGCCCTGCAGGCCGAAATGGCCAAAGCGGGCATGGATGCCATCGTCTTCGCCGACCGGGAAAACCTGATCTACTACGCCGGGACCACCGACATCGAATGCATGGCCGCCGTCATCCCGGCCGAAGGCATGCCCATTCTCTGCTGCCTGTGGATGGATGCCCCCTATGTGAGCGAGCGCACCGGAGCCGAGCGGATCATCGCCTATCGCTTTCCCGCCTCCACCATCGGGCTGACCATCGTCGAGGCCATGAACCAGCTGGGGCTGAAATCGCCGCGGGTGGGATTCCACAAGTACTTCGTTGAATTCGCCGTGTTCGACGCCATGCGCAAGGCCTTTCCCGGGATGGAATTCCTGCCGGCCACGGAGTTGACCTATCGGATCCGATCGCGCAAGGACGCGGACGAATTGGCCTTGATGCGCAAGGCCTGTTCCTTCGTGGAAGCCGGAATGGCGGCTGCCGTCGCGGCGGTCCACCCCGGGGTGACCGAAGTCGCGGTTCTGGCCGAAGCCGATTACGCCATGCGCAAGGCCGGATCGGAGGGCGCCCCCTTCCGCATGCAGGTGCTGACCCACGACAAGCAGATGCTGGCCCACCCCTATGCCTCGGAACGGGTCATCGACATCAACCAGCCCGTGGTCATCCATCTGGGCGCATCGTGCCAGGGCTACGTGGCCAAGATGTGCCGGACCGTGGCGTTGGGCACCATCCCGTTTGAAACCCGGCGCATCTACCAGGTGCTGGCCCAGGCCCAGGCGCTGGCCGTGAACCTGGCGGTCCCCGGTGCCTGCTCGGCCGATATCTTCGACGCCGTTCATGCCCTGGTTGCCAGGGAGGGTTACGGCACCCAGTTGATCGACCATCTGGGATACGGCGTGGGCATCCGCCAGTCCGAATTCTTCCCCATCATCGGCAGGGGCTTGTCCCATGTGCTGGATGACGGGATGGTCATCGACCTCCTTCTACCGACGATCCTGAAGCCCGGTTTCGGCGGGCCAAGAGTGACCGACATGGTCCAGGTCGCGGCCGGCGGCGGCATGTTCATGACCCATTTCACGCGCGATCTGATCGAAAAATAACCCCAATAGAGGAGGGACCCATGATCATGGAGAAGGGCTACAGCCTATCCGAGAGTTTCACCATCATGGTGAAGAACCTCAATATGGCGGGCGTCGGCAATGGTTTGGCCGCGTTCCTGTTCAGCACTTTGGGGCCTGGTCTGATCGTGATGAACGCCGCCAAGCAGGGCGGCTTCACGGACGGCCAGGCGGTATCCTGGCTGCTGGCGATCTATGCCATGGGCGGATTGTGCTGCATGTACATGGCGCTCCGCTACCGCCTGCCGGTATCCGTGGCGTTCAGCATCCCGGGCGCCGTCCTGCTGGCCACCTTGCTCAAGCAATACAGCATCCATCAGGCAGTGGGGGCCTATCTGGTGGTGGCCGCCGTAACCTACATCTTGACCGTGTCCGGCGGTATCAAGAAGGTGGTGGACTATATACCCATTCCGGTGATGTTGGCCATGGTGGCCGGCGTGCTGGTCAGCTTCGGGGTCAACCTGTTCAAGGGCGCCATCACGACGCCCTCCATCTATGGACTTATGGTGCTGGCCTATCTCCTTTCCATGGCATCCGCCTGGCTGCGCAGATATGTCCCCCCGATCGTCATGGCCATCGTGGTCGGCGTCGTGCTGCTGTCCTTCTTCGGCAAGATCACTCCCGTTCCGGTCACATTGGCACTGGCCAGGCCCCAATTCGTGGCCCCCGAATTCACCATCGGGGCCATCATCAATATCAGCATTCCCATGTTCTTCCTGGTGGTTGGCGTACAGAACATCCAGGCCGTGGGGGTCCTGATCGCCGAAGGATACCGCCCGCCGATCAATGCCATGTATATCGTTCCCTCCATCGCCTCGGTGATCAACGCGGCCTTGGGCGCCCACAACGCAGTGACCGCCGGCCCCAGCACTGCGATCTGCGCCAGCCCTGCGTCCGGCCAGGACAAGAAGCTCCGCTTCATCGCCTCTTTTACCGAAGGCGTGCTGTGGTTCCTGTTCGCGTTGTCGGCGAAGATCGCCGTGGACGCGGTCAAGTTCGTGCCGGCCGAGTTCGCGGCCGTCCTGGCGGGCCTGGCGATGTTCGAGGTGTTCGGCAGTGCTTTCAAGGGCGCCTTCACCGGCCAGTTCAAGTCGGGGGCCATTGTCGCCTTCTTCGTGGTCCTGGCCAATGTCCCGATTCTCGGCATCGCGGCTCCGTTCTGGTCGATCGTGCTGGGCGTGCTGACGTCGCTGCTGGTGGAGCGGGCCGACTTCAAGACCGCGCGGGAAGCCCACGCCACCGCGAGGGAAGCCACAACCTTGGCCACTGCAAACTAGGCCGTCGTGTGGAAATGACCTTGTCCATTGCGACCGGCCCCGGCATAAGCGGCCGTAACGGAATGTCGATGAATGGGAAAGGTTATTCCGCATAGGGCACTAAACATTCGGAGGACGACATGAACCTGGATCTTCAACGCATCGCCGACAGCCTTTGGGACGCGGCCCAGAGCGGCCAGCCCATCCCAGCCGTGCGCGACGCACTGGCCGCTGGCGGTATCGACGCCGCGTACGCTGCGCAAGAGATCAACACCCGGCGCTCCCTGGCGGCCGGCCGGCGTCTGGTAGGCCAGAAGATCGGCCTGACCAGCTTGGCAGTGCAGAAGCAGCTGGGTGTCGACCAGCCCGATTACGGCATGCTGTTCGCCGACATGGCCATGCCGGACTCGCTGGAGATCCCTCTGAACCGTCTGATGCAGGCAAAGGCTGAGGCCGAGGTGGCCTTCGTGCTGGGCCGTGACCTTGACGCCGAGCAGTTGACCGTGGCCGACCTGTTCCGCGCCATCGATTATGTGGTCCCGGCCATCGAGATCGTGGGCTCGCGCATCGCCAACTGGGACATCAGGCTTCTGGATACCATCGCCGACAATGCCTCTTCGGGCCTGTATGTGCTGGGCAACCAGCCCAGGCGTCTGGAGGGCCTGGATCTCTATGGTTGCGCCATGGTGATGGAGGTCAAGGGCAAGCCTGTGTCCTCGGGGACCGGTGCCGCCTGCCTGGGCCATCCCCTGAACGCCACCCTCTGGCTGGCCCAGACCATGGCCCGAGCCGGCCGGCCGCTCAGGGCCGGTGACACTGTTCTGTCTGGCGCCTTGGGCCCCATGGTGGTGGTCAAGCCCGGCGACGTGTTTGAGGCCCGCATCGAGGGCCTTGGTGCCGTGCGTGCCGCATTCGGAGAGGAGTGAGGAGCATGGCTCACAAGGTCGCCATCATCGGTTCCGGAAATATCGGCACCGATCTGATGATGAAGGTCATCCGCCTTTCGAAGGTGTTGGAAATGGGTGCCATGGTCGGAATCGATCCCGGCTCGGACGGTTTGTCCCGAGCCCAGCGCCTGGGGGTCCCCACCACCCATCTCGGCATCGAAGGGCTGGTCAGCCTGCCCCATTTTGATGAGATCGAGGTCGTCTTCGACGCGACCTCCGCCGGCGCCCACCGGCACCATAACCAGATCCTGCAGGCCCATGGCAAGACCGTCATCGATCTGACCCCTGCGGCCATCGGCCCCTATGTGGTACCGCCGGTGAACATGGAGCAACATCTTGGCGCGCCCAACCTGAACATGGTCACCTGCGGCGGCCAAGCCACCGTGCCCATCGTCGCTGCGGTCTCCCGAGTGGCCAAGGTGCATTACGGGGAGATCGTAGCCTCCATCGCCTCCAGATCCGCCGGCCCCGGCACCCGCGCCAATATCGACGAGTTCACCGAGACCACCGCCAAGGCGATCGAGGTGGTGGGCGGAGCCGGCCGCGGCAAGGCGATCATCGTGCTGAACCCCGCGGAACCCCCGCTGATCATGCGCGACACGGTCTTCACCCTTTCCGAGGATGCAGATACCGAGGCCATCCGCGACTCCATCCACCGGATGGTCGCCGAGGTGCAGGCCTATGTGCCGGGCTATCGACTGAAGCAGGAGGTGCAGTTCCAACGCTTCGTCGGCAATGACGCCATTCGCATTCCCGGCTGCGGCACTTTCACGGGCATCAAGACCTCGGTCTTCCTGGAAGTGGAGGGCGCGGCCCACTACCTGCCGGCCTATGCCGGCAACCTGGACATCATGACCTCGGCGGCCTTGAAGACCGCTGAACGGGTCGTGCAGCGGAGGAACGCTTGATGAGCAGGCTCTATATCCAGGACGTGACCCTGCGGGACGGCATGCATCCCTGTCGTCATCAGTACACCAAAGAGCAGGTGGTGGCCATCGCCACCGCTCTGGACCGCGCTGGCGTGGATGCCATCGAAGTGGCCCATGGCGACGGCCTGGCTGGATCCAGCTTCAATTATGGTTTTGCCGCCGAGACCGATTTCGCCTGGATCGAAGCTGCCGCCGAGGCGGTAAAGACCGCCAGACTGACCACGCTTCTGATTCCCGGCATCGGCACCATCCACCAGCTGAAGCAGGCCTGGGACTGCGGCGTCCGCTCGGTGCGGGTGGCCACCCACTGCACCGAGGCCGACATCGCCAGGCAGCATATCGAATATGCGCGTCACCTGGGCATGGACACGGTGGGATTCCTGATGATGGCCCACATGGTGGAGCCTGACGAGCTGGCCAGGCAGGCCCTCCTGATGGAAAGCTATGGTGCCGAATGCGTCTACTGCACCGACTCGGCCGGCTACATGACGCCCAGGGACATGGCGGCCCGGGTTGCCCTGCTCCGGGAGAAGCTGAAGCCTGAGACCCAGGTCGGGGTCCATGCCCATCACAATCTTTCCTTCGGCGTGGCCAATGCCTGCGCCGCGGTCGAGGCCGGGGCAATCCGGGTCGACGCCTCGCTCTCCGGCATGGGGGCGGGCGCCGGGAATGCGCCGCTGGAAGTGTTCATCGCCGCCGCCGACCGCATGGGTTTTGGTCATGGCTGCGATCTGTTCCAGTTGATGGACGCGGCGGACGACCTGGTCAGGCCGCTGCAGGACCGGCCTGTGCGGGTGGATCGGGAAAGCCTGTCGCTGGGCTATGCGGGCGTCTATTCCAGCTTTCTCCGCCATGCTGAAAACGCATCCAGGACCTATGGCGTCGAGGCGCGCGAAATCCTGGTGGAGTTGGGCCGACGCAAGATGGTAGGCGGCCAGGAAGACATGATCGTCGACGTGGCGCTGGACTTGGCCAAGGCCAAGGGCACCCGTTAATCAAGCCACTTGAACACAGAATGTTCAAATGGCCTAAAAGCTCAGTGGATAGGATTTCACCTGGGCGGCGGCGACCTTGCCAGGGCCTCGGTACCGACCAGGTCTGAAACCGGGTACGATGGTGCCCAGCCAACCCGCCAGCCAGGAACCCAGGAGGCCCTCCATGCAGGAAAAGATCAAGCAGGTGGCAAGCCGGATCAGGGAATTGCGGGAGATCTTCGGGGTGACCCCCGCCGAGCTGGCCGGGGAATTCCAGGTCCCCGAGGCCGATTACCGGCTTTTCGAAAGCGGCACCGTGGACATCCCGGTGGGGATCCTCTACCAGATCGCCCAGCGGTTCCAGGTGGAGCTGACCACCCTGCTCACCGGGGAGGAGCCCCGGCTGCACACCTATGCCCTGACCCGGGCCGGCCAGGGCGTCTCGGTGGACCGGCGCCGGGACTACCAGTACCGGAGCCTCGCCTACAATTTCATCCATAAGCGGGCCGAGCCGTTCCTGGTGACGGTCGACCCCGGGCCGGACCACTTCAACAGCCATCCGGGCCAGGAGTTCCATTACGTCCTGAACGGGACCCTGCGGGTGCTGCTTGACCAGCACGAGCTGATCCTGGAGGCCGGAGACTCGCTCTACTTCGATTCCAGCGTCGCCCACAGCCTCACCGCCCTGAACAACGCCCCCGCCCAGCTCGTCGCAGTGATCGCCTAGGAGAACCGGACATGCTGCTCGATCGCTACCTGGCACAGACGGAATTCAAATCGTATCAGGACTTCCGGGACCATTTCGAGATCCGGGTGCCCGGGGCCTTCAACTTCGCCTACGACGTGGTGGACGAGTATGCCCGCACCGAGCCCGACAAGGTGGCCCTGGTCTGGTGCGACGACCGGGGCCAGTCCGCCAGCTTCACCTTCGGGCAGCTGCGTGAGGCCAGCGACCGCACCGCCAACCTGCTCCGCTCCCTGGGCATCGGCAAGGGCGATCCGGTGATGCTGATTCTCAAGCGGCGCTACGAATTCTGGTTCTGCCTCCTGGCGCTGCACAAGCTGGGCGCCATCGCCATTCCCGCCACCCACCAGCTGACCCCCAAGGACCTCATCTACCGGAACAACGCCGCCGACGTCAAGCTGATCGTGGCGACGGCGGACCCCCTGGTGCTGGAGCACGTGGACGCCGCGCAGGCCCAGTCGCCGACCCTGAAGCTGAAGGTGGCGGTGGGCGGCCCGCGCCCCGGCTGGATCGACTTCGACCGGACCCTGCCCCTGACCAGCGCCGAGTTCGCCCGGCCCACCGGGCTGGCGGCCTCCTGCAACGAGGACATCTCGCTGCTCTACTTCACCTCGGGCACCACCGGCTATCCCAAGATGGTGCGCCACAACTTCACCTATCCCCTGGGCCACATCCTCACCGCCAGCTACTGGCAGCGGGTGACGGAGAACGGCCTGCACTTCACGGTGTCCGACACCGGCTGGGCCAAATCAGTGTGGGGCAAGATCTACGGCCAGTGGCTGGGCGGCAGCGCGGTGTTCGTCTACGACTATGACAAGTTCGTGCCCCTGGACCTGCTGAAGGTGATCTGCCAGTACGGCGTCACCAGCTTCTGCGCCCCGCCCACGGTCTACCGCTACCTGATCAAGGAGGACCTGGCCACGTTCGACCTCTCCAGGCTGAAGGACGCGGTCATCGCCGGCGAGCCCCTGAACCCCGAGGTCTACAACCAGTTCCTGCGCCTCACCGGGCTCAAGGTGCGCGAAGGCTACGGCCAGACCGAGTGCACCGTCGCCATCGCCACCTATCCCTGGATGGATCCGCGGCCGGGTTCCATGGGCCTGCCTTCGCCGGGCTACGACGCCGACCTGGTGGACGAAGCCGGCCGCACCTGCGAGGTGGGCGAAGTGGGCGAGATCGTGTTCCATACCGCGAGCCGCGTCCCGGTGGGCATGTTCGACGGCTACTACCGGGATCCGGAGCTCACCGAGAGCGCCTGGCACGACGGCGTCTACCACACCGGCGACACCGCCTGGCGCGACGAGGACGGCTACTATTGGTTCGTGGGCCGGAAGGACGACGTGATCAAGAGTTCCGGCTACCGCATCGGCCCCTTCGAGGTGGAGAGCGCCCTGCTGGAGCACCCGGCGGTCCTGGAATGCGCCGTGACCGCGGCCCCGGACCCCCTGCGCGGCCAGGTGGTCAAGGCCACCGTGGTGCTGACCGCCCGGTATCTGCCCGGGGACGACCTGGTGCTGGAGCTGCAGGAGCACGTCAAGAAGGTCACCGCTCCATACAAGTATCCCCGCATCATCGAGTTCGTGAAGGAACTGCCCAAGACCATCAGCGGCAAGATCCGGCGGGTGGAGATCCGGGAGCACGACCGGATCGAGTGAAGACGGGGCCCTGGTCGCTTCATTCCTGGGGATCCTCGACCCCTGGACGCTGCCGCTGCCCAGGGACGAGGAGGAACCGCCGCTCCGCCTCGTCCAGGATCAGCTCCACACAGCCGTCGATCCCGGTCAGGGAGACATCCAGCACCAGCTGGAACGGCAGGGGATCGTGCCAATCCAGGCCGGAGATGTCGCGGATGAAGGCGGCGCGCTCCCGGTCGGAGGCGGCCACCTCCTTGCGCGCGGTCTCCAGGTCAGGCATCTTGCCGCGCTGCACCAGGGATCGGCAGCGGTAGGCCGGATCGGCGTCGAAGCTCACGTGGAGGGCTTGCGGAAGCTCCTTCAGGGCGAAGAAGCCGCCGCGGCCCACGATCACCGACGGCGCGCGCGCCACCAGCCCGAGCATCACTTCGCGCTGCAGCTGGTATAGATCCCGGCTGTACATGGGCGGCTCCAGCAGCGGGGCGCAGGGCGCTTCCGGGCAGCCGAAGCCCAGGACATTCAGCATCTGGTCCAGGAATCCGCTGGGACGCTCCTCCCTCCGGGCCAGGCCGGCGACGGAACTGCCCGCGGCCTCGGCCGCCAGACGCAGGATGCGGCGGTCGCAGAAGCGCCAGCCCAGGCGTCGGGCCACGAGAAACCCCACTTCGGCGCCTCCGCAGCCGAGGCTGCGGGAGATGGTGATGGCGGGATATGGGCTCAATTCTGCCTCCACACGTTTGCAAAGAGCGTCGCGGCCATTCTACTCGCTGGCTTCGCCGTCGGGATTCCCCGGGGGCCTCTTGACTCCTCTATTTGCTGGTCCCCAGCCCCTGAGGCGGCTCGGGTTTCTGGCTCACGCAGGCCAGGGTTTCTTCCAATTCTTCCACTTTTCCATTGCGTCGTGAATTTTGAAACATTTTGGCTTAAAGTGAAACGCCCCGAGGCGGGGGCGCTTCGTGTAGGAAGTTTTGGAGGGATTAGTTTGGTGGGGTTTCTTTTGCGGGAGTCCCCAGAACGGGGGCTGGACAGGGTGGTGGGACTGATGGTGGCGGGAAGCTCCTGGGTCCTGCAGCGCCTAGGGCGGTCCAGGAGGAGCACCTCGCTTTCGAGTGTATCTGGTTTTTACCATCTGGACAAGCATGAACATTGGGGTATTTCGCTGGTTCGGTGAAATTTCCAGCGGTTCATGGTCTGATGGCACGGTGCCTTCCTCCCCCGCCTCCACGCCTTCGCACCCCAATCTGGCCCGGGCCGGGCTGGTGGGGTCGGCGCTCTGCTTCGGGCTGATGGCGGTGCTGGCGCGCATGCTCAGCCGGCCGGGCATGGGGTTCTCGCCGGGGCATCTTTCGGTTCTGCGGTTCCTGGTGGGGATTCTGGTCTGCCTGGTGGTTTTCTGGATCCGGCCTCGGCTGCATCAGGCCCGCGACTACCGCCTGCTGATCACCCGGGGCATCACCGGGGGGCTGGTGGTGGTGCTGTACTTCGACGCGCTGGCCCACATCCGCGCGGGGGAGGCGGGGATCATCTACAATCTGTTCCCGGTGTTCGCGACGTTCATGTCGCTCTTCGTGTTCCGGGAACGGCCTACGGTGCACCTGCTGCTGGCGGTGCTGCTGACGTCGCTGGGGGTGGTGCTGGTGCTGGGCCAGGGGTCGGTGGCCATCGGGCTGGGACGGGGGGAGCTGGCGGCGCTGGCGGCGGCGTTCTTCGCGGCCACCAGTGCGGTGGCCATGCGGGCCATGCGCTCGACGACGAACACGGCGACGATATTTTTCTACTTCTGCCTGGTGGGGCTGGTGGTGGTGGCGCCGTTCGCGCTGAGCCCCTGGCCGCGAGCCCTGGTGCCCTGGCTGCTGGCGCTGCTCATGAGCGTGGCGGCGCTGGGGGGGCAGTGGCTCATGGCGGAAGCGTACGGGACGCTGTCGATCTCGGAGGCGTCCATCTGGCTCCAGCTGCTGCCCATCGTCACCTACCTCCTGGCGGTGCCGATGCTGGGGGAGGCCGTCAGCGGATTCGGCCTGGCGGGGGTGCTGCTCACGGTGGCGGGGGTGGCCTACGGCACGGTACTGGGGCACCGGAAGGTCGGGGGGGTTCAGCTCCTGCCGTAGACGTCTTCCAGGCGCTCGATGTCGTTCTCGTCGAAGGTGCCCAGGCTGATCTCCAGAACCCGCACGGGGTAGGCGCCGGAACCGGCGCAGCTGAGCCGGTGGGTGCTGCCGGCGGGCAGCCAGATCTCGGCGCCCTTGTCGGGGGTGAGGATTTTGCCGTCCAGCTCGACGACGACGCCGGAATCCAGGGCGACCCAGAGCTCGTTGCGCATGCGGTGCCGCTGGAGGCTGAGTTTCTGGCCGGGGTTGCAGGTGAGGATCTTGACGGTACAGGGGGTGTTCAGCACGAACTGGTCGAAGCTGCCCCAGGGCTTGTCCACGTGGAGGCTTACGGGTTTGCTGGTCATGGCGGTCCTTCTTCGGTATGGGTCAGAGCAGGTCTTCCCGCCCCAGCTCCTTGAGTTTGTCGACGATGAGCTTGACGTCCTGGGCGCGGTCCTTGCGGCAGATGAGCAGCGCGTCCGGCTCGTCCACGACGATGAGGTCGGCCAGGCCGGAGCCGGCGATGAGCCGCTGCCCGCCGAAGATGGCGCAGTTGGTGGACTCCATGAGGATGGCGTCGCCGATGACCACGTTGCCGGAGGCGTCGGCTTCGTGGAACTCCACGACGGCGGGCCAGGAGCCCACGTCGGACCAGCGGAACTTGGCCGGCACCACGGCCACCCGCTCGGATTTCTCCATCAGCGCGTAGTCGATGGACTGCTTGGGCAGCCGCCCGTATGCCTTGGGCAGGGCCGCCGGGCTCGCTCCGGAGGCCACCCACTCATCCAGCGGGGCCAGCATCTCGGGGCAATGGCTCTCCAGTTCGGAACGGAAATCCTGGAGGGTCCAGACGAACATGCCGGCGTTCCAGAAGTGGCTGCCGGATTCCAGGTACTCCACGGCCTTCTCGTAGCTGGGCTTCTCCCGGAAGGCGCTGACGCCGAGCACGGAACCGTGCCCTTCGGTCTCGATGTAGCCGTAGCCGGTTTCCGGATAGGTGGGCCGGATGCCGAAGACCACCAGGTCGCGCTTCTCGGCGGCGTGGTTGACCGCAGTGTCGATGTCGCGCATGAACTTGGCCCGGTCGCCGATCCAGGAATCGGCGCTGAGCACCACCATCACGCCATCGGGAACCCGCTGCTCCATGGTCACCAGGGCCAGGGCCAGGCAGGGGGCGGTGTTGCGCCCTTCGGGCTCCACCAGCACGTTCTGCGGCGGCAGTTCCGGCAGCATGCGGCGGGTCTCCTCGGCCAACTCCTCGGTGGTGAGGATGAAGATGTCCTCGGGGAGGAAATCCTTGTCCAGGCGGTGAACCGTCTGATGCAGCAGGGACTCTTCACCGACCATGGTGAGGAACTGCTTGGGGCGCTTGCCCCGGGAGCGGGGCCAGAACCTCGTGCCGCGGCCCCCGGCCATAACGACGGCCAACTTGCGATGCTGTTTATGCGTGGGCTTCATCTCAAATACTCCCAAATGCCCAGGCGCGCTGAGTCTCGCGTATCGCCGCAGGCGATACCGAGAAGATGATCGCGAGTTTTCGATGGTTCTTATGGGGTTGTTTCATCGCGACCTTCAGCCTTTCACACGTCTGCTGGCATGCTTGGCGACTTTGCCCTGCGGCTTGGCATGCGGGGCGGGCCTGGCCGGCCTGGCCGGGGCCGCGCCCTTGGCCCGCCTGCCGGCGCGGCTCTTGCCGACGTGGCGCTTGCTGGGCTTGGGCGCGTGGTAGTGGGGGGAATCCTTGAGGTGGGTCTCGGGCGGCGGAAGCGGCGGCGGCTCGGTCACGCCCCGGGGCACCGGCGGAAGGTCGTTCTCCTCGATTCCCTGGGCCTGGGCCCGCTGAAGCCGAGCTTTCATGACTGGATCATCGAACGTCTGGGCCCCCAGAAAGCATCCCACGGTGAGCAAGAGGCCCCATTTTTTCACAAGATCCATGTACCGACTCCCGTAAGACTGCTGGGTCTCCCCCATGATGCCAGGATGTCCCGGTCCACTGGCCACCTACTTGCCGGCCCTGGCGGTCCGGATCTTGCCGAAGAACTCGGCGATGACCGCGTCGGTCTGGTCCCGGGTCAGGTCGGCGTCCTGGCCGTGCCGCTCGAGGATGTCCCGGCCGGCGGAGGCGGCGTTCCTGGTCTCGGGCAGGGTGGGGTTGAGGTTGGCGATGAGGAATTCCGAGACTTCGATCAGCCGGTGGCCCACCTTCTCCAGCTTCTGGCGGACGATGTCCTGGTATTGGAACAGGTCATAGGCGCCCTGAATGTTGTAGATACCATTGTCGGCATGGAGGCCGACGCTCTCCATCCGGTCGATGAGGGCCTGCCGGTCATCGGAGGGGGGCATGAGCCGGGCCAGCACCTCCTGGCATTCGCGGGTCAGGATCTGGATCTCCTCGAAGCTGTTCTGGACCACTTCCATCTGGGAGAGGATGCGCTCCGCCCCGCCCTCCTGCTCGTGGGCGATCTGAATCAACTGGTCGGGGATGGCTGCCGATTCGGATGGCTTGGCTGTTTCAGGCTTGGACATGAAGGCCCCATGAAGAGAAGCGAAGGGAGAATCATTGGGAGATCCGCTACCATTCTGCACTGGCTCGCGGGAACCGAAACACTGAAATCTCCCGCCGCTCCGCGTTAAACTCCCAACGAGCGGGGTGAAAAACTCAACCTCCCCGATTTGATGCCGGAGTATCCATGTCCAGTCTCCAGTCCCCCACCCCTGAGGGGGAATCCACCTTTGAAAAATGCCTGAAGCCCTTCCCCGCCTCCACCAAGATCTATCTCCCGGGCTCCCGCCCGGACCTCCGGGTCCCCATCCGCGCGGTGAGCCTCAGCCCCACCCGGGATTTCGACGGGACGCTCACGGCCAATGAGCCGGTGGTCCTGTACGACACCTCCGGCCCGTACACCGACCCCCTGGCCACCATCGACCTGGCCCGCGGCCTGGCGCCCATGCGCCTGGGCTGGATCCGGGAACGCCAGGACGTGGAGGAGCTGCCCGCCTCCAGCAGCCTGTACCGGAAGCTGCGGGAACGGGACCCTGAGCTGGACAGCATCCGCTTCCACGCCGACCGTCTGCCCCTGCGGGCACGGCCGGGCCGGAACGTCTCGCAGATGCACTACGCCCGCAAGGGCATCATCACCCCGGAGATGGAGTTCATCGCCATCCGCGAGAACCTCGGGCGCGAGGCGGCCAGCATCCGCAGCCACATCACCCCCGAGTTCGTCCGGGACGAGGTGGCCCGGGGCCGGGCGGTGATCCCCTGCAACATCAACCACCCGGAGACCGAGCCGATGATCATCGGCCGCAATTTCCTGGTGAAGATCAACGCCAATATCGGCAACTCCGCGGTGGCGTCCAGCATCGAGGAGGAGGTGGAGAAGATGGCCTGGGCCACCCGCTGGGGCGCCGACACGGTCATGGACCTCTCCACCGGGGCCAACATCCACGAGACCCGCGAGTGGATCCTGCGCAACTCGCCGGTGCCCATCGGCACCGTGCCCATCTACCAGGCGCTGGAAAAAGTCAACGGCAAGGCCGAGGAGCTCACCTGGGAACTGTTCCGGGACACGCTCATCGAGCAGGCCGAGCAGGGCGTCGACTACTTCACCATCCACGCCGGCGTGCTCCTGAAGTACGTTCCGCTCACCGCCAGGCGCACGACGGGGATCGTCAGCCGGGGCGGCTCGATCCTGGCCAAGTGGTGCCTCTCCCACCACCGGGAGAACTTCATCTACACCCACTTCGAGGACATCTGCGAAATCATGAAGGCCTATGACGTGGCCTTCTCCCTGGGGGACGGGCTGCGTCCCGGCTGCACCGCGGACGCCAACGACGAGGCCCAGTTCGGCGAGCTGGACACCCTGGGCGAGCTCACCAAGGTCGCCTGGAAGCACGACGTGCAGACCATCATCGAAGGCCCCGGGCACGTGGCCATGCACAAGATCAAGGAGAACATGGACCGCCAGCTGGAGGTCTGCGGCGAGGCCCCGTTCTACACCCTGGGCCCGCTCACCACCGACGTGGCGCCCGGCTACGACCACATCACCTCGGCCATCGGCGCCGCCATGATCGGGTGGTACGGCACGGCCATGCTCTGCTACGTCACCCCCAAGGAGCACCTAGGCCTGCCCAACAAGAAGGATGTGAAGGACGGCGTCATCACCTACAAGATCGCCGCCCACGCCGCCGACCTGGCCAAGGGGCACCCGGGCGCCAATCTGTGGGACGACGCCATGTCCAAGGCGCGGTTCGAGTTCCGCTGGGAGGACCAGTTCAACCTGGCCATGGACCCGGACACCGCCCGGGAATTCCACGACGAGACCCTGCCGGCCGAGGGGGCCAAGGCCGCCCATTTCTGCTCCATGTGCGGGCCACACTTCTGCTCCATGAAGATCACCCAGGACGTGCGCGACTACGCCAGGACCCACGGTCTCAGCGAGGACGATGCCATCGCCGCGGGCCTGGAGGAGAAGGCCAAGGAGTTCGAGGCCACCGGCGCCGAGATCTACCACCAGGCCTGAACGGGTTCCGGTCCGAGCTCACTCGTCGCCCACTTCCTTCTGCTCCGCTTCCTCCTGGTCCTCGTCGCTGGTGAGGAATTCCCTTCCCAGCAGCGCCTTTGTGTCCTGGATGGCCTCGCGGACGGAGGCCTCTGCGGACCTGCAGTCCTCCTCCTCGAGGGAGCCGGGGTTTTCCGCCACCACCTCCAGGTCGGGGCCCAGGGTCTCCTGCATGCATTGCACCGATGCCTGGACCGTGGCCTCGGGGTACATCTGGGTGGCCGCGCTGAAGTAGGACTCCTCCAGCTGGGCGGCGAAGGTGGCGGCGACTTCGGCGGGATCGGCCCAGCCGTCCCCCATGGAGGCGATGGCGACCGTGTCGGTGATGGTGATGGTGAGGGCCATGCGGTGCTCCTGGAGACAAGGGTCAGGGGCACCTTTCGTGCCGCTACGTAACTAATGAATTTGGGTTTGTTGCCCAATGCCAGCCGGGCCCTGTCCACGACCGGTTCCATCAAGTTGAATTGCCTTCCAATTCATTACGAAGGATCCCCTCCCTAGAAAGCGGGCGGCCGGCTCGCCTGGGGCGCATCCTGACGAAATCTTGACGCTTTCAACCCGGATCCATACGGCACCCTGATCCGTATTTCGTTACATTTTCCAGCGGGGAAGCCTTGACCCCGTGGGGGAGGGCTTCCGCTTGAACGCCATGCATATCGTCGCCGCACTGCTGGGGCTGGGCCTGCTGGTCTACCTGGCCATCGCCCTGCTCATGCCGGAGAGGTTCCAATGAGTGGCAACGCCCTCCTGCAATTCGGCATCTTTCTCATCGTCCTGATGCTCCTGGCCAAGCCCCTGGGCGAGTACCTGGGCAAAGTGCTGGAACGGGACGCCACCCCCCTGGACCGGCTGCTGGGCCCGGTGGAGCGGCTCCTCTACCGCCTGGCCGGCATCGCCGCGGCCGATCGCATGAGCTGGAAGGACTATGCCTTCGCGGTCCTGCTGTTCAACTTCCTGGGCATCGCGGTGCTGTTCCTGCTGCAGAAGTTCCAGGGGGCGCTGCCCATGAACCGGGGACTGCCGGCCATCTCCACAGGCCTGGCCTGGAACACCGCGGTGAGCTTCGTCACCAACACCAACTGGCAGGCCTACGCCGGGGAGAGCACCCTCAGCCCCTTCACCCAGATGGTCGGCCTCACCGTGCAGAACTTCCTCTCCGCCGCCACCGGCATCGGGGTCATGGCCGCCCTGGCCCGGGGCATCCGCCGGCGCAAGGCCACCAACCTGGGCAGCTTCTGGGTGGACGTGACCCGGGGCACCCTGTATGTGCTGCTGCCCCTGGCCCTGGTGTTCGCCGTCTTCCTGGTGTCCCAGGGGGTGGTGCAGACCCTGGGGCCGAACCCGGTTGCCCGGCTGCTTTCGCCCATCAATGGCGGCGACGGCAGGACGGTCCTGCAGCAGGTGCTGGCGGTGGGCCCTGCGGCCTCCCAGGCGGCCATCAAGATGCTGGGCACCAACGGCGGGGGATTCTTCAACGCCAACGCCGCCCACCCGTTCGAGAACCCCACCCCGCTGTCCAACTTCGCCCAGATCCTGGCCATGCTGCTGCTGCCGGCGGCGTTCTGCCACGCCTTCGGCAAGCTCATGCGCGACCGCCGCCAGGGCTGGGCCCTGCTTTCGGCCATGACCGTGATCTTCGTGCTGGCCCTGGGCGTCTGCCACTGGGCCGAAAGCCAGAACAACGGCGCCCTGCGCGGCCTGCCGGTGGCCCAGGCCATGAGCGCTTCGCCCGGCATAGAGCAGCCCGGCGGCAACCTGGAGGGCAAGGAGCTGCGCTTCGGGGTGACCGGCACCACGCTGTTCGCCACCGCCACCACAGCCGCCTCCTGCGGGGCGGTGAACGCCGCCCACGATTCCTTCACGCCGCTGGGCGGCCTGGTGCCGCTCTGGCTGATGGAGCTGGGCGAGGTGGTGTTCGGCGGGGTGGGCTCGGGGCTCTACGGCATGCTGATCTTCGCCCTCATCGCGGTGTTCGTCTCCGGGCTCATGGTGGGCCGGACGCCGGAGTACCTGGGCAAGAAGATCGAGGCGTTCGAGATGAAGATGGCCTCCCTGGTGATCCTGATCCCGGCGGTGGTGGTGCTGGCGGGGACCGCCGCGGCGGTCATGCTGCCATCGGCCGCGGGCGCGGTGTCCAACCCGGGCGCCCACGGCTTCACCCAGATCCTGTATGCCTTCAGCAGCGTGGCCAACAACAACGGCAGCGCCTTCGCCGGCCTCGGGGTCGACACGCCCTTCTACAACTACGCCACCAGCGCCGCCATGCTGCTGGGCCGGTTCGGGGTGATCCTGCCGGTGCTGGCCATCGCCGGCTCCATGGGCGCCAAGAAGCGCACCCCGCCGGGCCTGGGCACCTTGCCCACCCACACTCCCCTGTTCGTCACCATGCTGGTGGCGGTGGTGCTCCTGGTGGGCGCCCTCACCTTCCTGCCGGCCCTGGCCCTCGGGCCCATCGCAGAACAGCTCGCGCGGTTCTGAGGAGACACCCGAGATGCGCACCTCCTCCTCCATCGGCGAAATCAAGCCCAGCCCCCTGTTCGAGCCCGCGATCCTGAAGCCCGCGGCCCTGGCCGCCCTGCGCAAGCTGAACCCCCTGCACCAGCTGCGCAACCCGGTGATGTTCACCGTGTGGATCTGCAGCGCGCTGACCACCGGGCTCTGGTTCCAGGCCCTGGCCGGCCACGGCGAGGCCCGGCCCGGCTTCATCCTGGCCATCTCGCTCTGGCTCTGGTTCACCCTGATCTTCGCCAACTTCGCCGAGGCCATGGCCGAGGGCCGGGGCAAGGCCCAGGCCGACACCCTGCGCAAGTCCAGGAAGGACGTCAAGGCCAAACTGGTCGAGGGAACCAGGCACGGCGATCCCACCCGCACGGTCGACGCGCCCCAGCTGCGCATCGGCGACGTGGTGCTGGTGGAGGCCGGGGACACCCTGCCAGGGGACGGCGAAGTGATCGAGGGGGTGGCCAGCGTCAACGAAAGCGCCATCACCGGCGAGTCCGCGCCGGTCATCCGCGAATCCGGCGGCGACCGCTCCGCCGTCACCGGCGGCACGGTGGTGCTTTCGGACTGGCTGGTGGTGCGGATCTCGGCCAACCCGGGCGACACCTTCCTGGACCGCATGATCGCCATGGTGGAGGGGGCCAAGCGCCAGAAGACGCCCAACGAGATCGCCCTGGACATCCTGCTGGCGGCGCTCACCATCATCTTCCTGCTGGCCACCGCCACCCTTCTGCCGTTCTCCATGTTCAGCGTCAAGGCGGCGGGACAAGGCACCCCGGTGACCATCACCGTGCTGGTGGCCCTTCTGGTATGCCTCATCCCCACCACCATCGGCGGGCTGCTGTCGGCCATCGGCATCGCCGGCATGGACCGCATGGTGCAGGCCAACGTCATCGCCACCTCGGGCCGGGCGGTGGAGGCCGCGGGCGACGTGGACGTGCTGCTGCTGGACAAGACCGGCACCATCACCCTGGGCAACCGCCAGGCGGTGGCGTTCATCCCCGCCGAAGGCGTCAGCGAGCAGGAGATGGCCGACGCCGCCCAGCTCTCCAGCCTGGCCGACGAGACCCCCGAGGGCCGCAGCATCGTGGTGCTGGCCAAAGAGCAGTACGGCCTGCGCGAGCGGGACATCCAGGCCCTGGGCGCGAAGTTCATCCCCTTCACGGCCCAGACCCGCATGAGCGGGGTCAGCCTGGAGGGCCGGGAAGTGCGCAAGGGCGCCATCTCGGCCATCGAGGAGTATGTGCACACCCAGGGCGGCGCCTATCCGGAATCCCTGCGCATCGAGGTGGACCGCATCGCCCGGGAGGGCGGCACGCCGCTGGTGGTGGCCGAGGGCTCCCGCGCGCTGGGGGTCATCCACCTGAAGGACATCGTCAAGGGCGGCATCAAGGAACGCTTCGCGGAACTGCGCGGCATGGGCATCCGCACGGTGATGGTCACCGGCGACAACCCGCTCACCGCCGCGGCCATCGCCGCCGAAGCCGGGGTAGACGACTTCCTGGCCCAGGCCACGCCCGAGAACAAGCTCAAGCTCATCCGCGACTACCAGGCCGGGGGCAGGCTGGTGGCCATGACCGGGGACGGCACCAACGACGCCCCGGCCCTTGCCCAGGCGGACGTGGCGGTGGCCATGAACTCCGGGACCCAGGCGGCCAAGGAGGCCGGGAACATGGTGGACCTGGACTCCAACCCCACCAAGCTCATCGAGATCGTCCGGATCGGCAAGCAGATGCTGATGACCCGGGGCTCGCTGGCCACCTTCAGCATCGCCAACGACGTGGCCAAGTACTTCGCCATCATCCCGGCCGCGTTCGCCACCACCTACCCGGCCCTGGGCCGGCTCAACGTCATGGGCCTGCACAGCCCCGAAAGCGCCATCCTTTCGGCGGTGATCTTCAACGCCCTGATCATCGTGGTGCTGATCCCCCTGGCCCTGCGCGGCGTGGCCTACCGGCCCCTGGGAGCCGCCGCGATCCTCCGGCGCAACCTGCTCATCTACGGGGCCGGCGGCCTGGTGGTGCCGTTCCTGGGGATCAAGGCGATCGATCTGCTGCTCACCGCGCTCCATCTGGTTTGAGGTAAGCCCATGGCCATGCTCCGCCCCGCCCTCGTCACCTTCGCCGGCCTCACCGTCCTGGCCGGCGTCGCCTACCCGCTGGCGGTCACCGGCGCCGCCCAGCTCTGCTTCCCCGGCCGGGCCCAGGGCAGCCTGCTGGTGCGGGACGGCCAGGTGCTGGGCAGCGCGCTCATCGCCCAGCACACTGAGGAGCCCCGCTATTTCTGGGGCCGGCTGTCGGCCACGGCGGGGTTCCCCACCAATGCCGGAGCCTCCGGCGGGTCCAACTGGTCCGCGGCCAACCCGGCCCTGCGCGAGGCCGCGCAAGCCCGCCTGCTGGCCCTGCGCGGGGCCGACCCGGGCAACCTGGACCCGGTCCCGGAGGACCTGGTCACCGCTTCCGGCAGCGGCCTGGATCCCCACATCAGCCCCCAGGCGGCCAGCTACCAGGCGGCGCGGGTGGCCCGGGCGCGCAACCTGCCCAAAGCCGAGGTGACGGCCCAGGTGGCGGCCTGCACCGAGCAGCGCCAGTGGGGCCTCTTCGGCGAACCCAGGGTGAATGTCCTGCGGCTTAACCTGGCCCTTGACACCCTCCACTAGGCTACTCTAGATACCGTGGAACCCAAGCGCCCCGATCCCGACGACCTGCTCAAGAAGGTGCAGGAGGAGGAAGCCCGTTCAAAGCGGGCCCGCCTGAAGATCTTCTTCGGCATGGCCCCGGGCGTGGGCAAGACCTTCGCCATGCTCCAGGAAGCCTGCATCCGCAAGACGGAAGGGGTGGACGTGGTGGCCGGGGTGGTGGAGACCCACGGCCGGCGCGACACCATGGCCCTCACCGAAGGGATCGAGGTGCTGCCCAAGAAGCTCCTGCCCTACCGGGGCGTCCAGCTGGAGGAGTTCGACCTGGAGGCGGCGCTGGCGCGCCGGCCCCACCTCATCCTCATGGACGAGCTGGCCCACACCAACGTCCAGGGCTCGCTGCACGTCAAGCGCTGGCAGGACGTGACCGACCTTTTGGACGCGGGCATCGACGTGTTCACCACGGTGAACGTCCAGCACCTGGAGAGCCTCAAGGACACCGTGGCCCAGATCACCGGCGTGATCGTCCGGGAGAACATCCCGGACACCCTGCTCAAGCGGGCCGACCAGATCGAGCTGGTGGACATCCCGCCCGAGGAGCTGCTTGAGCGGCTGAAGGAAGGCAAGGTCTACGTCCCCGAACAGGCCCAGCACGCGGTGGAGCGCTTCTTCCGCAAGGGCAACCTGCTGGCCCTGCGCGAACTGGCCTTGCGGCGCACCGCCGACCACGTGGACGCGGACATGCGCCGCTACATGGTCAGCAAGGGCATCACCGGCAAGACCTGGGCCGCGGGCGAGCGGCTGATGGTCTGCATCAATTCCAAGCCGGGGTCGGCCAGCCTGATCCGGGCCACCCAGCGCCTGTCGGAAGCGCTCAGCGCGCCCTGGATCGCCGCCTACGTGGAGACCGGCAAGCACATCCGCTACTCCGACGAGGAGCGGGCCCGGCTGGAGGACAACCTGCGCCTGGCCGAGCGGCTGGGCGCGGAGACCGCGGTGGTGCAGGGCGACCTCTCCACCGCCGACGACATCATCGAGTTCGCCACCGGCCACAACGTCACCCGGCTCATCATCGGCAAGCCCGCCCACCCGCGCTGGATCGAGCTGGTCACCGGCTCGGTGCTGGAAGACCTGGTCCGCAAGAGCGGCGACATCGACATCAGCGTGCTCGCCGGCCGGGACGAGCGGGACCAGCCCAAGCCGGCGCCCCCGGCCCGCAAGGCCCATCTGCCGGTGCTGGCCCACTACATCTGGGGCGCGGTCACCGTGGCCCTGCTCACCGGGATCCTGCTGCCGCTGAACCGGCACTTCGAGATGGCCGACGTGGTGATGGTCTACATGCTCGGCATCCTTGTGGTGGCCAGCCGGTTCGGGCGCTGGCCGTCGCTGGCTTCGGCGGTGCTCAGCGTGCTGGCCCTGGACTTCTTCTTCACGCCGCCGCGGTTCTCCTTCGCCGCGGGCAACCTCCGGCACCTGGCCACCTACGTGGTGATGCTGCTGGTGGGCCTGGTGATCGGCAACCTCACCGAGCGGATCCGCGCCCAGGCCCGCCTGGCCCGCAACCGGGAAAGCCGGATCCGGGCCCTGTTCCGGCTTTCGGCCGAACTGACCCGGAGCAGCGGCTCGGCGGCCATGGCGGAATCCGCCATCCGCAACGTGGCCACCCAGTTCCAGAGCCGGGTCTCGATCTTCCTGCCGGGCGCCGGGGGCCGGCTCGCCCCGCTCAGCCAGGCCAAGGACAAGCAGCCCGTGGGCCAGGACGAGCTGGGCGTGGCCCAGTGGGTCTACGACCACCACGAGCCGGCCGGCATCACCACCGACACCCTGCCCGGCGCCAAGGCCCTGTACCTGCCCCTGCAGGGCGCCCACGAGCTGATCGGGGTGATGGGCATCCAGCCCGTGGTCGAGCTCTCCGGGCGCATGGAGCCCGACCAGCGGCATCTGCTGGAGGCCTTCGCCAACCAGACCGCCGTTGCCCTGGAGCGGGCCATCCTGAGCGAGCGCAACCGGGAGTCCCAGCGCCAGGTGGATCGCGAGCAGCTGCGCAACGCGCTGCTCTCTTCCGTCTCCCACGATCTGCGCACGCCCCTGGGCGGCATCACCGGCGCCGCCTCGACCCTCCTGGACGACCAGGGGACGCTGCCCGAGCCGGCCCGCCGGGAGCTGCTGGAGACCATCCACGAGGAGAGCAACCGGCTCCAGCGGCTGGTCACCAACCTGCTGGACGTGACCCGGCTGGAATCCGGCGTGGTGGACCTGGTCAAGGACTGGGTGCCGCTGGAGGAGGTGGTGGGCTCGGCCCTGGAGCATATGACCGGCCAGCTCGGCAAGCGGGAAGTGAAGGTGGACCTGCCGGTCAACCTGCCCCTGGTCCAGGCCGATCCGGTGCTGCTGGGCCAGGTGATCATCAACCTGGTGGAGAACGCCTGCAAGTTCTCGCCCGCCGACCAGCCCATCGAGATCAAGGCCTGGGCCACGGAGCGGAGCATCACCCTGTCGGTGACCGACCACGGCCCGGGCATCCCCGAGGGCCAGGAGGAGCACATCTTCGAGAAGCTGGTCCGGTTCCAGCAGGGCGAAGCCCGGCCCGGCGCCGGCCTGGGCCTGGCCATCTGCAAGGGCGTGGTCCAGGCCCACGGCGGCAAGATCATGGCCAGCAACCGGGCCTCGGGCGGGGCCCAGTTCCTGGTAAGTTTGCCCCTGGGGCAGACCCCCCCGCCCCCCCCTTCAGAGGAGTGATCCCGTGAGCCAGGATGGCCCCCTCATCCTGTTGGTGGAAGACGAGCCGCAGTTGCGGCGCTACCTGCGGGTGACCCTGACCCCCCACGGCTATCGCCTGCTGGAGGCGGTCAACGCCAAGGAAGGCGAGCTCATGGCCGCCAGCCACCACCCCGACCTGATCCTCATGGACCTGGGCCTGCCCGACCTGGACGGCCTGGTGCTCACCCGCAAGCTGCGGGAGTGGTGCACCACCCCCATCATCGTGGTCTCCGCCCGAGGCCAGGAGCAGGACAAGATCCAGGCCCTGGACGAGGGCGCCGACGACTACCTCACCAAGCCGTTCGGCAGCGGCGAGCTGCTGGCCCGGATCCGGGTGGCGCTGCGGCACCGCAACGACCCGGCCGCGGCTCCGGCCCCGGTGTTCCAGCTGGGTGACTGGCGGATCGACCAGGCCCGCCGGGAAGTGTCCGTTTCCGGACGGCAGGTGCACCTCACCCCCAACGAATACAAGCTGCTCACCACCCTGGTGAAGCACGCCGGCATGGTGCTCACCCACCACCAGCTGCTCAAGGAGGTCTGGGGCAGCGTCCAGGGCGCCCAGCCGCACTACCTGCGGGTCTACATGGCGCAGCTGCGGCAGAAGCTGGAAGTGGACCCGGCCCGGCCCCGGCACCTCATCACCGAGCCCGGAGTGGGCTACCGGCTGCGGACCGAGTGACGCTCACCCGAACCACTGCGGCCCGCTCACCGGGAAGCGGGAGCCCAGGCGGTAGCGGCTGCCGGGATGGATGCAGCGGACGAAGGTGACCGCCACCTGGCTGGACCAGGTGCGGCGGGTGAGCACCAGGCACGGGTCGCCGGGACGGATCTCCAGCAGAAGGGCCTCCTCGGCCGCGGGCTGGACGGCGTCCACCACGTGCTCCACTTCGTCCAGGGGCACGCTCTGCACCAGGTACTCGGAGAAGCCGGTCCGGCTGAAGTCCTGGCTGAGGAAGTCCGGGGCGGCCGCGGGGTTCACGTAGCGGTCCTCCAGCTGGATCGGCACGCCGTTTTCCCGGTGCACGCAGACGGCGTGGAAGACCGAGTCGCCCACGTGCAGGTCCAGGGCCGCGGCCGCCTCCAGGCTGGCCGATTCCCGGCCCACCCGGATCAGGTCGCAGCGGTACTCGTGGCCCCGGGCCCGGGTCTCGGCGGCGATGCTGGTGATCTTCAGCAGGCCGGACTGGGGCCGGGCCTGGGCCACGAAGGTGCCGACCCCGGCGAAGCGGTCCAGGATCCCGTGCTCGGCCATCTCGCGCAGGGCGCGGTGCACGGTCATCCGGGACACGCCCAGTTCGGCCACCAGTTCGTGCTCGGAGGGGATGCGGTCGCCGGGCTGCCATTCGCCGTCGTGGATGAGCTGGCGGATGTGGTCCTTCACCTGCTGGTAGAGCGTGGCCCCGCCGGCCTGGGCGCGGCGGGCTCCGGGCCTGCCGGGCGGGGGCACTAGGAGCCTGTCCATGTATTATTCGACCCCGCGCTGATGATCTTTGCACGACTTAGGTCCACATTAAGTGGACCTAAGTGATGCAAAGATGGCCTAGCAAGGCAAGGAAGGCGACGAAGGCGGTATAGGTGATACCGCTGAGGAGCGTGACGCAGCATTGCTGGGCCCGCTGCCATCAGCCCGAAGGGACGGCGCCCAGACCCGCGCCAATCGTGTGCAATCCCCTTGAAGGATGACCCACATCCTCCTGCGGGTCTTGCGCACGATATGCACGGGTCTGGGCGTCGTCGCGGGGTCGAATAATACATGGACAGGCTCCTAGGTCAGCATGGGCAGGTTCAGCCCATGCTCCCGTGCGCAGGCCCGGGCCTGCTCGTAGCCGGCGTCGGCGTGGCGCATGACCCCGCTGGCGGGGTCGTTCCACAGCACCCGCTCCAGGCGCCGGGCCGCGGCCTCTGTGCCGTCGGCGACGATGACCAGCCCGGCGTGCTGGGAAAAGCCCATTCCCACGCCGCCGCCGTGGTGCAGCGAGACCCAGGTGGCGCCGCCGGCGGTGCTCAGCAGGGCGTTCAGCAGGGGCCAGTCGGACACGGCGTCGGTGCCGTCGCGCATGGCCTCGGTCTCGCGGTTGGGGCTGGCCACCGAGCCGGTGTCCAGGTGGTCCCGGCCGATGACGATGGGAGCCTTGAGCTCGCCGG
>Ga0302320_10005233_pt1 | contig 29187 bp, 24 predicted proteins | sample Bog_T0_3_FD_202130 | JGI IMG/M metagenome (GOLD analysis project Ga0302320, IMG submission 202130) | Peat permafrost microbial communities from Stordalen Mire near Abisko, Sweden - Bog_T0_3 | ecosystem: Environmental > Terrestrial > Soil > Wetlands > Peat | place: Sweden: Abisko, Stordalen Mire...
GGGGTTCTACCCATGTGACTACGAGCATTGTGAAATTGATCGTCTTTTTTCTGTTCTTTGGCGTATTTGGCCTCGTACGCCTCTTGTCCTTCATCGGTATTTTGCCGCGTAGCTTGGGTCACAGAGGAGTGTGGATCGGTGGAGGCGGTTTCGGCGGTGGAGGCTTCGGCGGAGGCGGAGGCGGTGGCGGTGGTTTCGGCGGCTTCGGCGGCTCTGGCGGCGGCTTTGGCGGCGGCGGCGCAGGCGGAAGCTGGTAGGTTTTCAAACTTTGATGAAGGGGCTTGCCTGAGGCGAGCCGAGGAGAAAAGCACAGTATGAGCAAGGGACTTTGGATTGCACTGGGAGTGGTCGGCGTACTGGTTTTGGGTGTGCTGATGGTCTTTGGCAGCTATATCGGCGCACGGAACCAGATGGTAGCCAAGGATCAGGCGGTGAAGAGCAAATGGTCGGAGGTGGACGTGCAGTTGGAGCGGCGTGCCGACCTGATTCCCAACCTGGTGGAGACCGTGAAGGGCTTTACCAAAGAGGAGAGCACGGTCTTTGGCGACATCGCCAACGCCCGCGCCGGCATGTTGAATGCACAGGGACCGGCGGGTAAGATCGCGGCCAACGGAAAGCTGGATTCGGCCCTGGGCCGCTTGCTGCTGCTCACGGAAAACTACCCGCAACTGCGCTCCAGCGATCAGTTCATGCGTTTGCAGGACGAACTGTCGGGAACCGAGAACCGCATCAGCGTGGCGCGCAAGCGTTATAACGACGCGATTCAGGAGTACAACACATTCATTCTTCAATTCCCGAACAACATCTGGGCAGGCATGTCCGGGTACCACGAGAACACAGCCTACTTCGCGGCTCCGGAAAGCGCAAAGACAGCCCCGGCGGTCAAGTTCTAAAGAGCCTGTCTGACTACCCATCAAACTCACAAGGCCGACCCCCCGGGATCCTTCGATTCCACAGGACCGGCCTTGTTTGTGATTTCTGCTCGCCGCTTATTTCTTTTTCTGGGCCGGCGGGTTGGCAACCAGCAGGTAGTTCTTCACTTCAAAGACGCCGGAAACGCTGTTGGCGCGTAGGAAGGCTACATCCTTGTCGGCCTGCGAGTCCACCATTCCATACAGTTCCACGTGGCCATTCTGCACTGAGATGCGGATAGGCTTGCCGGGGTCAATGGCGTACCGATTCAGAGTCGGGAATCCGTAGACGGCGCGGAAGACCTGAATCCGGATCCGGTTGTCGAACAAGGATACTGGATCGACCTGAATCTCGTCTTGCACGTCCTTGACGCCGGGATAGAAGCTGACCAGGGCCATGGCGGAGTCCCTGGAGTTATAAGAGAGGGCGTGGCCGCCCAGTGTGACGGCTCCGTTATGGACGCTTATGGTGATGGCGTTGAATGCGTTGCCGCGGAAAACGCGGTCATACTCCAACTTCTCCACGAGCTTGTTCCACAGCACCTCGTCGGGAATGGCGGGGCCTGCGACCTGGATCAGGTTGCGCACCGAGGTGACGCCCTTGGCCTTGCGCACGTGCTTGTCTGCGTCGGCCTTGAATGCGTAAAGGTCCACGGTGCCGGTCAAGGTGGCAATGCCCTGATCCACACTCACCTTCACATTGCTAAATTGCTTCTTGTCGAGCCGGGCCGTGGCGGCGCTTTCCGCCGAATCGGCGGCTTGCGCGGTGACAGCGGGGGCTGGGGTCTGAGCCGCAGCCAGGGAACTTAGAGAAAGTCCCCATAGAGTCCCTGCGAGTGTGGCCGTCACGAGCGCGGACCGGGTTATACGCATCGTCCTTGTCATATTCACACTCCTCCTCATTCATGCATACAATCGTCGCGGCTGGTTCGCCGCTCCATTGATATTGACACAGATCTTCAGGAAAGGTTGCGGATTCCGGCTCTGGAAACTTCCCCCGTCAAAGTTTCTTGAGAGCGTGAACCGCCCCGGCGGCCGTCACACTGTCCGTGGTTTCCCCAGGCCGTCCGAACAGCGTGAGAATCGCAGAACAACCGAGGATTACTAGCAGCGGATCGAGCGGGCGCATCCGGTAAGCTTCCGGATGGATGAAGTAGTACATCAAGGGAAATAGAAAGAGAACCCCTCCGTAACGAATGGCCTCGAAAGGCCTCTGTCGCCAGGCCAGAAAAACTCCGAGGAACGCGAGCAGCGTTAAGGCGGTGGCAAAGGGAATGTTTTCCGGGTCGGTCGGCTCCATGGCCAGATAGCGCGGATCAAAGCTCCAATAGCCAGTCCATAGATAGACAGCGCGGCGGACATCCATCCATGCGTACCAGCGGGGGTGGTCATGAATGTACGCCTTGGCCATTTGCGCCTTGTGGTCCATATAAGCCACTTCTCCGCGGTTATAATCTGCCAGTTCCCCGGCGTCGTGCAGCGGGTGCAGATCGTTGTTCGTCCAGTGAAGCGAGCGGCCGTTGTTGCCCATCCACATTTCCAGGCCCATGCTGTCGCGCATGGGAATGAAGCGATGAAAGACCACGGCGTTGCGAATCATCCAGGGCGCGAGGGCAGCGGCAAGAACGAGCGAAGCCGCCAGCCCCGGCAGCAGCCAGCGCTTCCCCGCGCGAGCCAGCCTCCAGGCAGAGAGCAATATCAGGAAAGGAACAACTGCGAGAATCGATGGCTCGGTGAGAGCTGCAAAGCCCGCAAGAGCTCCAAAGCCGGCCCATAATCCAAGCCGCGGCGAGCGTTCCAGATCCTGCGCCATATAGAGCATCCAGCATAGGCAAAGCAGCAGCAGGTGCGTGGACCAGGCCCAGGCCGCGGAAAAGTAGATTCCATAGGGGAACAAGGCCCATGCCCAGCCCGCCCACAACGCCACGCGCGGCGAAAAGCTGCGCCGGGCCATCAGGAAGATCGGAATGCAGGCAAGCGAGTTAATCAGGCAGTCGAAGGCGTGAATGGCAAAGATGGACTGGACGGTGTGAATGCCGAAGAGATGAAAAAACACAGCCACAATCAGCGGATAAACCGGTGGCATGATCGCCGATAGCTGGGTCGAAACAAACGGGCTGCCAAATCCATGGCCGGCCAATAACGCCCGGGCGACATTACCCTGCTCCCAGGCGTGGATGTGGACCGAATCCATCAGATCCTCGAAGAGGTAGCTGTTAAAAGGAATCACCGCCAGGCGTAAAAGCAGTGCAATCAGCACCATCCACACTAAGACCGGCACCGCTCTCAGGCGGCTGCGAATCGACATGATCAACCCATTTTCTCCTGTCCTTAGCATAGACGGGATATGAGCGCGGGAAGAGTACACGGCATTGGAAGAATTCATGGGCAGGTTCCGCGGATATCCCAAATACGGATTTCAGCGGTTGAATGGCCGCAAATGGATTTCGCTCTAGCGGAAACGGCGGGTGGCTTTAACAACCACGGAAAAGACGCCGGACTCGTCGCGAGCCAACTGCAAGGAGACGTGGCGGTTGATGGCGATTTCCGCCTGAATCAACTGCTGGGCGGTGGTGTTGACATTGGTGGCGTAGGTGAGTGTGACGTTGGAACCCAGCCTCTCTTCGACGATGATGCGAGAGGTGGAGTTGCCCAGGGCGCCAAGGTAGTTGGGGTCCACCTTCACGGATCCAGTCCCAAAGAGCCTTTGAACACGAGAGCTGACGGTGGCGTTGAGCGCGCCGCCAAGCAGGGCGTCGGTGGTGGGGTTGGCGCCGGCGGCCTCCTGCTGCTGGGTGTAGAGGCGCTGCTGGTTCTCGGTGCGTCCCAAAGCCAGAAGCGCCACCACGTCGGCCTCCGGCAGCGGAGGATCGGAGCGGTACGTGACCTCCAGTTTTTCCGGCGTTCCGCGCAGGCCAAGGGTAATGTCGTAGTCCTCGACGCGTGCGGTGGCGTTCAGGTCGATGTTGGGTTGAATGCGGACCGGGTTGGTGAAGTAGATGTCGCCGTGCTGCAATTCGTATCGGGTTCCGGCGATAACGCCGTTGCCCTCGGTGATGGAGATGCGGCCCAGCAGCGAGGGCGTGGCCAGGGTGCCCCTCAGGCGCAGATCGACGTTGCCAGCCAGCTTGGCGTAGGCGTTCTGGAAGTTCAACTGCGGCGATGAGGTGAAGTGCAAGTCTAGGCGAACGTGGTTGGAGGGCGCGTCGGGGGGCGCGATGGTTTCAACGGCGCCGGCCTGCGCCGCCAGCGCCGCGATGTCCAGATTGGAGCCCACCGTGAAGCGGGTGATCAGTACGTCACCGGAGAGCAACAGATTGTTTTGCGCACCTTGCAGGTGAAGCGTGGCGTCGGCCAGCGAGCTTATCCCTTGGGGGTAGCGGATGCGAATTCCATTTCCAGTAGCCGTCAAGTCAGCATAGATGCCGTGCTGGTAGGTCAGGTAGCCGTTAACGCTGAGCAGGCCGCCGCCGCTCATGGCCGTCAGCGACCTGACCTCCAGCCGGTTCTGGCTAAACTCCAGCGTTCCATGCAGCTGGCTCAGGCCGTTGGGCAAATCTTCCAGGGATAGCGCAGCATCCTGGAAGTCGATGCGGCCCTGCAGGCGGGGATTCAGCAGCGGACCGTGCGCCTCCACCTTGAAACTGGTGTTGCCGCTGGCGGTCAGGTCGGAGTCGATGATCTCAGCCACTTTCAAATTGATCGTACCGCTGGCGGCAAAGTCCAGTTCGTGCTTGTCCTTGAGCGACAGGCTGCCCTGAGCATGCAGATCGGTCAGTTCGCCGGTTACATGCAAAGGATCGAGATGGAGGATGGAATGGTCGAGCGTGGCGTGGACGCCGCCCTCGCTGTGGAGATGAACGCCGGAGACCGTGACCTCCAACTGCCCCAGACGAGCCTCGCCACGCATCTCCGAGAGCCGCGCCAGAGGCCCTTCGAGAGTGACCGTGCCGGCCATCGCCGACTCGCCGTTCAGTCCTTTAATATGAGCCGATCGTAGGAGAGGGGCGATGTTCAACCGCGAAAAATCGAGTTTGACCTGGGTGGCATAATCGCCGCTGAGCGCCGTTTGGCCGTGCGCGGTAAGTTCGGCCGCCTCCATCCGGCTTGTCAGATCGTAAGTGACGGAATGGTTGGCGATTCGCGCCGTCAATTCCGCGCTACCCAACGATTCTCCGCTCAGAGCCAGACCATCCAGATTGGCGTGAGCTTCAAGGCGCGGGTCGTCGAGCGTACCCGCGCCCTGCACGGTAAATCCCAGCTTGCCGGTCATCGCCAGGCCGTTATGGCGCAGAGATTCGATGCGGGCCACATTGATCCCCTCACCTTTGGCGTCCAGTTGAAAGCGTCTGGAGGAGAGGTCGTAGCTGCCCGTTGCCGCAATTTTTCCCGCGTCCTCGCTCACTGTTATCGAGGTCAATTTGATGGTCTGGTTGACAATGTTGCCTTGCGCCCGGATGCGCGCCACGGGTTCGCCGAAGACACTTCCATTGTCCAGCTCGACCCATCCGGAGCCGGTCAGTGTGCGGATGGGCCCGTCGGCCTGAAGCTGCGCACCCAGAGAGCCCGCCACGGGCAGATTCTCTCCGATAAATGGCCGCAGATCGTCCAGGCTGACCTGGCCGGCACTCAAACGAAGATGAAGCACTGAATTGATGTCGAAGGACGGAGTGGGCGCGGAACGACGCGTGCCGGTCCCCGCTGCCTGGCTGGCGGTCAGACTGCCACCAAGGGCGATCTCGGCGTTTCCGTGACGCAGCAGCGCGTGGGCAATGTCAATCCGGGCTGCCGAGTAACTGCCGACGGCCTCGAGCGAATCCAGCCGGGCATATTGGGGCTGGCCGGAGTTGGTCGTGGACAAGGCCGGAAACTCGACGGCCAGTTGTGTGGCCTTCAAGTTGCCGGCAAGGTGCGGATCGACGAGCGAGCCTGTCCATGTGCCATGGAGAAAATCGACCCGCCCGGTGAGAGCCACCGGCAAGGCCGCGGTTCCAGTCTTGCCGTTGCGGGCCAACCCCAGCGCGCGCAGGACGGTATCGAACTCTCCAAGATCCTGCGAATGGAAGTCGATGGCGATTGCGGTAGTGCTGGTCATGGGGTACGCGCCCAGATGGCCATGAGCCTCCAGTTGGCTGGATGGCAGATTGAGTTTAAAGCTGCGCAGATCGACCGCGCCGTCGCGCTGGGTATAGGTGGCGTCGATCAGGCCGCCGGCGGGGACTTTTCCCTGCGCAGCCTGTGCCGGAGGAGTGAGGCTAAACAGGGCGCCCACGGAGAGGGTGCGATTGTCGCCGTTGATCCAGAGAGCGTTGGCAGGACCGTTTACGCGCGCATCGAAGCCGAGATGCTGAAAGGGCGGGTCGCAGAGCATCTCCAGCAGCGTGTCCAGGGCTACGTTTTTGAATTGAGCTGTTACCTTGCCGTTGACGGGGATGGTGATCTCGTCCGCGGAGGGGAGCGAATGGGCGGTGGCGCGGGATTTTCCCTTGGCCGTGCTCGGTGGCGGAGTAAGCCAGGGAGTCAGCGAGAGGTCGCCATTAATCTGGCCGCCCTGGCGCAGGCGAAGAAGGATCGAGGTAATCAGTAGCTGTTTGGGATCGGCATGAACGCGCGCATCGAGTCCAAAGCCAGTGGCGACGACGCCGGTCCCGATGTACGCGCCGTTCTCAACGTGGATGCCGCCATCAACGCGAAAATTGCCTGCCTCTCCAGACCCGGTCAGATTCAGATGGGCTATGCCTTCCGGCGCATTTGGATAGCCGGTGATGGGGTTGACCAGGCGCATGTCCAACTCGCCCACTGCTTTGGCCTGCCAGCGGGGATGGGCAAAATCGTCCAGTTCGCCGGAGATTTCCAGTGTCCGGTCCTTGTCGCCGCGGCCGCTGGCAGTGATGCGCAGGGAACGCAGAGTTGCGGCGTTGCGCGTCAGCTCCAGAGAGCCCTGGAGATAGCCATGAACCTGAGGCGACAGCGGTTTGCCCGACCGGGACGACGCGCCGCGCGAGAGATCCAGATCGCGCACGCCGGCTTCGATGAGATAAGACTCCTGGCCTCCTTTTGCGGTTAAAAAATGGCGCAAGTACGGGGCGCCTTTCTGGGTCGTGCCGGAGCCAGCGGGCATATAGACCATGCGCAAGGAGAGATCGCTGGCGTTGAAGTCGAGCGGAATGTGCCGGTCCTGAAAGTCGAACTCCGCGGCGCGGTTCTCGTAGTGCAGATCGCCCTGCTCGACCGATACGTGACTGGCCTTCATATCAAAAAAACTGTCGATCACGGGCTTGCCCGCCGGTCTGGGCTTGCGGGGTTGCGGCTGGTTGGTCGAGCCGTCGGCATACACAATCATGTGAAGCTGGGGCTTCACTATTGTCAGGTCGTGCAAGAGAATGCGCGGGCTCAGGAAACCCAGCACACTGAACCGCACACGCACGCTCTCGGCCTGGGCGTAGGGCGCCTCGCCGGGAGCTTCGAGGCCGTGGATAACCAACCCGCCGGCCTCGGCCTCCATACTAAGTAAACGCCAGTGGAAGGAGGCGATTTCGACGCGCCCGCCAGTGGCCGTCTCCAGTTTGTGCACCATCTGGCGGCGGATAAAGTTCTCAAAACCGGCTGAACTAGCCGCAAAATACAGTCCTATCGTAGTAACCGACAGAAGAATCACCAGGCCGGCCACCGACAAGGGAAGATGGCGCAGGAAGAAGCGGCGCGGACGGCTGGGGCGGGCCGCAGGCTCTTCCGGCTCAGGCGCGATGGGGTCCTGTGTCTCAGCGGGGACAGGGGGCGTGGATTCGGTCTCGCTCATGCGCCTCCCTTCCCTGCTCCGCCCGCGGTTTCAGGAGTTTCGAGCGCCGGGTCGAGCACTTCCACATCGCCCTGCTTGCGCAGATTTCTGAGCCAGTCGTCGAACAGCACATTCACCTGCCGCTCCAGCAGAATCTCCTGGATGCGCGGGGCCACCTCGTTCAACGGCGGAATCGCCTCACCCGCAGCATACTGGGGCAGCAGTGTTTCGCGGTAGTACTTCTCAATCTCCTCCGGGGCAATGCGAATCCCCTGCCGGAAACGCTGTTCGATGAAACGCAGAATCTGAACTCTGTAGCGGAGATAGCTCTCGACCCGTTGAGGCGTCAGCCCATGCGCCACCAGAAATGCCGACCAGCCCTGCTGCGTGGCGCAGTTGAAGTGAATGCAGGCAGGCACTTCTTTTCGTATCTCCGCCAGCCGGGCATCGATCTCATCCTGCGAAGCATCGGCGGCCTGCTCGTCCTCCTGGCGAATCTGCTGCTGGATGAGCGCGCGGCTGATCAACTGCTCCAGGGCGCGCTTTGGCGTCAGAACGAGTCCCGCCTGGCCGGGGTCCAGCACCGCCAGCCGCACCTCATCGTCCACGTCGCTGGCCAGGATGGCCCGGTTGTTGACCACGGCCACCACCCGGTCAAGCACCATGGCATTGACGGGCGGAACCGTTGCGGCTGGGTTCTGAGCCAGGCCCTGAACCAGAGCAGAAGTTGCTCCCAAGGCGGCCAGGCACGCCGCCATCACACCTGCGCAAGCCGATGTGAACTTGCTATTGTGTCGAGTTTGAGTCCGGATGCGCATCAGAAGGTCTGCCCCAGGCTGAAGAAGAAGTTGAAGCGGCCGCCTACGCCGACGTGCGGGTTTGAGTAGATGGGCTTCGCGGGGTTTAGCGAGTAGTCGATATTGATCGGGTAAATGGGCGGATTCAGGTTATAGCTGAAATCCAGCCGAATCGGTCCAACAGGCGTATGGTAGCGCAATCCAAGGCCGGGCGCGTGCGAGAAGTAGTTGAAGCTGCATTGGCCCTGCACTCCGGTCGAAGTTGAAGGACCGGTGGGTACGGGGTTGTCGATTTTTTTGGATGCAGAAATCACAATCTTGCAATTGTCACGCTCCGGCTGGCGCACCCGGAGGGCGCTGGCCCAGGCATCCCCGGCGTTGGTGAAGACGTTGCCCATATCGTGGAAGAGCACCAAGCTAACGGTGTTGCCCAGCCAGGGCAGCGTGGGCGGCGGCAGGCGCAATTCGGTGCTGTTGATGAGCGCGCCCGCCCCGCCGATGGGATAGCCCGTTTCAGGATCGCGCGGCCCAGCCTGGTTCGCGCCAGAGCTCCTGAGCGAGGTGGCCCCGCCCGCGTAGAGCCGCTCGGGCAGGGGAATCAGCTCCGCCTGGAGTTTGCCGAAGGCCCGCTCCTGCCCATAGCGCGTGTTGCGAGCCAGAACGATGCGCCCCTTATCGAACCGGTAATAACTCGAATTCGACAGGTCGAGGCGGTTGAAATTGGCCTGGGCGCCAAACTTATCCGCGGAGAGAAACTCCTGGACGCTGGTGTAGGTACCGCGCTGCGAATCGAGAGCCGAATCGCGGGTATCGCGAATCCAGGTCAGCGACGGACCCGCCACGCGTACCGCCGTGGACAACAGCGCAATCTCTGTTGGATAGACCTGGAGGCTATAAGCGTCCACCTTGACGCGGCGGAAGTCGAATTCGTAGACCAAAGTATTGGCTCTGGAGATACGCCACCCCTGCGAATTTACACCCCCGCGACTAAGACCTGTCGCCGGGGACCCCGGATTGAAGTGCTCGGTCCAACGCACTCCGGTTTCCAGCTTGGAGGCCACGTAAGTGGAGACATCCAGGCTGTTGGCGTAGCCGCCCGAGATGGTAAGGCCAAAGTTCCGGTTGCCCTCGAAGTGCGGGTTCTGGAAGAGCAGATTGATCTTCTGCTCCAGCAATCCGTAGTTGCCGCGCAGCGAGACGGATTGCTCCCGCCCGAAGAGATTGTTGCGGGTAATGTCAGCCAGCACTCGGTAGCTGACGCCAGTCTTGCCGTTGGGGCTGCAATTGGCGCCGCTGGCGAGGATGCCGCCGCAGTTGTGCTGCGGGGTTCCGGTCTGGGCCTCGATACCGCCGCCATAGGTCAGGGCCCAGCGCCGCGCCTCTGTCGCCTGCAGCAGAACGGTCTTGTATGCCTCGCCGCCAGAGGGATTCTCGATGGCCGTGTCGATTTCATTGAAAAGGGCGAAGTCGTAGAGGTTGCGCTGCGTTTCCATCAGCGCCGTCTCGTTGAGCGGGTCGCCGGGATGCAGGGTGATGGCCTTGGCCACCGTCGCGGGACGGGTGTAATGCAGTCCGGTCAGCAGCACATTGCGCACAAAAATCTGCCGCCCCTCGGTAATGTGAAAGACCACGTCCACCTTGCTCGCATCAGCCGGCTCAACCTGCTGGGCAACTTCTACCCGCACCTGGTCGAAGCCCCGGCTCAGATAGTCGATCAACAACGCGTCCCGGTCTTCGCCCAGGTTCCGCGGCGAAAGCAGTTGCCCGGCAACCGTATTCATCAGCAGCGAGAGCCTGGCGGTATCCGCATGATCGTTACCTTCCAGGCGCACCGTGCCCACCCGCAGTTGCTCGCCTTCCTCGATGCGATAGACCACAGTGAGAGGAGCGGTCGTTCTTGCCTTCGTCCCTGCCGCGCTGGTCTCGGGAGTGATCTTGACCTTGGAGAAGCCGTTGTTTTTGTAGAGGGCCTGTAGCGCGTTGATGTCAGCGGAGACGAGCGCCTGACTGTAGTCGCCATGCCGGTCAAGAGAATCGGCGGGATGGACGCTGAGCAGCTCTTTGAGCGTTGCGGAGTCAAAGTAGCGGTTGCCCGCGACCGAAACCCGCTCGACGCGCCGCCTCGGCCCCAGGCGCACCTTGAAGAGGATCGTCACCAGACCGGCAGTCGTGGTTTGCAGTTCGTGCTCCACCTTCGCGTCGAAGTAGCCCATCCGTTGGTAGTCGTCGCGCAGCCGGCGATTGCCCTCCATAAGCAGATCCTCGTCCACGCTGCCTTCCTCGAAGATGGGAATCACTCGCCTGATCAGTTCCTGGTTGGCGCTGGCGCCCTCCACCAGCACCTTCACCACCGGACCCCGGTTGGCGGAAAATCGGAAGTCGACTTTTTGGCTCGCCGGAACGTATTGCTGATTTACCAGCTTGATTTCAGGTTCCAGACGCTGATCTTTCCGGTAGGCCTTCAACACCCCGGCCAGGGCCCGATTGCCGGTTTCGCGGTCCACATGCTCGCCTGCCCGCAGATGCGCATGACGGCGAAAATCGTTCACGCTCATTCCCGGCTCGCCGGTTACCTCCACTGTGCCCAACCTGGCCTGCGGGCCGTTCAGCACATGGAACGCAAGGTCGACAAGCTGCACCTCCGGGTGGGCCGTCTGGGTGTGGGTAATCACCGACGCGTGAAATCCGTCCTGAGCCAGCGTCAGGCGCATCTGCTCCACAGCTTGATCGATTTTGGCGGGAGTAAACCGTGCGCCGGGCGCCAATTGACTGGCGCGCTCCAACTGCGTATTGACGTTGGCGCCCTTGGCGCCCTGTACGCTGACCGTGCCGATGAAGGTGCGCGGTGTTCCGCGAAAGATAAGGGCCACGCCGTCCTGCTCGCGGACTCCCTCCACCGCCATGGTTTCAAAGAGGCCGGTCGAATAGAGCCGTCGCAGACTCCTTTTCAGCGCATCCCTGTTCAGCGGCGCTCCTTCAGCCTGGTCCAGATGGCCGGGCAGCGGGGCAAGCCGATCCACGGAAACTCCTTCAAATGAGATGCGCCTTACCGGCAAACCCTCCCACTGGATTAGGGAATTCACAGAGAGCAGGGCGGGCGGATCGCCACCTGCGCCGGAAATGACGCCGGTCGGCAGGCTTTGGCAAACGCCGATTCCGCCCCAACTTCCAAAGGCAAGGAAGCAGCAGAGGAGAATGCCGAACCACGACCGCTTGCCGCATTGACCCGTCGGCTTTGCCTTCAAAACCATCTCTCCCAGAAAACACGTGGAAAAAGCGCCCCGTGCGCAATCGCTACAGTGATCAGTGTCAGCCAACCCTGTTCCCTATTCCCTATAGTAACGAGGAATGGCGCACGTTGCAGCTTTTGGCTGTGTTTATGCACCAGAATGCCACCCACCGCCGTACTCTGCCTTCTGAGAGGCTGACCAAAAAGTTTGCTTTGAAGGGTACGGGCTTCAGCCCGTACCCTTCACCCAAAGCCGAGTTATTGGACAGGTTCTAATGCAAATCTGTCTTGGCGTCGTTCATCAGTGACTTTAGCTTGAGAGAACCCCAAACTTCGAGGAAAATAACCTGCACGGCACGCGTTCCGGCAGGGGAACTGCATGAGGAATAGTACCGTAGACCGTACCTAAGGGTCTGCCCGATCTTCGGGAAGATGAAGGGAAGAAGGCAGGAAGAAGAAGAATTCTTGAAACTCTTCCGAGTTTGCGCCGTCTAACGAAGATAAGCTGATACGAGGACACTCAATGCCCAACAACTCTTCCATCCCGCCTTCCTCTAAAACCCTCCCCGAAAAGGACGCCCCCACTGTGCGCCGGATTCCTGTTTTGCCGGTCCGGGATACGGTCCTGTTCCCCCACGCCGTATTGCCCCTGACCGTGGGCCGTGAGAGCTCCATCCAGTTGATTGAGTCTTTGGGCGAGGAACGGTCCATTGTAGTGGTGGCCCAGCAGGACCCGCGGTTGGACACACCCAAACCAGCCGACCTTCATACCGTGGGAACCCTGGCCACGGTGCACAAGGTTGTGCGCATGCCCAACCAGAGCCGTTTTGTCTTCACCGAGGGCACGGAACGGGTGCGGCTGGTGCGCTACACGCAGACTGAACCCTTCATGGTGGCCGAGGTGGAGACGCTGGAGGACACTGAACCATCCTCTACGGCCAGCGTGGAAGCGCTGGTGCGCAATGTGACGGGAGAGTTCCAGCAGATTGTCTCCGAATCCCCAACACTCTCCGATGAACTGCGAACCATCGCCGCGAACATCGATGAGCCGAGCCGGCTGGTGGACTTTGTGGCCTCGTCCCTGCCATTTTTGACCACCGATGACAAGCAGCAACTGCTGGAGACGCCCAGCATCGGGACTCGGCTGGAGTTACTGAACCAGCATCTGGCCAAGGAGATCGAGGTGCAGCAGTTGCGCACCAAGATCCAGACCGAGGTGCAGGACCAGGTGCAGCAGTCGCAGCGCGACTACTACCTGCGCGAGCAGCTCAAAGCCATTCAGAAGGAGCTGGGCGAGCAGGACGAGGGCCAGCGCGAAACAGACGAGCTGCGGCAGAAGATTGACGCCGCCGGAATGCCGGAGGATGTGAAGAAGGAAGCCCTCAAGGAACTGACGCGCCTGTCGCGCATGTCTCCCATGGCCGCCGACTACTCGCTCACCCGCAACTACATTGAGTGGCTGGCCGTACTGCCCTGGGCCAAAAGCTCAGGCTCCAAAATCGACATTGCAAAGGCCAAGGAGATTCTGGACGAAGACCACTACGAGCTGACAAAGGTGAAGGACCGCATCCTGGACTATCTGAGCGTGCTGCAGTTGAAGCCGGACATGAAAGGGCCGATCCTGTGCTTTGTAGGGCCTCCTGGGGTGGGCAAGACGAGCCTAGGCCGGTCAATTGCGAGGGCGTTGGGCCGCAAGTTCCAGCGTGTTTCCCTGGGCGGCATGCACGACGAGGCGGAAATTCGCGGCCATCGCCGCACGTACATTGGCGCGATGCCAGGGCAGATTATCCAGAGCATTCGCCGCGCAGATACCAACGACCCGGTGATGATGCTGGACGAAATCGACAAGCTGGGCCGCGATTTTCGCGGCGATCCGGCCTCCGCATTGCTGGAAACGCTGGACCCGGAGCAGAACAATACCTTCCGCGACAATTACCTCGACGTGCCTTTCGACCTGTCGAAGACCTTGTTCATCTGCACGGCCAACCAGTTGGACACGGTTCCGCCGCCGTTGCTGGACCGCATGGAGTTGATCTTCTTGCAGGGCTATAGCGAGGACGAGAAGATGCACATCGCCTTCCGCTACCTGATTCCCCGCCAGATCAAGGAGAACGGCATTTCTGCGGAACAGATCGAGTTTCCCGAGGATGCGGTGCTCCACATCGTACGCCACTACACGCGCGAGGCAGGTGTGAGGAAGCTGGAGCAGACGCTGGGGACAGTTTGCAGAAAACAGGCGCGGTGCGTGGTCGAAGGCAAGACGGAAAAGCTGATCGTGACGCGCGAGGTGATCAAGGAATTCCTGGGCGGCATTCAGGTGCGCGTGGACACCGAGGTTGCCGAGCGCGTCAAGCGCCCCGGCGTGGCTGTCGGGCTGGCCTGGACGGCGGCCGGTGGAGACATCCTCTTCATCGAAGCCAACAAGATGAAGGGCAAGGGCAACTTCGCCATGACCGGGCAGATCGGCGAGGTGATGCAGGAGTCGATGCAGGCCGCACTGACCTGGGTGCGCTCGAACGCCGCTTCGCTGGGCCTGGACGAGGATTTTACCAAGGAGCTTGATCTGCACATTCACGTGCCGGCCGGAGCGATTCCCAAGGACGGTCCCTCAGCCGGCGTGACCATGGCCGTGGTGCTGGTCTCGCTGCTCACCGATATTCCGGTGCGTCCGCTGACCGCTATGACTGGCGAGATTACGCTCAGCGGCAACGTGTTGCCGGTGGGCGGCATTAAAGAGAAGTTCCTGGCCGCGCGCCGTGCCGGAATCCAAACCATCATCCTGCCCGCCGAAAACCGCCAGGACGTGGATGAAGACCTGACCCCGGAATTGACTGAGGGTGTCACGATTCACTATGCCAGCCGCATTGAAGACGTGTTAGCGGTGGCCCTGCCGCTGTTGAAGGCCAAGCCGGATTCAAAGCCCGACTTGCTGCCGGTGGTAGTCGAACAAGGGGTTGGCGCCGCTGCTTAAAACGGACTGATCCATCGCATAGGGCCGGCGAACCTGCCGGCCTTTTTGCGTAAAGAACGGCGATAGCGGCGCAGGCCTGGGCCGCAATGCGAACCCGGATGCGAGGTCCGTCCCGAGCGGCCCTGCCCTCTATCCCACAAAAGAGCAGCTTTAGTGCTTTCGCCCTGATTAAAAACGAAAATTTTGCCGATAAGAGTCAAAGAATACACAGCGCGGTATCGCGCGAATTACGGTGACCATGGCGACAACGACTCCGACCATCACTCCATTACATCTTTCCGGAAACACCATGCCCAGCCAAAATGAGCAGCTTCAGGAGTTTCTAAGGGAAGCCGTCCACACAGCCTACCTTGCGTCTATAGAACGATTGGACATAATTAGCGCACAGACCGTGCTGGATGCGGGCAAGAAGCTCAAGGCAGAGATAGCAGCTTCAGTGGAGGAGATCATCCAGCGGCACACGGCTAGCGATAAGTTCAAGGAAGAGGAGGTGGGATCGAGTCGCGTCTATCCGCCCACCTACCGCGTGCGCCCCATCGAGGCCCAGGTCACGGAGTTGAAAAAGCTCTTTCCGTCGCTGGGCAGTTGCATGGAAAAACTGGCGCGCAAGCCGTTGCTGGAAGGCGCGGAGGCATGGTTCGCCATTCCTCGCTGGCAGGCGCTGGCCCCTACCTACAACGAGGCTGTCGAAATAGCGATTGGGGTTCTGGCCACCAGGCGGAAGTTTCAAAACCGCATCGTCGGCCGCCTGGGGCCGGCCTATTTGCGCCAGAGTGAGCGAGCCAAACTTTCAGCCAAGATTCTGGCCGAGCAGCAGCAAGGACAAGATATTTATGTGGTTGCCGCGCAGGCCGGTATGTTGCATCGCGGCTGCTCGGCCCGTCGCGCCCGTATGCGGATGGCCGGTAATGAGTTCGGCGCAGGCGCCTTTGCCATCGCCTGCATGCTGTTGACCCATCCCGAGAGGCTTTCATCCACAGACGCGCTGATGATCGACTGCGGCGGCGACGAGTATTCAATGCGCGGCGACTATACCTTCGACCGCGTACCTCTGTTCGACTACGACATCACCGGCATTGAGTTCAGCATCTTCTACGAGGACCGGTCGCGAAACCTATGGGGCACACCCTCGGCATTCCTCTACAAGTTCGATTGAATTGCCGGCTTCCTGGACTGATTGCCGCCTGTAGCGTCTAACCCGCAGGCGGTATTCTTTGGGAATGCAGGCTAGTATTCACTCCTATGGCGGGTTGAAAAAATGCTGGCGGGTCAGCTTCCAGGCGCTGCTTGCTCTGGCGCCCCTGACGCTGGCGGCACAAGAGCTCACGCTGCATGTGGATGTGAAGCTGGTCAACGTCTTTGTGAACGTGAGCGACCAGAACGGGACTCTCGCGACCGGTTTGACGCGCGAGGATTTTGCGCTCTTTGAGGACGGCCGGCCGCAGCAGATCGCGGTCTTCGAGCGCCAGTCAGAGCTGCCGTTGAATCTGACGCTGGCCATCGACACCAGCGGCAGCGTGCAAAAGGACATGGCCGAGGAAGCGGAAGCAGCACGGCGGTTTGCCCACGCTCTGCTGCGCCCTCAAGACCAGATGAGCCTCTTGCAGTTTGCCACCGAGGTGCGCGAGCTGACGCCCTTCACCAACAAGGTGAGCCAGATCGAGCGCGGCCTCGACCGTTTGCACGGCAACTGGGCCACCTCACTCTACGACGCCATCTATCTGGCTTCGCAAAAGCTCGGAGCCAGGGAGGGCCGCAAGGCGCTGGTCATCGTCTCGGACGGCGACGACACGGCCAGCAGCGCCACCTACGCCGAGGCAGTCGAGGCGGCGCTACGCAATGAAGTCATGATCTACAGCCTCATCGACGTGCCCATCGAGGCCAGCGCCGGCCGCGACCTGGGCGGAGAACACGCGCTGATCACCCTGGCAGAGCAGACCGGCGGCAAGAGCTTCTATGTGAGCGACGGCGGGCTGGACAAGGCCTTCGTGCGGGTGAGCAACGACCTGCGCACGCAATACTTACTGAGCTACTATCCAAAAAATCAAGAGCCGGGAAGGGGCTTCCGCCACATTCAGGTGACCATTCCCAGGGCCGCGCCCAAGTCCTTCAGTATTCGCCATCGCACCGGCTACTATGCCGACACGCCGGCTCAGACCAGATAATTCGCCGAAATCCACACTGAATCTGCACAATCCACGGGAAACCTGTAATCCGGGCGGCGAAAAAGGCTACAATTTGCTTATGTCCATAGCTATCGTTGCAATGCGCCTGCTGGAAGTGATGTTTTTTGCCGGCCTTGTGGGCTCCACCGTGGTTGTGCTCATCAGTTTTGTCGAGGACGGGATAGAGCTCTTCGGCAAGGATGAGCCGCCTGAGACACGCGCCTGAGGGCGCAATCCACCATGGCATGTTCTCTACCATTGACTCCGTCTTGATTTGGCAATAAACTCAACGAAGTGCGGGCGATGATTACCGCTACCGCAACCCAGGAAAGCTAGTTCTGGAGCCGGCACAATCGCAATGGCATCCACCCGAACGTCCTTTGCACCACCTTCCGACCGCGTCAAGCTCATCGTGGCATCCTCGGTGATGCTGACGTTTATCTCCTTTTGGCGCGCGGCTGCCATTGTTCTGAATGATTTAGGTTCCTCGGCCTTCTATGCCGGAGGCATCGCCGAGCAGATGGTGGGCGAGGCAGCGCCGTGGTTCATCCTGGGCATCATGCTGTTCAGCTTCGCTGTGCGAGCAGTCTACGTCGAAAGCTGTTCGATGTTCACCCGCGCCGGCGTTTACCGAGTGGTGAAGGAAGCATTGGGCGGCGGCTTTGCCAAACTCAGCGTCTCCGCCCTGATGTTCGATTACATTCTTACCGGGCCAATCTCCGGCGTCTCCGCCGGACAATACATTACAGGCTTGATGAACGAACTGCTGATAGTGGCCAACACCAGCCACTGGCTTCCTCCAGCATTGTTGGATGCGCATCGTCACCCCTACCAGTTCGACATGAATCACACAGCGGCAGTATTCGCGGCCGTGGTGACTATCTATTACTGGTGGGAAAACATCAAGGGCATTGAGGAATCCAGCGGCAAGGCCCTGCGCGTCATGCAGATCACCACGTTGATGGTGATTATTCTGCTGCTATGGGGCGTTTATTCGGTGTTCATGACGCCGGGCGCTCACCTGCCGCCATCGCCTATACCCTCCCATCTCTCTTTCAGCCCTGACGCCCTGGGATTCCTAAGAGGAATGCCGCAACTGCTTCCGATGATGGGATTGTTCGGGATACTCATGGCCTTCGGCCACTCAATTCTGGCCATGAGCGGCGAAGAGACCCTGGCGCAGGTGAATCGCGAAATCCAGCATCCCAAACTGAAGAACCTGAAGCGGGCGGCGATTGTCATCGCCATCTACAGCCTTATCTTCACCGGCGGCGCCACGCTGCTGGCTTACATGCTGATTCCCCTCAGGGAGCATGTCACATACCAGGACAACCTGATCGCCGGCCTGGCCATGTTTATGGTCGGCCCCTTGTTCTGGCGCATCGCCTTCCGCATCTTCGTGGTGCTGGTCGGCTTCCTGATTCTCTCCGGCGCCATCAACACCTCGATGATCGGCTCGACCGGCGTGCTGATGCGCGTGGCCGAGGACGGCGTGCTGACCGACTGGTTCCGCAAGCCGCACAAAAGGTTCGGCACCAGCTATCGCATCATCAACATGGTCTTCATTCTTCAGATGATCACCATCATCGTCAGCCGTGGCAACGTTATCGTCTTGGGCGAAGCCTATGCCTTCGGCGTGATCTGGTCGTTCACCTTCAACAGTCTGGCCATGCTGGTACTGCGCTGGAAGTATCATGGCGAGCGCGGCTGGAAGGTTCCTCCCAACATCCGCATCGGAAGCTTCGAGATTCCCATCGGGCTGCTCTCGGTCTTCCTGGTGCTGAGCTCTGTCGCCATCGTTAACCTGTTCACCAAGTCGATGGCCACAAAGAGCGGCATCGTCTTTGCCGCTGCCTTCTTTATCCTGTTCACCGTTTCTGAACGCGCCAACCTGCGCAAGCATGCCCTGACCGCACACCAGATGAAAGATATCTTCCAACTGGAGCACCAGGACACGGTGAGCCGGGAGTCCGCGGCCATCCGCCCCAGCGGCGTGATGGTGACCATGCACGATGCCGCCAACCCCTTCGCGCTGAAGTGGACACTCTCTCACACCAGCACAGAAGAGCAGGACGTGGTGGTCATCAGCGTGCGCATGATGGGCGTGGGCGGGCCGGAGTACCTGAGCGCCGCTGACCAGAGCTTCAGCGAGCACGAGCAGATGATCTTCACCAAGGCCATCTCCGTTGCGGAGAGCTTTGGCAAAAAGGTTTCACTGCTGATGATCCCCGCCGGGGACGTCTTCACCGCGCTGGCGCAGACCGCCAACTCGCTGGAGGTGGATTCGGTGGTCTCAGGAGTCTCCAACTCCATCACCGCCGGGGAGCAGGCTTTTCATTTGGGACAGGCCTGGGAAGCGCTGCCGGAGCCCAAGCGCCAGTTCAACTTCTATGTCGTCGATCCCAGCGGCGAAGCCAAGGTGTATTACATTGGGCCGCACGCACCCAAGCTGAGTCCCGACGATGTGCAACTGGTGCATCGCTTGTGGGTGAACATGCGCCGCGATCCCTCCATGCAGGAATTGCATCACAGCGACATCATTACTTATGCCCTGACTCATTTGGCCGGCCAGTATGCCCGCGAAAAACAGGAGATCCTGCGCGATCTGCGCAACTATCGCGCCGCTGAAGCTCCTACGAGCGCGCACCCTGGCAGCCAGGAGATTTCCGGCCTTTCCTCGGCATCCAGCCAGTTGCCTACGCCAAGGCCTTCGCGCTATCTCTAGTAATCACCCGTCAGATAACTCAAGTTCCGACTATCCGCCGATTCCTGAAGTATTAACTGCAAAGTATCGTTCCATCCGTGGCGCTAAGTATTTTTTATTTGTAAATGAGTCTTAACTTGCGTATTGTGTTTGTCAGGATGAGTGATTTGCTCGCGCGCATGGTTTTTTCGCATGGCAAAGGGAATCACTTACCAGCATCCAACAGGAGGAACCGTGGGAGTATCGGAAATTCTGATTCAGATCGATCACGAGATTGCACAGTTACAACGGGCGCGCGCTCTGCTGGTTAGCGGCTTTGGAGTCGCGCACAAAAAGGTTGCGGCCGCACCAGCCGTCAAGAGAGCCTACAAGAAGAGGAAGAAAAGGCATATGTCCCCCGAAGGACGGAAGCGCATTGCCGATGCCGTCAAGCGCCGCTGGGCAGAGAAGAAGAATGCAGCGTCCGGCAAGTAACTGAAATCGCGGGCGGATTTGGGGCTGGCTTGCCGGCCCCATCCTCCTTACTGAAGCGTATTCATCTAGATAGATTCTCCCGGCGCCAGCCGCACCACCTGAACACCGGCATCGATAAGTGCGGCCAGTTGATCCGGCGTTCCGGTCAGCGGCGGGAATGTTCCAAAGTGCAACGGAAGAACGATCTTCGGCTCCAGAAAGCGCACCGCCATCGCCGCTTCCTTGGGGCCCATCGTGTAATGGCCTCCGATGGGAAGCATGACGACTTCGGGCCGATACAAGTCGTGAATCAGCTTCATGCCGGCGAAAACGGCTGTGTCGCCAGAGTGGTACAGCACGGGCCCATCGGCAATCGTCAGCACAAAGCCCGCCGCAACGCCGACATAGTGAGTTCCCTGTTCATCCTGCGCCGCGGAGGAATGTGTGGCCTCCACCATGGTGGCCGTCACATCGTCCAGTTGCACGGTTCCACCCAGATTCATCCCAATGGTGTTAGCGACCCCCTTATTCTCGATATAAGCCGCCAGCTCATAGATGGCCACCACAGTGGAATTGTGCTTTGCAGCCACGGGCGCCGCATCTGCGATATGGTCGAAGTGGCCGTGGGTTAGCAGGATGTAGTGGATCTTCGCCGGCAGGACGAAATCCTTCGGGTACTTCGGATTCTGCGCGATGAAAGGGTCGATCAGGATGTTGGTGCCCTTGGCCGTTTGGACCAGCACGGTGGCGTGTCCCAGCCAGATAATGCGCGCGCCCTGCAAGTTCATCATGGGGTCTCCTTGTATCGGGACTAAGGGACTAGGGACTGCTTCGAACGAATTGACTTCATGAGCGCGCCTAGAAGCTGGCCTACATCATTGCACAGTGATTCAGTTGTCTGAAGACTAGCAGGCGCGCCGAATCCTAGCTTTTTTGCGATAACAATTTGAGTCTCAAGCTCCGAGCACGACCCGCGAGCATGGCCCAGAAACTGAACATATTCTCCCTTTGTTGCGCGACCATATCCTTCTGCGATATTGCTGGCGATGGAAACCGAAGCTCTACGCATCTGGTTGGTGAGGCCGAAGCGTTCGGAATCTGGAAATGTAGAGGTTAACTGATAAACGCAGACCGTCAATTCGATTGACCGCTGCCAAACTATGAGATCTTTGAACGATTGTCCCATCGGCCTTCACCTCCAGTCTCTTAGTCCCTTAGTCCCTTAGTCCCTGTTTTCCGATGCCGTCAGCGCGTAATGATGACTTCCGAGACGCCGTCCTTGGCCAGAAACTGGCGGTAACCGGACCAGGCGGAGAAGAGACGCTCTATGCTGCGGTTGGTGTAGGCGCGCTGGATGGGAAATTTCTGCGCGATCTGTAGCTCGACATCGTCGCCGGGAGTGACGTGGTAGCGGCAATGCTCCGTCTCTATGCCCTTGGTATGAATGTGAAAGAAGGCCAGCAACATCCCGTCCGGGTTCGTGGCCTCAAACAGGCGCGCTACCACCGGCGCCACCAAGGCTTCGGGCAGATAGTCGAGAGCGGTCCACAACAGCACCACGTCAAATTTGCGTCCCGCAAAATCCAGCGCCTGCTCCAGAAAGCCCTCGACATTCCAGATCGGTTTGCCGTCCTCGTCAACGCCGGTCTGCCAGTTCCCTGAGCAGGCGTCACGGACCAAGTCGGTCACGTAGACGTTGTGGCCCAGGCCGGTCATGTAGTGGACGTTGCTCGGAGAGGGATAGCCGATGTCGATAGCCTGAAGGGAGGAAGATGTATCCAGCCGCTTGCGCAGCGCCGCCCATCCGCCCGAGTGGCGCGGAACCTTGGGCCCGGAAAAACCCGGGAGGGAAGCGGGATCTACGCTCTCCTCTTTCTTGTCAAACCAGTGGCTGAACACCTTCAAATCCTCTTGCACTCCGGCAGCCGTCACACGGCGGAACCGGCGCGCAGCTTCCTGTTAAGAGATGCCACCGGACTTCGGCGTGTTTGCGGCCTCAGAGCCCTTAGAAACAGCCTGCGTCAGGTCTACCTTGCCGCGAAAGACCGCGTTGTCCTCTACCGCAAGGCGGAGGGCGCGAATATCGCCTTCCACCTGGCAGCCGGCGCGCAACTCGACGCGGCCGCTGGCGACCAGGTTGCCATGGACCTCGCCCAGAATCAGAATGTCTTTGGCGGAGAGATCGGCGGCCACGTTGGCATTGGGGCCGATAGTCAACCGGCTCTCCAAGAGGCTCACGGTACCCTCCACGCGCCCATCCACAATCAAGTCTTCACTGCCCTTCACTTCGCCGCAAATCACAATGGTCTTGCCGATGTGCGCGGGAACGTTTTCAACTGCCATGGTGTAATTCCTTCCCCGGACCTTGCTTCAAGAATACTCAGAGAATGCGCAGTCCGGCTCTCGCCGGGACCGGCCGCTGCTCCCCCGGGGGGTGGGGTGCATTGGCCTGAAGTCGTCTGCTTCAGCCTCTAAGAAAGTTCTCGCCTGTTCATTGGCCCTGAACGCACTATACGCAACCGAGCCCTATTGCATCAATGAAAGTATCGTAAAGGGCAACTTTTCGTCTAAAAGAAAGGGATTCAATCCACTTTCATGGACGGCCCATGCCCGTTAAACTAGAGATCGTGCGCTATATTTTGCCGTTTTTCCTGTTGTTTCCCTTCGCCGGAGCCGCTATGGGGCAGCCTGTTGCCGCCCCCCTTACGCCCACGCAAGCCCAGGCTCTGGTAGCGCGGGCGCTGGCCACCGAGGTGCGCACTGCCCAGGACTTGAACCACCCCATGCGTTACCGGCTGCGCAAATCCAGCCCACGGTTCACCTCGACCAAGGAGATTGCCGAGACCCGCGACGGCGATGTGGCTCGCCTGGTGGCCATCAACGACCAGCCACTGAGCCCGGACGATGAAAAGCGGGAAGAGGCCAGACTTGACGCGCTGCTGAGCGACCCTGCCCGGCAGCGCCATCGCAAGCAGAGCGAGGACAACGATACGGCGCGTGCTATGAAGGTTTTGCGCGTGCTGCCCACCGCTTTCCTCTACCAATTCGCTGGAATGGGCACGGTCGCCACAGGAACCGTGGCCAAGTTTACCTTCAAACCCAACCCGCAATTCGCTCCACCGGACTTTGAGACAGGGATTCTGACCGCCATGGCCGGCGAGATCTGGGTCGATCCCGTCCAGGAGCGCGTGGTGCATCTGGCGGGCAGCCTACAGCAGGATAAGGAGATTGCCCTGGGCATTGTTCAGATGGACAAGGGCGGATGGGTCGAGATCGATCAGGCGGATGTGGGCGGGCATCAGTGGCGAATCGTACGTCTCAGGCTGAAGATGGACATGCGCATTCTCTTCAAGGGCAAAAGCTCCAACTCCGTGCAGGAATTCACACAGTTTCAGCCACTTCCCGCGGATCTGAACTACCGGCAGGCCATTCTGATGCTGCGGAGGTGACCGGAAAGAGTGGCCCCGGAAGCACGCTAGAAACACACCAAAACGGTACAAGCGCAAAACGGCCTCACCCGAGGGTGAGGCCGTTTTGCTGCTCAAGATTAAGCCTTACTTGGCGTTGGCGACCACGGCGAAGACGATCACCAGGGTAAACAAGGTGAGCGACTCCATGAAGGCCAGGCCGAGCACCAGGAACAGCATGATGCCTGCGCGGGCACCGGGGTTGCGGGCCAGCGCTTCGGTAGCCGAAGCGGTTGCCTTGCCTTGGCCCAGGCCGCACAGACCAGCAGCCAGCGCCATGCCGATGCCGGCGCCGATCGGCACCAGGTTGATGGACGATCCGCCATCCGCGAAGGCCGGAATGGCGAAGCACAAAACCGCCAGGGCCATGAACACATATTGAAGTTTCCGCATAGTTCTCCTGCTTCTCTGGATTTGGCCGCCAGTAGGTGGTTGAGGCTCACCATGCTGGCCCCCTCACGCTGGCGGCCCTTCGTTTACCCGGAGCGGAAGCGCTCTCCGGCGAAATCTTGTTTGACGAGTGAGAAAGTGAAAAAGTGATCGAGTGAATGAGTCGTTAGCACCTCTTCACACGTTCACACTTGCACTCCTTCACTTTTTCACTTCTTCACTCCTTGACTTGCTTCTTAGTGCTCATGCGATACCGCCATGGACAGATAAATCATCGAAAGGACCATGAAGATATACGCCTGAATGAGCGAAACAGCAAAGTGCAGGCCCAGAAAGATCGAAGGAATGACCACCGGGATCAGCGAAAAGAAGACCAGCGTCACCAGGTCGCTGGCCAGCATGTTGGCGTAAAGACGGATGGTGAGCGACATGATGCGGGCCAGGTGGGAGATGATCTCGATGGGGAACAGCAGCGGCGCGATCCACCACAGCGGCCCCGCAAGCTCCTTGAAATAGCCTATGATTCCTTTCTCGCTGACGCCGTAAAAGTTGTAATAGAGAAAGGTGAGCAGCGCAATGCCCAGCGGCACCCATGGCTGGCCTGTCGGCGTTTCCAGCCCCGGAACGAGTCCCAGCAGGTTGTTGATCACCACAAACAGCAAGATGCAGGTGACGAAGGCCTGGAAGCGCTCATAGCCGTGGCCGATGATCTGGTCCGCCTGGCTGCCGGTGAACTCATGAATCATCTCGGCGATCTGCTGCGCCGGGTTGGGCCTCTCCACCGCCAGGGTCGCCCGCACAATAACAAAGAATGCGATCAGCCCGGCGGCCACCAGCAACTCCAGCCCGAAGGCCTGATTGACCTTGACGGCCTGTTGAGTGGCCGCATCAGGAAGTAACCCAATCGATTGAAAAGCCTTGGCCTCGATCCCCATGAAGAGGGCGTTCAGCCAGCGGACAAGAGCAAAAGTTTCCGGCATCGTGACTTGAATCTTTCTGTTTCCCGTCCGGTTCGCCCTGGAGAACCGCTCAATCCCTGAGCAGCCGGAGTGCCTCCCAGGCCGTGGCTGCCAGAGCCAGGCCCAGACCGCATAAAAGCGCTACCACCGAACCATGGAAACACTTCAGGCTACCATAAATGGCCAGGGCAAAAACGGTGAGTCTGATCACAAAGAAGACCACCACCGTCACTACGCCCCTGGGACTCTTCTGGTGGTCCATTCTGGCATTGATAAACCGGACCAGCCGCTGCCATTCCAGGATGCTGGCGGCCGAAATTGCGGCTCCCACGGTCATCATCGCCGCATTGCGCCAGCCGGAGGCAATCAGCAGCACCACGGCGGAGATCAGCCCCAGAATCAGCGTGTTGCGGATGGCTCTCTGCAGCAGGGCCTGAAGCGCGGCATCGCTGAGGTCAGCGACAGGTTGGGCTTCTTCGCTCATGACTTGTCGGAGCTTCCCTTCCCATTTCCGTTTTCGGTCCCCGCGCCATTTGCGGAATCACCTGCGCTGGTCACCGCCAGCCGAACCACATAAACCAGCCCCGAGACGCCGCCAAAAACGCACCCGGCTATACCGATCCACGACTGGTGAAAGTGGCTGTCGGCCCATGCTCCGGCCAGCCAGCCGATAAACGCCGAGGAGGGCAGCAAAAGCGCAATCTGCATCAGCTTTTCCGCCTGCACCAGCCCCTGAATTGCAGTAGAAGGCTTGCTGCGCGGTTGGTCGTCCGGAATGGGGCGGTTGAAAGGCATCCATAGTGATTATGCACGATGAATGCCCTTCCGCGCGAAAGAGGCTGGCTTACTTGCCGGTTTTCCAGGTTGCCAGTTTCCAGGCTTTGATCCTGTACTTGCCCTCGTCCTCAGACAATTGTGTAAATTGGAAGACTTTATTGATCGAACCAGCCGCCATACCGGTACTCGTCGTCCCTCCTGGCCCGTGCGTAGTGACCATGCCTCCGCCGCTTCTGGTCACCGTGGTGCTGGCTTCGTAGTAGTAAACCTTGCCCGCCTCGGCGGTGAAGGAAGTCACGCCAACTGCCTTTTTATCTCCCTGTGCATTCACGCACAGGTGATGGACACCGGGAGTAACATTCACAATAAAATACGAGTCGCCGTAGTTGGCGCCCGCCCAGTTTCCATCCACTCCGTAGCGGACAGTGACCAGATGGAAGGAAGCTCTCGCATTTTGTTCTTCCACAAAGATTATCTGCGCACTGCCTGACGGAGGAGGTTCAGGCGCCGGTTGATTCTTCAATGTGCTGACTTCGAATTTGACGCCGTCATCGCCACAGGCGTCCGGCAGGATGGTCTTGGCACGAGCGCAGACTGGGACCAGCGACGCGCAGAGAAGCAGTACAACAAGTCTGGGTTTCATGGCAACCATCCTACAGGACGGAGCGATTGCCTTGTCAATGCCCGCCCTGTACGCATGAACGATATACTGGCTATTGAGCCCGTGACGCGGTTCACGCAAAGGAAGATCAGAGTGTTTGACGATTCGGAATTTGAGCAAAATCTCTTCAAGCTGCGCCAGGAAAAGCTGGAAGAGATCGTAAAACTGGGCCAGCCAGCCTACCCCAACCAGTTCCTTGCCTCGCATACTGTTTCCCAGGTGCGCGCCCAGTGGGGCGAGGCAACGGCCGAGGCGCTGGAGTCGCCACGCGTGACCGTCGCCGTCGCCGGGCGCATTATGGCCATTCGCTCTCAAGGTAAGGCTGGCTTCGCGACCCTCCAACAAGGCGGCCAGCGGCTGCAAATCTACGTCCGCCTCGACGCCGTCGGCGAACAGGGCTTCGCGCTTTACAAATTGCTCGACATGGGCGACCACATCGGCGCATCCGGCTACCTCTTCCGCACCCGCACCGGCGAGTTGACCATCCACGTCGAGACGCTCACCTTCCTGGCCAAGGCCATGCTGGCGTTGCCGGAGAAGTTTCACGGTCTGGCCGACGTGGAGTTGCGCTACCGCCAGCGTTACGTGGACCTCTTCACCAATCTCGACGCCCGCGAAGTTTTCGTCAAGCGCGCAAAGACCCTCAAAGCCCTGCGTCAGTTCTTCGACAGTCGCGGCTACCTGGAAGTAGAAACGCCGATGATGCAGCAGATTGCCGGCGGCGCGGCGGCGCGGCCCTTCGTGACCCACCACAACACGATGGACATGGACCTGTTTCTGCGCATTGCACCGGAGCTTTACTTGAAGCGCCTCGTCGTCGGCGGCTTTGACCGCGTCTACGAGATCAATCGAAACTTCCGCAACGAGGGCGTAAGCACCCAGCACAATCCCGAGTTCACCATGCTGGAGTTCTACCAGGCCTACGCGAATTACAAAGACCTGATGACGCTGACCGAGGAGCTGATCGCGTTCGTCGCTATTGAGGTGAACGGGACGACAATCACGAACTTCAATGGCGTGGAGATTGACTTATCAAAATGGAAACGATTTTCGATGATTAATTCAATCATCGAGCTTTGGGATGAGAGCTTTTTCGGTAATCGTCCTACCCCAATTGATTTTGCAACCCCTGAGTCATTGCGAGTGCTTGTATCAAACGCAATCAAAACATTCGAGCAACACCCCGATAGTGATTTCTTTCTGGTTAGAAAAGAAAAACCGCCGAGTGCCGACTTTGAACGCGCAATGGTTTCGAATGCACACATGGTAGCGGCACTACACAAGCTCGACTGCGAACAACCGCTTGGCAAGGCGATCTATTCCCTTTTCGAAGGTATAGTCGAACCCAACCTATTTCAGCCCACCATCATCTACGACTACCCGACCGAAGTTTCGCCATTGAGTAAGGCCAAGCCCGACGACCCCGCGCACGTGGAGCGCTTCGAGTTCTTCTGCGGCGGCTTTGAACTGGGCAACGCCTTCAGCGAATTGAACGATCCGGTGGAGCAGCACAAGCGATTTGCCCAGCAGCTTGAAGAGCGCGCCCATGGCGACGAAGAGGCCCACCAGATGGACGAGGATTACGTCCGTGCGCTGGCCTACGGGCTGCCTCCCACCGGCGGCGAGGGCATCGGCATTGACCGGCTGGTGATGCTGCTAACCGGCTCCAAGTCGATTCGCGACGTGATTCTGTTTCCGCTGATGAGGCCGGAAAAGCAGCCTCCAGCTTCTAGCTCCTAGCTTTTAGCTAGCGGCCTGAGACTGTGAGTGCACAACCGGGTTTTAGCTAGAGGCTAGAAGCTAGCAGCTAGGAGCTGTTCTTGAACATTCTCTTTATCGGCGACATCTTCGGCAGCGCGGGGCGCAGGATTGTGCGCGAACACATCGGCCATCTGCGTGAGGCGCATGAGGTGGAGCTGACTATCATCAATGCGGAAAACGCCGCCGGCGGATTTGGCTTGACCCCTCAAATTGCCGAGGAGCTTTTCGATCTGGGCGCGGACGTACTGACCACCGGCAACCACGTCTGGGACAAGCGCGAACTGATCGACTACTTCAATGCTGCCCCCGCCGAGAGCGATGAGCGCGGCCGCCGCGTCCTGCGGCCCGTCAATTTGCAGCCGGACCTGCCCGGGCATGGCGTCTACGAGGGAACCACAGAGAGCGGCGTGGAGTACGCGGTGATCGACCTGCAAGGCTGCGTCTTCATGAACACCACTAACGACCCCTTCCACGCCATCAACGGCCTGTTAGCCCGCATCAAAGCCAAGGTCATCGTGGTGGATTTTCACGCCGAGGCTACCAGCGAGAAGGTGGCCATGGGCTGGCATCTGGATGGGAAGGTGACCGCAGTGCTGGGCACGCATACGCACATTCCCACCGCCGACGAACGGGTGCTGCCCGGCGGAACCGCTTACCAGACCGACGTGGGCATGAGCGGCCCCTACGACAGCGTGATCGGCGTTGAAAAGGAGCTGGTGCTGAAGAAGTTTCTCACCGGAATGCCGGGCAAATTCGAGGCTGCCAAAGGAAACCCGAAGATGTGCGCCGCGCTGATTGCCTGCGATCCCAAGACGGGGCGCGCCACGCGGATTCAGCGCATCATGCTGGGGGAGTAACGAAAGACAGGGAACAGGGAATAGGGAATAGTGTTCGCTAACTATTCAAGAATAACTGTTTAATCAAGATTGCCTTCAAACCCGGATCAGACGCTTGAACAGGCGTTTCCTGAACCTCGGCCGGAGTCCGCAGAACAGCCTTCACTGCGTGGGGCAGGTTTCTGGTTAAGAGCCGTGGAAAATCGGGTAGGAGGCGGGATCACTCCCGCCGTCCTCCCACACCACCGGACGTGCCGTTCGGCATCCGGCGGTTCATGAAGCAGACAAGAAGCGTTGCCGGGTTTCCAGCAACGAAACCAGCCCCATA